>ERZ857521.801-NODE-801-length-43454-cov-3.023641_pt1 | contig 43454 bp, 42 predicted proteins | sample MGYA00519701_ERZ857521 | MGnify/ENA primary metagenome ERZ857521 (study PRJEB31778, sample SAMEA3449346) | human gut metagenome | biome: human gut; feature: human-associated habitat; material: faeces | place: United Kingdom | collected 2010/2012 ...
TTCCCTCTCTTTCCGCCGCCAACGGGCGGCACTGCAGCGGCACGAACCGCATTCGTGCGTCTCCTTAAAATTCCACTTCCTTATGCAGTCTTGCGGACTGATAGATTCCTTCCATGATCTCCGCCGTTTTGATGGTAATGTCAATGTTGGAAGGAAGCTTCTCCCCGGTCTGAATGCAGCTGACAAAGCCATCGATCTCGTTCTGGAACATATCGGAAGAACGGAACTGATATTCTGTCCTGCTGAGCATCTTATTGTGCACGCCGTATTTTACAAAGCCGCCGCCGTACTGAAGCCGGATGCCGGCCTTATCGCCCATGAAGTCGATAAACATTTCATTCTCACCGATGTTCTGCGCCCAGGCTCCGTTAAAGCTGATGACCGGACCGTCTGTCCGGATGACTCCGGCAATGGAATCGTCCACATCATAGGTTCCATCCATTTTGGGAGGACCGGCCCACATATTTACATAGGTATACTCCTCAATATTTTTCCCAAGCCTGCAAAACGCCTCGCTGGAAACCGTTTTTACCGATGGATCCCCTGTACAGTACATAACGATATCAAGGTAATGCACACCCCAGTCAATCAGAGCACCGCCACCTGCAATCGCCTTTGTGGTGAACGCGCCGCCGAGGCCCGGAATGGAGCGGTGTGCACGGAAGCTGGCATGTACATGGTAGATATTGCCGAGCTTGCCGTCGTCGATATACTTTTTGATGAGGTTCACGCTGTCATTGAAGCGGTTGACAACGCCGATGTTGAGCACTTTGCCGGTCTCGTGCTGAACCTTCTGCATCTCAAGGGCTTCCTTGTAGGTTCTTGCAGCCGGCTTCTCGCACAGAACATTCTTGCCTGCGCGCAATGCGTCAATGGAAATGGTCGGGTGAACATTGTTCGGGGTGCAGACGGAAACAGCTTCAACTTCCGGGTCTGCCAGGACATCGTGATAATCCACAACAGCGGTGCCGCAGCCGTACTTTTCAACGGCAACCTGTGCGCGCTCCGGGATGATGTCGCAGAAATACTTGATTTCTGCCTCCGGGTTGTTCATGTAAGACGGGATGTGCGCTGCATTTGCGATCGTACCGCAACCAATAACGGCAACTTTCATTGGAATACAACTCCTTTAAGAATTTTCTGCGGGCTGCGGAAGGTTCTTTTTATCCTCCTCGGCCCATTTTTTATATTCACGCGGCGCCATGCCCACATATTTTTTGTAGGCGCGGCTGAACGCATGGATCGATTTGAAGCCCATCAGCTCGGCGACTTTTGTAACGGAATATCCCTGGCGAAGATACTCGTTTGACTTTTCAAAGCGCCGCTTCGTGTGATAGGATTTCAGGCTTTCGCCCGTAAACGCAGAGAACTTCTGCGCAATATGGGTATAACTGTACCCAAACTCCGCACTGAGCGCGCTGAGATTTTCCATGGACTCAAGGTGCACATCAATGTAATTGATGACATCGTAGACGAGCTTTTCATCGGAATTATTGCTGCCGCTCAGTAAGTAGTTTTTGTAGAACTTTCGGCTGAAAATGCGGTATACGCCGCAGATGATCTCCTGCATTCAATCAAAAAGTTCGAGAGTACGTCGTCCGAAATGAATTCGGAAAGCACGCGCATGAACGTGTCCTGTAAGCTGACCGCGTTATGAAACTGCACCTGCTCGTTCGTATCGAAAAAGCTCTTAAGCTGTGCAATCTTCTCATTTACGATCGGCTCTACAAAATCAAAGCCGAGATAAAAGAAACGCAGCGGTTCGATCTCCGCCGAGATGATGTTGTGCATCTGTCCCTTGCGCACAAGGAGCAGGTCACCCTTCTGCATGGTGTACACCGTATCATCTACATAAAATGCACCGGTGCCGGAAAGCACGTACGTGATTTCGTAGACCGCCTGTTCGTGCTCAAAGGTCTGGTAACCTGCTTCGCAGCTTAAGTCCCCGATCTGATACAGAACATATGGCCCGTACAGCATATCCATACCGGCGTATGTATTATCGAAGTGAAATTTTGCCCGATTGACCGGCATTGTGGTATCGCCTCTGTGTTTACGCCCTTATTATAATGAAAGAACGCAGGAATGTATTTGATATTTTTTGCAAATCAGATGGTAAAAAACACAACCTTACCAGAAAATCAGCTTTTCTTCGCCTCTTTTTCAATGGCATCGAGCTCCCGGCACAAATGGCCGAACAATTCGCCGCTCACAACATTCTCGCTCTCGCCCGTCATGTTGAGCGTCACGCGATCCAAAAAAGAGGAAAACACTTCAAGCTCTTCTTCCGAAAAGCCCTGAAACGCCACCGCGTCGATCTGGTCTAACCGCTCGCGGCACATGGCACAGGCCCTTTGCCCTTCTTCTGAGATATAAAGCCGCTTGCAGCGTAAGTTTTCGGCATCCACTTCTTTTGTGAGATACCCCGCCTTCTGCAAACGCTTTGTAGAGAGCGCAATGGAGGCCGGGCTGACACGCAGATGGTCTGCCACCTGCACCTGTGTACACCCGGGATTTGCCGCAATGAAATCCAGCACAGGCATCTGGCCGAAATACAGACCATGCTCCTGCGCCCCACGCCGATGCGCAAGCTGTTGCACAAGCTCCAGCTTATGTAATTTTCCCATCAGTTCATGCAATTCCATAGCCGCACTCCTCATACGCCTCTTTGATATTATTATAACCCCGCTGTTAAATTTGTCAACCCATAGTACCGTTTTCCCGTGCACTTCGGCTCTATATTTTTCTTTACACAGATGCTTTATTGTGCTATACTGTTAGCAGCTTAATTACAACAATTTGGAAGGGGTCTAAAAAATGAATGAAACGATTCAAGTTTTGATGAACCGCAAGTCCGTCCGTGTTTTTGAGGATAAGGAGATCTCACCCGAAATCAAAGATATTATCCTTGCCGCTGCCATGCGCGCACCGACCGGCGGCAACTGCATGCCGTACTCCATCATCGACGTGACGGATCAGTCCATTAAGGATAAGCTTGCCGAAACCTGTGATCATCAGCCGTTCATTGCACAGGCGAAAATGGTGCTCATTTTCTGTGCAGATTACCACCGTTGGTACAGAAAGTTCAAAATGGCGGGCTGCGAAAACATTCCCGCGCCGGAGCTCAGCAACATGGTGCTTGCAACGGAAGATGCCGTCATCGCCGCACACACAGCCTGCATCGCCGCGGAAAGCCTCGGCATCGGTTCCTGCTATATCGGCGATATTGTGGAGAACTTCGAGATTCACAAAGAGCTTTTAAACCTGCCCCCGCAGGTCGCGCCGCTTTGCATGCTGGTCTTCGGCTATCCCACCCAGCAGCAAAAGGAAAGAAAGCAGACAACTCGTTTTGCAAAGAGCTCCATCGTGTTTGAGAACCGGTATCGTGAACTTTCTGAAGAAGAGCTGCTCGAAATGATGCCAAACGACCGCACGAAGGCGTTCTATAACCGCAAATATGTTTCCGATTTTGCGCAGGAAATGGTGCGTTCCACAAAAGAGATCTACAAAAACTGGAACTCCAAGGAATAAGCCATGCTGCACATCGGTTGTCATCTTTCTGCCTCTAAGGGCTACTACGCCATGGGCAAAACGGCACTTTCCATCGGCGCGGATACGTTCCAGTTCTTCACGCGAAACCCGCGCGGCAGCCGTGCAAAGCCGCTTGATCTGAACGATGCACAGAAGTTAAACGAGTTAGCGGCGGAAAACCACTTTGCCGTGCTGCTCGCCCACGCGCCGTATACGATCAATCCCTGCTCCGCAAACGAAGACACCCGCACATTTGCCCGCGAAACGATGCAGGATGATTTGAAGCGTCTGGAAGCCACACCGCACAATCTCTATAACTTCCACCCCGGCAGCCACGTTGGACAAGGCATCGAGACCGGCGTCACACAGATCAGCGAAACGCTGAACGCCATTTTATCTCCCGAACAGACCACCACGGTTTTACTCGAGACCATGGCAGGCAAGGGCACGGAAGTCGGCTCTCATTTTGAGGAACTCCGTGAAATTCTGGACCGCGTAACGCTCTCCGACCTCATGGGCGTGTGCCTCGATACCTGCCACGTGTTCGATGCCGGGTATGACATTGTAAACGACCTCGACGGTGTGTTGACGGAGTTTGACCGCGTGATTGGGCTTAACCGTCTGAAAGCGGTACACATTAACGACAGCATCTTCGGGCTTTCCTCTCACAAAGACCGCCACGCAAAGATCGGCGAGGGCAAGATTGGCACGGAAGCGTTCCGCCGCATCATCAACCACCCTGTCCTGCGCCGCCTCCCCTTTTATCTCGAAACTCCAAACGAACTCCCCGGCTACAAAGCCGAAATTGAACTTTTGAGAGCGATGGTTGAGGAGAGCTAAAAAAGCTTATATTTTAATTAAAAAGCAAAAGAACACAAATCGTTTTAAACTAACTGCTCACGATTTGTGTTCTTTCTTTATGTCGTTCTTCTATTCCCCTTTCTGCCATTACATTTTGAACACAGCACCTGCAAATTAGACGCAACCGTTTTTCCGCCTTTTGAAATCGGAATAATATGGTCGATTTGGAGTCCTACTCCATCCGGCATGTACTTTCCGCAATTTTGACATGTATAGTGATCCCGTTTCATGATCTGTTGGCGTAACTCTTTTGTCATCTGTCGCCGCTGATCTCGACTATGGTATTCTTTCAGTGTCGCTTCAAACCCTATTCTCTCTAATTTTCTATGACGTTGTACAAGCCAGTCCCAATCAACAGCTATTTCAGAATCAAGCACGGACACTTTATAGGATGTCTTCACGTAATTTTGCTGTCTGTATCTTGTTTGATCTCTAACCGTTTTAAAGCGAAAAGCAAAATTGTCATCTATGATTTCATAAAGCTGGCGAGTACGCCTCTTTTTCAATATACAAGTTTGAATGTAACTCTCCGTTCTTTTCTTCCAATTTATGATCGTATTATGGTGTTCCACTATACAATTCCAGCCAAATTCACTACACAAATATTTATCTATATAATCTTCAATGTCTACATTTCTCTTCCGAGATACATCAAAAGAACGCACAAAATATGGATAATGAAAAGGGTTACGCAATATTCGGTATAAACCATAAATCACAAGGAAAATCGCCATTAAAGCTGCAACGATCACCAATACATTCGACATAGAGCTTTGAAAATGATATGGCCACTGTTTCATCACCATATCTCCTTTCCACATGCAAGTACTATCTAAAATGCGACTTTAATCTTAAATTCATTATAGTAAATCCACCTAATAACTGTCAAGTGAAATACTGCTCCTTCATCGCAATGTGAAAACAACTTGCAGTTGTTATTAAATTCGCCCTTAACGCGCGCAGTGCATTTCACTGCGAAGCAATTTTACAATAACCGCAGGTTATTATTTCACTCGCCGCAAGGCAAATTTCACTGAAAAAGGTCTTTGTCAAAAATGACAAAGACCTTTTTTCTGGTGGAGATGGCGGGAATCGAACCCGCGTCCGAAAACCGGTTACCGGGGCTTTCTACGAGTGTAGCGGCTCTTTTGACATTCCCTCCGCGCACCGCCGAACAGCAGGCTTTGCGCATCAGTAGCCTTTAGATCATGACAGGCTTAAAGGCGTGGGCCCGTTCACGTGCACCGCTAAGTGACGCTCTTATCCCGTCCGCGGTCCTACGGGTAAGAACGGCTGCTTAATTAAGCAGCAACAGCAACTGTATTGTTGTCGTTTAATTTTAGGTTTGCGGATTTTATAGCGGTCCCGCACCGCTACTCGCTTACCAGGGCTTCCAGTCCCCGTCGAAACCTTTACATCCCCATATAAAAAGCGATATTGCTATCGCTTTTATCTGTTTTTCTCTTTCAGCGCACGCTGAATATCGCGTTGGGCATCACGCGCGGCCATATCGGCACGCTTATCGTAGAGCTTTTTGCCCTTGCACAGACCGACCTGCACCTTCACCCGCGAACCCTTAAAGTACACGGAAAGCGGAATGAGCGAATAACCGACGGTTTTGGAAAGGCCAAAAAGCCGCATGATCTCGCGCTTGTGCATGAGCAAACGGCGCACCCGCATGGGGTCGCGGTTAAAGATGTTGCCCTGCTCATACGGGCTGATATGGCAGCCGTTTAAGAGCATTTCACCGTCCACAACAGAGCACCACGCGTCCTTTAAGTTGCATCTGCCCTGCCGCAGCGATTTCACCTCTGTGCCGCAAAGCTCAATGCCCGCTTCAAGGGTCTCCTCCACAAAGTAGTCGTGGTAGGCCTTTTTGTTCTGGGCAATCGTTTTAAATTCTGTTTTTGCCACTTGGCCTGCCTCCTTCTGCTTTGTGTGTGATTTACTATACACCACTTTCACGGTTTTGTCAACGCGAAACCGATTTTACAGCTCCTGTCTGCCCTCAATGGCGCGGGAAAGCGTCACTTCATCAGCATATTCGAGGTCGCCGCCGACCGGGATGCCGTACGCAAGACGCGTTACGCGGATACCGAGCGGCTTTAACAGGCGCGAAATGTACATGGCGGTCGCTTCGCCCTCAACGGTCGGGTTCGTCGCCATGATGACCTCCTGCACGGTGCCGTCCTGCACGCGACGCAAAAGTTCTTTTATTTTGAGCTGGTCCGGCCCGATGCCGCCAAGCGGCGAAATGGCACCGTGCAGCACGTGGTAGGTCGCATGGAACTCATTTGTGCGCTCCAGCGCGAACACGTCGCGTGGGTCTTCCACCACGCAGATAACCGAGCGGTCTCGGCTTTCATCGCGGCACACGGGGCAAAGGTCGCCGTCCGTCAAATTGCAGCACACGGAGCAGTAATGGATCTGCTCATGCGCGTCGATGATCGCCTGCGCAAAGCTTTCGGCATCCGCTTTATCCATGTTGAGCACGGCATACGCAATGCGCTGTGCGGACTTATGCCCCACGCCCGGCAAGCTCTCAAATTTATCGACGAGCCGTTCGAGCGGCGGTACGTGATAACCGGCCATTAGAGGATGCCCGGAAGGCTCATGCCGCCGGAGATTGCGCCAAGCTTCTCCTCTTTCTCGTTTGCGGCTGCGCGCAGTGCTTCGTTGACGGCAGCAGCGACGAGGTCGCCGAGCATCTCGGCATCATCAGGGTCGATGACCTCCGGCTTGATGTCGATATTCTTTACTTCCATTTTGCCCGTTACGGTTGCGGAAACGGCTCCGCCGCCTGCGGCCGCGGTGTATTCCTTCGCTTCGAGCTCCGTGGTAATCTGCTCCATCTGCTCCTGCATCTTCTGTGCCTGGCGTGCAAGCTGCTGCAAATTTGCGGCTCCGCCGCCGCCCATACCCTGCGGTAAACGTGCTTTCATAGTTAAGACTCCTTACTGTGTGGTTTTTAAATTTATTTTTCTTCGATCTCCACGCCGGCTTCGCGCATATCGTGCAAAAAGGCGTCGAGCGGATCTTTCGGTTTTTCGCCGTCCGCTGCGGGCGGCTTATAAGGGCCGAGCTTATACACACGCCCGGTCACCTGCTGAATGGCCTCGCGGATCTTTTCTCTTTGGCTGGCACGTTTCAAGAGATCAAACGCAATCTGCGGCGCTTCGATGAGCATGTAGTCGCCGCTGATGTATGCCGCTGAGCCCTTGAATGCCGACGCCACCGACTTTGAGTAATTTTCCATATAACCGATAATGTCCGACCAGCCGTCGAACGGCTGCGCATTTTTTGCAAGCTCCTCTGTGGACTGCGGCTTGTCCTTTACCGCGGGCTGCACAGGTGCGTTGTTCTGTGGTGTCTCGGGCTGTTGTACCGGTGCTGCCGGTGCTTCAGCCGCGGGTACACTCGGTGCCGGGGTGATGGGACGGCGCAGGCCGCCGCGCTCCAAAGCTTCAACGCGGCGCAAGAGTGCTGCGGGCGAGGTATCCATTTCCGGCGTGCAGAGACGGATAAACGTCATTTCCATTTCCGTGCGCTTATTCATAGTCTTCATGCGCGACTGCGCGGACTGGAACGCATCGAGTGCGTGCAGAATCGTTGAAAGCTCCATGGAAAGCGCCGTTTTGGTCATGGCTTCCAGCTCTTCGCCAACGGCATTTACAAGCCCGCTTGCGTCCTTCATCGTTTTGATGAGCATCAAATTGCGGAAAAAGCCCGCAAGCTCCTCGCACAGCCTGCCCATGTCTTTGGAAGACTTATACAGCGCGTCGATCTTTTCGAGCGCCGCGGTGCGGTCGCCCGTGCGAATGCACTCGGCGAGTTCAATTAAGTGCCCACGCCCCGCAAGGCCCGCCGTTTCCGCAACGAGCCCATACGTCACGTGCCCGTCGCTGCGGCCGATGCACTGATCCAAAATGGAAAGCGCGTCGCGCATGCCGCCGTCTGCCGTAACGGCGATGAGCATCGCGGCATCGTGGTCGATTGTCACATTTTCCTGCGTGCAGACCCACTCAAGGCGCCCTGCGATGTCCTCCGGTGCGATGCGGCGGAAGTCAAAACGCTGACAGCGCGATAAAATCGTCGGCAACAGCTTATGGACTTCGGTCGTCGCCAAAATGAAAATGACGTGTGCGGGAGGCTCTTCGAGCGTTTTTAAGAGGGCATTGAACGCCGAAACGGAGAGCATGTGCACCTCATCGATGATATATACGCGGTATTTTGCCGTAGTCGGCGTGAAGTTGGATTCTTCAATGAGCGCGCGGATGCTGTCTACGCCGTTGTTGCTCGCGGCGTCCAGCTCTACAACGTCCAAAACAGAGCCGTCATCCAGTCCTCTGCACACGTCGCACTTGCTGCATGGATCGCCGTTTTGGGGATCCATGCAATTGACCGCCTTCGCCAGAATTTTTGCGCAGGTCGTTTTTCCCGTGCCGCGCGAGCCGGTGAACAGATATGCGTGCGAAATGCGCCCGGCCATCAGTTCGTTTTTTAACGTGACCGTCACCTGCGGCTGACCGACGACATCGGAAAACTGCTGCGGACGATATTTTCTGTATAACGCTTTATACAAACGGCGGCGCTCCTTTCTTTGTGGGTGATAAAAGAAAAAGGCGATTGGAACGTAGAATATGTGAACGGACAGGCAGCCTGCATCGCACCAGACGATCCGCTTAATGCTGCTCGGTTCCCCGCCTGACATGGTTCACGGTGTCTCGCCGCGCAGACCTGTCCGCTCGCATATTCCACGGTATATTCCAACCGCCTTGGCTTTTTCCGTGCGCGGAACATACTTGACCGCGTACTTTAGTATTATACACGTTTTCCCTTGAAAAGGCAAGCAAAAAATCGTATAATTTTGTATATGTTCATATTTGTAACGCGCACATGGGATTTTTTGCAGATTCTGCGCGGCAAAACAGGAAAGGATGAAAGAAAATGAAGATCAGAAATGCAGAGCTCTGTGACTTGCCCTATCTGCTTGAGATGCTGGAAAACGCGAAAGCTTCGCTGCGGGCGCTCGGCATCGACCAATGGCAAAACGGCTACCCGAACGAAACCACCCTGCGTGAGGACATTCAAAACAAAATCTGCCGTGTTGTGATAGACGACGAAAACAATATTCTTGCAAGTCCCGCCGTGTATGTGGGCGACGAGCCGACATACCACGAAATTTATAACGGCGCGTGGCAGACAGAAAACAAAATCTACGGCATCGTGCACCGCATTATGGCGGCAAAAAGCGCCAAGAACCGCGGCGCAGCATCGTTTTTGATGACCTACTGCGCGAAACTCTCGCTTGAAGCGGGTGTCACCTCCATGCGATGCGATACGCATCCCGGCAACATCATCATGCAGCACACGCTCGAAAAGAACGGTTACATTCGCTGCGGCATCATTCACCTTACGGACGGCGCAGACCGCTTTGCCTATGAAAAAGTTCTGAAATAACGCACAACAGACACAGGCCCCGGCGAGCATGACAAAACGCTCGCCGGGGCCTCGCTCATTCTATTCTGTTATTTCTTTCGTCCGATAAAATAACACCTTGCGGCATCATCGAAGTGCGCGGCTTTCGTCACGCCGGTCAAAATGCTTACATAGAGATCAGGCCGAATGCGTTCATGACAGAGCTGATAAGGATGATGGCTGCAAAGACCGGGCAAAGATACTTGATCATCATGACGAAGATCTTCTTTCTGCGGAACGTGCCGCCTTCTTGCGTCATTTCTTCTTCAATACGGTCTACACCGATCACGCGGGAAACGAGCAGGCAAGTCGCAATAGCCGCAATCGGCATCATAACGGAGTTCGTTAAGAAATCGAAGAAATCGAGGAACTGCATGCCGAGAATCTTTACGGCATCGAGCGGGCCGTAGCCGAGCGAAGACAGCGTGCCGAGCGCGAGCATGATGATGCCGATGACAACGGTCGACTTTTTGCGGTTCCAATGGAGTTCATCTTCAAACGTGGAAACAGCGCTTTCCGTCAGCGCAATAGAGCTTGTGACCGCCGCAAACAGCACGAGCACAAAGAACAGAATGCCAACCACCGTGCCGAGACCCATGCTAGCGAACACCTTCGGAATCGTGATGAACATCAATGACGGGCCCGCCTGCAAGGTGTTCGGGTCGCCGCCAGAGAACGCAAAGACCGCCGGGATGATCATGAGGCCGGCCATAATGGCAATGGCGGTGTCGAAAACCTCTACATTGCGCGTAGAGTTCTCAATAGACGTTTCTTTCTTCATATAAGAGCCGAACGTAACAAGGATGCCCATGGCGATAGACAGCGAATAGAACATCTGTCCCATGGCGGAAACGACCGTCATCCAGGAGAAATTCTCAAGATTCGGCACAAGGAAATACTGAATGCCCTTCAGTGCGCCGGGACGTGTGACGGAATAGATTGCGATGATGACAGACAATACGACAAGGATCGGCATCATGAATTTCGATACACGCTCAATACCGTTGCGCACGCCGGCAAAAATGATGGTCAGCGTGATGAGTGCAAAAACGATAAAGCAAATTTCGGCGGACACGCCGTCCGAGATGAACATCGAAAAATATCCGTCCTCCGCAAGCTTTGTTCCGTTGCCGCAAATGTACTCAAAAAGATATTTGATGACCCAGCCGCCGATAACGGAATAATAAGGCACGATCAGGATTGGGATAATGGCGTTAATCCAGCCGCCGGCTTTTAATGTATGCGACTTTGTGAACGATGCAAATGCACCCACAGGGCTTTTGCGCGTCATGCGGCCAAGCGATGTTTCTGCCACGATCATCGTGTAACCGAACGTCAGCGCAAGCAAAATGTAGATCAAAAGGAAAATGCCGCCGCCGTATTTTGCCGCAAGGTACGGAAATCGCCAAATGTTGCCAAGACCGACCGAAGCGCCGGCCGCAGACAGCACGAACCCGAGTTTACCCGAGAACATGCTGCGATTACTGTGATGTTTCTTCATTACTTCTCCACCTATTTTCTGCGAATATTCAAACACAGCCGCCGGTGAAACCGTTTTCCCCCTTCAGTTTCACCGGCGTGCTGCATCAATACGTTTAGCATACCACATGGGCCGCAAAAATGCAATATCTTGCTTTCACAAATTCATTTTGCGTTTTCTGTTTATATTATGCCTTATCATCGGCGCTGCGCTTTTTTCACCCAGTCGAGTGCGACCCAGCCGCCGGCTTTGAGACGTCCCCAGCCTTTTGCAGAACCCACACCTGCGCTCTCCTCTACAACCGTATAGCGCTTCGTGTCTGTGATCTGCCCCTGCACGTCATAATTCGTACCCGGACCCTTGCGGATATTGAGCGCATCTGCAGCGTCCTTGCGCACTGTATACGCTTTGAACGGTTCATACATAATTTTGCCATTTGAGGCATACACTTTATAACCCACAGGGCATGCGTTTTTCGCATTTTCCAGCATTGCATACGCGCCGATCTGGCTTTTTGCGTCCGACCAGCTTGTCCGCACGCGGTAAAGCTGCTTTGGCACGGGTTTCGCACCAGTCTTTGTCTCCTTTTTGTCGTCCTTCATTTCGCTTTCAATCATTTTAAAAAACCGCGCCCAGCCCTTGTCGAGCGTTCTATGCGGGCAATATTTGCCGTCGAAGTCCTGATGCTTCTTCACATGCGAAATATCCCATTTGCGCTCGGTGAGCAGCTTTGCGATATACTCCGCCGCGTTCTTCTCGGCTTTATCGAAACGCGTGCCGCCCGAAAGCGAATAGCAAATCTCGATATGAATACCATGTGCATTGCCATCACGTTGGCCCGCTGCGAATGCGCCCTTGTCGAGCGGTATGCCGATGACAATCTCTTTGTCATCGACCGCCGCGTTAAACGACGTAGAGCTGTCGTTGCGAATCATATACGCGACTTCATTTGCGGCGGAAGCATCGTTTGCCGTGTTGTGGACGACAATGTACTTCATGTCCTTAGCGCAGGACTCCACCGGCACTTTCAAATCGTATTTTGCAGAAGATAATAGATTTTCGCGGATCGGTACCATAAGATCACTCCTTCTTCCCATCACTTGCACCCGATTCATCCGCCACGGTGCGACGGAGCCGCCTTAAAATGCGCTGCAAACGCGGAAACCCCGGCACGCCGATGGCCGCAAGATTTTCCATGACGGAAATGAGCTCGTTGATCGTAAGCCACACGGTGACGAGCATGCCGAAAAACAGCTTTACATCGAGCGTGATGCCGGCCCCGATGACTGCACCGCGCAAAAGATAATCCACCGCCGCACCGACTGCGACCATGACCATATAGCAAAGCTTTTTGAGTATCCCCTTAATACCGAACTTGGAATTTAACTCGGCGCGGATATACGCTTTGATCATGCCGGTGATATAATCGAGCAACATCACGCCGAGCAGCACGAGCATCGGCACCGCAAGCGTACCGAGGTACGACACAAGTCCCGCGCCGAGCACGGCCACCGTCGTCTTTAAAACCGTCTGTTTCATCAAACCTTTACCCTCCTTCCCTGCATATTGGGACATGCACAGCGCTTTGTCCCGCGGCATACTATGACAGACGCGCTGCTTTTGTGCGCGGCAATCAGAAAAAGCGGTGAAACACGTTGCGGAATGTCAAAATCTGTGTTATGATTTCGGTGGACAAACATTCAAATATACAAAGGAGATTTTCTTATGGTCTGCAAAAATTGCGGTGCAAATATTCCGAACGGTGAGCTTTTTTGCCCAAACTGCGGCACGTGCACCGAAAACGCGAAATTCTGTAAATACTGCGGCGCGGTCATCGGTGCCGACTGCGTGGTTTGCCCCGCATGCGGCAGGCAGGTAGAGCCATTGCAGTCTGCCCAACAGCCCCAGCCTGTTTATGTAAACAACAATGTCACTTACGGTGGTGTGGCAAAAAGCAAATGGGCAGCGTTTTTCCTGTGCCTGTTTTTAGGACTCATCGGCGCGCATAAATTTTATGAGGGAAAGATTGGCATGGGTGTTTTGTATATCTTCACCGGCGGCCTGTTCGGCATCGGCGCGTTCGTCGATCTCATCGTCATCCTCTGTAAGCCCGGTCCCTATTATTACGTTTAACTTTCTCAGAAAGGCGGCGTACTATGCCAAGCATCCTTGAATATGCAGAAACCGAATTCTCGCCTTTGGCAGAAAAACCGTTTACGGATGTAGACAGCCTGCTTTTATCACAGTTTTCCTACATGAATCTGAGCGCGTTTGAAGACGAGCTTAAATGCGAAAACAAAATAGAAATTCGAGAGCTTTTAAAGGCAGAGCGCTTTGAAAAGTTGATGTTCCACGTACGCGATACCAAAAGCAACATGAGGCTTTTGTACGCTATGGCGTCAAGCCCGCGCTGGCGCAACATAAAAATCGGCAACTTCGTTGAAAAGCTGTGTGACCAGTCAGAGGAGCAGTTTGCGGCCATCACTGTATACCTCGATGACGACCACGCCTGCGCCGTATTCCGCGGCACGGACGCCACGCTTGTCGGCTGGAAAGAGGATTTTAACATGGCATTTCTGCCCGTCATCCCCTCGCAGGCCGATGCGGCAGACTATGTGACAAAGCTCGGCGAAGGTTTTCCCGGCAAACTGCTTTTGATGGGCCACTCCAAAGGCGGCAACCTTGCAGCCTACGCGGGCATGTTCTGCGACCCGGAAATTCAAAAGCGTATTGAGCGCGTCTACCCGCTCGACAGCCCCGGTTTCATCGGCAACACGCTCGAATCCGAAGAATATGGGCGCATTCAAAGCCGCGTACATAAAGTCATTCCGAAAGGCTCGCTCATCGGCATGCTGCTTGAAAATCACGGTGCATACTCCGTTGTGGAAAGCAACCAAATGGGCATTATGCAGCACGACCCGTTCTCGTGGCAGGTGACGGACGGTGCATTCCATACGCTGGAGGAAATTTCCAGCGGCGCAAAATACATGAACCAAACACTCAACAGCTGGATCACCGGCATGAGCATCGACGAGCGCATACGCCTTGTCGATGTACTCTACGGCCTTTTGACCGCCGGCAATATTGAAAACGTATTTGACGCTGGCGACATTCAAAAGAACATCGGCGCTATCTACAACGCCGCCGTGCACCTCGACCCCGAAACGCGGTCGTTCGTTTTGCAGATCATCCGTCAGCTTGCGGGCTTTGCGTTGCACAACATCCCCCACCCAAACGTCCCGGAAAACCTCAATATCCTGCCCGGCAATAAAACGCAGAATTAAATTTTCATAGAGTAAAAGCCACCGTTTGCGGCAAGCCTTGCGCTTCACCGTTTCGATGGCTTTTACTTTATGTTTACGAATTTGCAAGCTGGCGGCGATGAGATCCATGATCGTGATGGAATTGAGCTGCATCGTTAGCACATTCATCGTGATCTTGCGGAATTTTTCAGATTTCTCTTCTGCATCATCCGTTCCCCTGTTTTCTGTTTTGCTTTATTTCACGTTTCCGCTGTTGATGCCCGCGCCTGTTCTATTAAGCGGCAGCCAGTCGAGCACCTTTTTGATGTACGTATCCCAGAATACCCAGTCGTGCTTGCCGGGGCCCTCCACATACGTGAGGTCAACACCGTTTTCGTTGAGGAAATCACGGAAATCGCGGTTTGCGGTGACGAGGCCGTCCTCCGTGCCGCAGCACAGGTACATTTTCGGTACGGGTCTGCCCTCCTCCTTCAGCTTCAAAAGCAGCGCCTTCGGGTCTTTGTCGCTGCCCTTCACCTTGTCATATTCACCGAAAATTGACTCGTAATAGTTGCGGCGGAATGTGAAGATCGGCGCGGAGTTGTCCGCGTCCTTCCACGTATCGTGCACGAGCGCGGCGGAAAGACCGATGACACAGCCAAAGTTTTCCGCATACTTCAGGCCGTTGCGGATTGCACCGTAGCCGCCCATGGAAAGACCCGCAATGAACGTATCCTCGCGCTTGTCGGAAAGCGGAAACAGCTTTCTTGTGAACTCTACAAGCTCCTTGCCGATGAACTCGCCGTACAGCTCGCCGCTCTTTTCGTCGTCGAGGTAGAAGCGGTTTTCACCGGAGGGCATAATGACCGCAAGGTCGTTTGCCTCTGCCCACGCCTGAATGCGCGTGCCGTTCACCCAGTCCGTATAATTGCCGAAAATACCGTGCAAAAGGTAAAGCGTCTTCAGCGGCTTCTGCTCTGCGTTTTCCGCCTGCGGGCCGAACTTATCCACCGGGATAATCGCATTGAACGTCACCACGCGCATGAGGCACTTCGAGATAAAATTCACTTCAATAATAGCCATATCAACAACTCCGTTTCAATTTTGGTTTCGTTATATTTCATTATAATCAATAAAAACCCTTTTGTAAAGACTACTTTTATGCTATACTGTACAAAACGGTTTGAAAGCAAAGGAAGTTGAATACGATGAACGATTTTTCCGAGCGCGTGTTTCAGGTGGTGCGCGAGATCCCGCGCGGCAAGGTGACAAATTACGGCTTCGTGGCATTTGCGGCGGGCAACCCGCGGGCCTCGCGCGGCGTGGGCTTTGTGCTGCACCGCAACACGGACCCCGTAAATACGCCATGCCACCGCGTAGTGTTCAAAGACGGCTCTCTGTGCAAGGGCTACGTTTTCGGCGGCCCCGATGTACAGCGCGAAAAGCTCGAAGCCGAGGGCGTGCAGTTCCTGCCCGACGGCCGCGTAGACATGAAAGCCTGCGGCTGGTTCGGCGAAAACGAAGAATAACAAAAAGGTGCCTGACCAAAATGATCAAGCACCTTTCGTTTTTACTTTTAAAATCAGCCGTAGTTCTTAAAGCTGACGTTAATATCGACTGCCGCGTCGATGCCCTGCACCTGCGCGTTGTCGGAATACTGCCACAGGCCGAAGTTATAGTAGAACGCCGGCACGCTGCGGTATTCCGCAAGCCAGAACTCAAAGTCCTTGAGCTGCTCTAAGTCATAATAGTTATAGCCAAGACTGCGGTTGAAGTACACACCTGCGGTGTAGCCCGCTTTCGCGATTTTTTTGCAGAACGCCGAAGCATAACTCGTAATCTGCTCGCCCGTGGCATCTGCCGTGCGAGAGCCGTCTACGCTCGTCTGCTCCCAGTCAAAGACGACGGGGTAATCGACGGACTTATTCTGCAAAAGCTGGAGCACATAGCCCGCTTCCTCCTCCGCTTCGGTAACAGAAGTTGCCTGCGAGAAGAAGTAGATGCCCACCTTTACGCCTGCGTCCTTCGCACCGGTGTAATTATCGGCAAACTTGCTGTCTTCGTTCAGCTTGCCGCGCGTTGCACCGCGGTAGCCTGCGCGGATCATCGCGAAATCGATGCCGCTCGCTTTGACGGCTGCCCAGTCGATATCGCCCTGATAGTCGGAAACGTCGATGCCGAGGCTCGCGTTCGCGTCGTCATACGTCACAAGGCCGTTGTCATTTTTAAACTTCGACTGGTCGTATGTATTGAGCGGCACATTAAACTTCGGAATGGTGATCTCACCCTCGTAAAGATCCTGAATGACAAGCTTGCCGTCCTCCGTCACCGCGGAAGATGTGCCGTTGCCGGTGCTCTGCCCGTCGGATTTCCCGCCGAACGCGGATAGGAGCGATAAAATGACCACGACCAGAATGAGCACGCCGGCCGCGCCAAGGAAAATCAAACGGCGCATTTCAAAAGAACGCGCGTCGCTATGTTTATTTGGAGCTTTATTATTCATAGTAAAATTACCTTTCATAAACGAAATCACAGCGTAAACTGCACACCGTGTTCGGATTTATTCTATTATACGCATTTTCTGTCCTTTTTGCAAGCCATTCGGCGAATAAAGTCTGCCTTGCCAAGTATTTCCCACTGCCATCTCGTGGTCTATCGTACCGAGTACGCGGATTTTATCGCGGCTCCACAGGGGTGCAAGCAGCTTTGTTTTGTCACCGTCGCCCGTAATGCGTTCGATGACCGTTTCGGACGGCAGCACCTCCAGTTGACGGATTACGACGCGCACATAGTCCTCAAACGTCATCGGCGTGTATGCGCCGCTTTCGTATAAGCCCGCAAGCTGCGTGCCGCGAATGACGTGTAAAAGATGAATTTTCACACCGTCCGGGCGCAGCTGTGCAAGGTCTTCGGCGGTCTTTATCATCTCCGCCTCCGTCTCGCCCGGTAAGCCGTCTATGATATGCACGCAAACGCGAATATTGTTTTCGCGCAGGCGCAGAAATATCTCTCTAAATACCTCGTATTTATATCCTCTGTGAATACGCGCAGCCGTCTCATCATTACTGCTTTGCAGGCCCAGTTCCACGGTGAGGTGCGTTTTGCCGTTCAATTCTTTTAAAAGCGACAAAACATCCTTCCCGATGCAGTCCGGGCGCGTGGCAATCGACACACCGTAAACGCCGAATGCAAGCGCTTCTTCGTATAACGTCCTGAGCTTTTCAACCGGCGCATAGGTGTTTGTGTGCGTCTGAAAATACGCGATGATTTTACTTTCCGGCGACTTTTTATGAATACGCACTTTTTCCGCTTGCAGCTGCTCCGTTACGGAAAATGCCTTATCCTGCGTAAAATAGCCGCTGCCGCCGTCGCAGAAGATGCACCCGCCCACGCCGCACGTGCCGTCTATGTTCGGGCAGCTCAGCCCGGCATCGATCACGGCCTTTTGGGTCTTGCAATTCTGCACCCGGTTGTGATAAGCTAATGTATGATACCGTTTGTTATCAAACGTATACGGAAATGGATTCAAAGTAAAGCTCCTTTGCTTGGTCCAAAATAATAATAGGAGTTGAGTATTTGTTACACATTAAAAAGCTGAATTTAGACGAAATTCGCGAAATTTACAACGCATATATGCACGAGGCATTCCCGCCGAGCGAGCTGCGCCCCTTTGCAAGCATGGAAATGCTCTACAATAAAAACTGCTACCCGTGTTACGGCTTTTACGACGAAACCGATTCACTCTGCGCCTACGCCTATTTTTCGTGCACGGAAAACGGCAAATACGCCCTGCTTGATTATTTCGCCGTCAAAAAAGACCTGCGCGGCACGGGCATCGGCAGCAAGACTTTTCCCCTGCTGCGCACAGAAATGAAAGACCGTGACGGTCTTTTGCTCGAAGTGGAAAGCGTTGAGAGCGCCGAAGCCGAAGAAGAAGTCAACATCCGTCGCCGCCGCATCGCGTTTTATGAGCGCTGCGGGTGCGAAATGACAAAAGCAAAAAGCCTTTTGTACGGCGTGGATTTCAATATACTTGTGCTGCCCATCGCGCAGCCCGTACCGGAAGCGAAAGTCGTGCTGCATGAGCTCGAAAACATTTATCACGTTATGTTCGACGACGAGCTGTATAAGCGCGTCTGTCACCCGTTTATCGCGGAATAGGCAGATTTTTGAATTGACTTTTTCGCACAAAAGCCATATAATAAAGCCATAAACCATACGGAGGTGTAAGCATGCCGGAAGAACAGAAAACAGCAGAAACCGAACAGGAGCGCCTTGCGGATTTTCCGCGTGATCTAAGCCGCAGCTTCACCTATCTGCACCGCCAGCGTAAAAAATATATGGATGACCGTCTGCGCGGCTACGGCTTTGTAGGTGGCATGCCGATGATCCTGCTCTACATCAACCGCCACCCCGGCACCACGCAGGACGCCATCGTCTCGCATATGTATATCGACAAATGCACCGTAGCACGCCGCACAAAACGCCTTGAAGAGCTCGGCTACATTTCGCGCGAAACCGGCAAGGAAGATCGCCGCGAAAACAACCTCTACGTCACAGAAAGCGGCGAAAATCTCGTGCCCGTCATCCGCGAGATTTTGCAGGATTGGGCCAAAAGCGTCACGCGCGACCTTTCCGATGAAGAGCGCATTTTACTCATCACACTGTTAGACCGCCTCATCCATACGGACGTGGAGTAAAATTTCACTTGATATGGACTACCCCGCAGTTTTAAAGCTGCGGGGGGTTTTTCATTGAAAAAGCTCCGGGAAGCACGCCTTTTGTTCCGCCGAAAAATCCGTCTCGACCGTTTTATCGATGTCGAGCGCCGGGCATAAAAGATGCACTGCACGGCAGCAGAGCATCTGGTGCTCCGTTCTGTCCAAATGCCCGCCGTAAAGGTCGTCCCCGGCCACGGGATGCCCAAGGTGCGCCATGTGCACGCGAATCTGGTGCGTGCGCCCGGTTTTCAAATGGAAGTCAACGAGGCTGTACCCGCCGCTCGTTCTCACCGTTTGAAATTCCGTCACGGCTTCGTCTCCGATGCCCGCGCAGCGCTCCACCTTATGCCCCAGCTTTAACCCGATGGGCACATTCACACACCCGCTTTCGGGCGTTTCGCCCTCGCACACGGCGCGGTACATTTTCGTCAGCTTTGCGTTTGCGGCAAATTTGTTTTTCGCCAGCACCAGCGCGCCGGTCGTATCCCGGTCTAAGCGGTACAACGGCCGAAACACAAAGTCCGGCGTATTTTGAAAATACCACGCCGCCGCATTTAAAACGCTGTCGCGGTCGTGCCCCGGCGAGGGGTGCACGGGCATATTGTACGGCTTATCGAGCACTAAAAAATCCTCGTCCTCATATAAAACCGCAAACGGCAGGTCGGCTTTTTCATACGCTTCGCCCGTCTCAAGCAGCGTCAAAGTCAGCGTATCGCCGGCTTTCAAAACGGCATTGCTGTGCACGGGTTCGCCGTTTTTAAGCATCTCTCCCTCGTATTTCAGCGCCGTTAAAATGCGTGCGGAAAACCCTAAGTACCGCCGCACGAACGTACGCACGTCCATGTTTTCCTGTCCGCAGTCGATGACGAACTCCAGTGTGCGTTTCATTACTTGCTGCGCGTTGCGAGCTTTTCCGCAAACTCGTGCAGGAACGTGCTGTCCGCGTCAAACGCGTCAAGCGCATGAAGCGTCTTTTCGGTATGCTCATCGACGAGCGCCTGTGCTTTTTCCACGCCCAAAATGGAAACATACGTGCAGCGCGCGTTTTGTGCATCCACGCCGATGTTCTTGCCAAGCTCCTTGGCGTCACCGGTCACGTCCAGAATATCGTCGCGGATCTGGAACGCCAAACCGATGTGCAGCGCGTATTCCTTTGCTGCATTGATCTGCGTTTCGTTCGCCCCCGCCGCAATGCAACCCATCATGCATGCTGCCATGATGAGGTTTGCGGTCTTGCCGGTGTCTTTTTCGCACAGCTCATCGAGCGAAACGGTGCGGTTTTCGGTTGCAAGGTCAATGCACTGGCCGCCCACCATACCGTACTCACCCGCGCAACGCGCAAGCACCGCCGCCGCATACGCAGCGCGCTCCATGCCGACATTTCGGAATGCTTCACTGCTCAGCGCCGTTTCAAATGCTTTTGTCAAAAGGCCGTCGCCCGCAAGCAATGCGTAATTTTCACCGTAGACCTTGTGGTTAGAGGGCTTACCGCGGCGCATATCGTCGTTATCCATGCACGGCAGATCGTCGTGGATGAGCGAATACGCGTGTACCATCTCCACGGCACACGCAAACGGCATCGCCATGTCTTCATCGCCGCCGCACAGCTCGCAGAACGCAAGCGTTAAAACGGCGCGCACACGCTTGCCGCCGTTTAAAAGCGAATAGCGCATGGCGTCGGTCACGGTCTCGGAAAGCGAGCCCTTGCGCTCCGGCAAAAAATGATCTAAGGCTTTTTCAATGCGTTTTACCCTGTCTTCCATTTTTATTCCTCCGTTTTCGCAGCACTCAGCTCCGTAATTTTCTGTTCGGCAGTGTTTAATTTCTCATAGCAAAAGCGGGAAAGCTCCGCGCCCTCGCTAAAAAGCTTCACAGATTCCTCCAGTGTCACATCTCCCTTTTCGAGCGTCTCGGTCACCTCGCGAAGGCGCAGCATCGCGTCTTCAAAGGTCATGGTTTTTTTAGGCATCGGTCATTTCCCTCTTTTCTGTTTTCTGCACCTGCACGGTGATCGCGCCGTCCTCTACGCGCGCTGTCAAAACGTCGCCCGGCTTTGCGTCTTCCGTGCGCTTTATCACTTTCCCGTTTTCGTCGGACACGATCGCGTATCCGCGTGAAAGCACCTTCAGCGGGCTCATTGCGTCTAACCGTGCGGAAAGCGCAGCAAGCTCGTTTTTCTCATTCAGAATTCTGCGCTCGGCGCTGTGCGTCAGGCTCTGCACCGTGTTTCGGAGCGCCTGCCTACGCGGTGAAAGCCACGCGGACGGGTTTTGCAGCACGTTTGCGCTTGCAAGCGCATCGAGCATCTGCCGCCGATCGTCAAGCCCCGCCTGCACGCTGCCGCACAAACGGCGCGTCAGCTGCGCAAGTGCCGCACGCATTTCTTCCCTGTCCGGCACGGCAAGCTCTGCCGCCGCGCTCGGCGTTGGCGCTCTCAAGTCCGCGACAAAATCGCAAATCGTAAAATCCGTCTCGTGTCCCACAGCGGAGATGACGGGTATCTTCGACGCAAACACTGCCCTTGCGAGCGTCTCGTCGTTGAATGCGACCAAATCCTCCGCGGAGCCGCCGCCGCGCCCGATGATGATGACATCCGCCGCCTTTTGGGCGTTCATCAATTTCACCGCCGCCGTAAGCTGCGCCGCTGCGTCCTCGCCCTGCACAAGCACCGGGCAAAACACAATCTCCGCCGCAGGCCAGCGCCGCGAGAGTATGTTGCGAATATCCTGCACCGCCGCGCCCGTCGGTGACGTGATGACGCCGATGCGCGCTGGAAACGGCGGGATCGGCCGCTTGTGTTCTTCCGCGAACAGTCCCTCGGCAGCAAGCTTTTCTTTCAGCTGCTCAAACGCTAAGCTCAGCGCGCCCACGCCGTCCGGCTGCATTTCCTCCACATAGAATTGGTACTGCCCGCCGGGCTCATACACGGCCACACGCCCGCGCACGATAACGCGCATGCCCTCTTTCGGGCAAAAACGCAGCCGCCGCGCGGCAGACGAAAACATAACCGCCTTCAAAACGGACTTTTCGTCTTTCAGCGAAAAATACAGGTGTCCGGAGCGGTAGTGATCGGTAAAATTGGAAATTTCGCCGCGCGCGTAAATATCGCGCATGCGGCCGTCACCCTCAATAAGCGACTTTATAAAAAAATTGATCTGCGAAACCGATAAAACGCGCATATCAGGCCTCCTGCGAAAGTGACGCCAAAACGGCGATGCCGGCAGCGTTATCCGCCGAAAAGCGCGGCTCTGCAAACAGTGCGCCGTACTTTTCGCTCATGTGCGCACGCAGCATGGAGTTTGAAGACACGCCGCCCGAAAACACCACGGGCAAATCGCCGAATGTCTCGATAAGCGCCTTACACATCGCGTCCGATGCCGCAATGACATACGCCATGCACGTCGCGGCGATTTCCTCCTTCGGCGCACCCTTTTTCATCAGCTCGCGGCATTTATTTTCCACACCGGAAAGCGAGCAGTTCGCGCCTTTCATCGAAGCACGCACGCGCAGTCTTTCCGTATAATTGCACGCAATGGGGTCTAAATGCTTGCCAGCCGGAAACGGCAGACCGAGCATCACGCCGATGCGGTCAATGACCTGCCCGGCCTTTAAATCGAGTGAAGACGCAACAAGGCGCGTGCGAAACATTTTGTCACCCTCCACAGGTTCTACCAAAACCGCTTCCGTTGTGCCGCCGGACATGTGAAACGCCAAAAAACGCTCGTGCAGCAAGTCCAGTCGTTGGGCAGAGTAAAGCGCCGCCGCAATGTGCCCCTGCTGGTGCGAAAAGCGCCGCAGCGGCACCCCTAACGCCTGCGCAAGCATCTGCGCCGCGCCGATGCCGACCAAGAAGCACGGCATATAGGAGTCCTTCGCATCACGCGGGCGCTCCGAAACGCCAATGACCTTCGCCTCGCTAATCTTATCACCGAGCATGGACAGCACCTCCGGCAGCTGGCGCGTGTGGTGGAACACCGCGTCGCTCTGGCGCAGTCCGATCTCGCCCTCTTTCACAGGCAAAATCATGCCGCGGCTGTCCATTTCGCCGTCGCCGAAAAACGCGGCGCTCGTTGTGTAGTTGCTGGTGTCTAAACCGAGCGCGCTGATGTTAGGCATTTTCGCTCTCCGTCTCGTTCTTCGCTCCCTCAAGCTTCTTTGCAATTGTGGAAAGCACGCCGTTTACGTAAGAAGCGTCCTTTTCGTTGCCGTAAATTTTTGCAAGCTCCACCGCCTCGTTGATGGAAACGCTCACCGGGACATCGTCGGCCCGCATAAACTGCATTTCGCACACGGCAACGCGCAAAATCGTCAGCGTCATTTTAGAAAGACGGCGCAAACTCCAACCGCGCAGATTTTCTTCGATCGTGTGGTCGATCTCGTCTAAATAAAGTTCCGTCAAAGCGGTCAGCTTTTCGCAGTACGGATCGATAACGACATCGCGCGCTTCCTTCGCCATTTCAATGATGTCTTCCATGCTGTCGCCCGTCACGGTCTTTTCAAAAAGCAGCGTAAAAGCCTGTTCTCTCGATTCTCTTCTTTTCGTCATACTCGGTTCCTTTCCCTTATCTCAATAAAATTCATTGCGTAATTCATGGCGGATATAAACAAAAAAGCCCGCCGAAGGATCGGCAGGCAATTTGAGCAGAAATCAGGCACTTTCGGGTTTCACCGGTGCCGTTTGATGTGCAGTTTTCAAGCTCCAGACATACACGCCGATATGTTCTGGAATAGTATACCACGATAAACGGTAAAATGCAAGAAATCATCTTTTATTTCGCCGCAGAAATGATCTTCACGTTTTCCGCGCTGACGCCGCTTTCGGAAACTGCAATGTCCCGCACGATGAGCGCGTTCTGTTCGTCCTCCATGTCGCCGTTTACAACCACCGTGCAGCTCTCGCCGTTGATGTACGCCACGCACTCCGTAAAGCCCTTCGCTTCTATGAGGGACTCTATGTTTGTCTCTTTCAAAATGTTCTGCGCGATAACCGCGGCTTCGTCCACGGCGGCCTGCTTTACGGCGACCTCGGCGCTGTCGTCTTTCAGGATGTCCTCCAGCAGCTCCACGGCCTCATCCCGTGCGGTCTGGCGCGTCAAGCGGGCGTCCGAAAGTTTTGCGGAAGCCGATACCGCAGCCGCTGTTTCTTCTGCCGCGCTGCTTTCCGTCGCACCATCTGCGGGCTCCGTTTCCGGCAGAACACCGTCCTCGTTCATAAGCGTGTCGGAGACCGTCTCCACATAGGCGTTGTTCACAAGCTGCGCCGCACCGAGAGCGGAAGACGCACTTTCCTCGCTGACATCGCCCGCGCTCTGCACCTTTGTACCCGCAAACTGCCAATTTAAGTACACTGCCGCACCAAGGGCCAGCACAAGCGATGCCAAGATCAGCTGTCTTTTACCGTATTTCATTCCGTGTTCCTCCGATCTTCACTGAATGGTTTCATTCGTTGCCATATGTATATTCGCTGTACCCCACCACGCATACCTGCGTAGAGGATAAATCGAGCGCAGTCTTCACGGCCTCCACAATCTTCTCCCGCATTTTCGGGTCGCCTCCCCCGCGGCTCACGACTACCACGCCGCGGATCTCCGGCTCCGTTTTCGTCACGATGAGCGGCTTCTGCGAGCCGTCCGCCGCCTTCACCAGGATATACGTCTTCTGCGTGTCGCCGTCCGTCTGCGTGCGGTTGAGGCTTTCGCCGCTGTACTCCTCGGCGCTTTTTTCGCTCTGCTTATCTTCGGTCGCATACATCGTTTCGCCCATTGTACGCAGCGTCACCGTCACCTGCGGCTCGCTTTCCCCCGTGATAGCCGAGACCATCTGCGCGATCTGCGCGGAAAGCGCTCTGGTGTAGTCTCCTGCCGTCAGTTCCACCGTCTCCGGCGCTTCATTTTCCGTGTTCTTTGTGTCCATAGGCCATAGGAGCATCAATAAAACGAGCGCCGCGCAGGCTGCAATGAGCATATACGTCAGCTTACCGTTTTTCAAAAGGCTTTTCAGTTTATCCGTCTCGCCTCACCTCCTACACGTACACATCCACCGGGATGGCCTCGGTCAGCACGCTGCGCAAAAGCGCGTCCGCGCGGTCGATGTCTGTCGCAAACCGCACCCGTACCCGCACACGTTCCACCGTCACCGCGCCGTCATCGTCCTGTGTGTACCAAATGTCGATATTCGCTGCCGGCACGTCCATCCCCGCACTTTTCAAAAGCGCCGAGAGCCGCTCTTTCAAAATCGCCGTGCCCTTTTCCGCGTAGCTTTGCGTTATCGTCGATTCGGCTTCGCCCGTTTCGGTCAAGTCAAAATCGAGCGAGACCCCGCTTTGCAGCTTTAAAATGCCGTTTACAAGCACCACAAGCAGCATCAGCGCTGCAAGCGCGTGGATAAGTGACCCGCTTTTTTCCGGGAACAGCCGCACGATCATCTCCGTCCCGATGAGCACCATGCACACCGAAAACACCAGCGCATACAATTCACGCATAAGCACCTCGCACACAAAGCACCACAGCCGCCGAGACCACCGCCACCGCACCCACACTACATACCGCCGCAATGAGCAGCCGCAGCGCCGCAGCACAGCCGTTTAAAAACGACGCAAGCGGCTTTAGACCCAACACCTCTGCCGTAAGCCCCGCGCAAAAGCAAATCAAAAGCCACGCGGCAGCCTTTATGCACAGCGGCAGAAAAATCGCGAGTGATGCAAGCAACCCAAATGCCCCCACGCCGTTTTTTACAAGCGCCGCGCCGGAAACGATGACCGAAAACGCATCGGAAAACGCGCTGCCCACAATGGGGATCGCGCCGGAGACAAGCATTTTCGCTGCCTTGCCGCCCGCCATCTCCGCGCTGTTCGCAACAATTGTCTGTACGGACAAAACGCCCGTATATACCGTGACGGCGAGCACCAAAGCCCATTTGATAGCTTTATACAGCGCGTCCGTCAGCCGCTTTAAATCAAACGATGTCACGGCAGAAGCCACGGAAAACGCCAAAAACACACGCAAAACCGGGATGAGCACCGCGCTGCTCAAAACCGAGACGGCATTTGCCGCCGTAAGCGACAGCGCGCCGTAGGTCGGTGCTGTCACGGTGTTCCCCGCCGTGAAAAGCAGCCCCGCATACACGGGCACCGCGGCAAGCAGAAAAACGGCAGCAGCATCCGTCACGCGCGCGGCCTGCTCCAAAAGCGAAGCCATCGGCGAAAACAGCGTCACGGCGGCGCACAGCGCCCCGCATACGGAAACGGCGTAGGAAAGCTCCTTTGCGGCGAATTCCTGCACAAGTCTGCACAGCACGCATGATGCAAGCAGCGTAAGGAGTGCCCGCGCCGGTGCTGTCCACTCCGCACGAAAGCCCTCGGAAAGCGCCGAAAACAGCTTTGTCGCCGCGTCGGGCGCAGGTGTTTCCATCGGGTCGGCCCCGACGTTCTGCAAAAGCGACTGTGCTTCTTCCGGCAGCGCCTCCATAAGTGTATCCGCCCCGCTGTTTTGGTAGAGTTCCGCTTCGTCCGCGCGCACGGGCAGCGAAAGTAGCAGGATAAACACCGTCAAAGCCAAAAAAACGCGCAAAATCCGTTTTTTCATAACAACAGCACTTCCTGCAAAAGCGAGAGAAGTCGATTCAGCAACGGCAGCGCCGTCAGCAGCACCGCTGTTTTTACGGCAAGCTCCACACCGCTTGCTATTGCTGATTCCCCCGCGTCCTTACAAAGATCCGCCGTTATGCGCCCGATGAGCACGATGCCGAGCGCTTTTAACAGCGCTCCGAACACCTCCGGCATGCCGGAAAGCTCCGCCCATTCGCGGAATGTCGAAGTCAGCGTTTCGATCTGCGGCAAAATACACAGAAAAACGAGTACCGCTGCCGCAAGCGAAAACAGCAGAGCTATTTCCTTTTGCCCGCGTTTTAAAAGCGCGCCGCACACCGCCGCTGCCGATACCATAAGCACCGTGCTCATAGTCCAAACACCGATTTAATCGTATCGAACAGCGTGCTGATCTGCGTGATGAGCATCGTCAGCACCACAATGAGCCCCGCAAGCGTCGTCATCATAGCCTGCTCCTCCCGCCCGGAGCGAATGAGCAGCTGGTTCAAAACGGCCACAAGTATGCCGATGGCGGCGATCTTGAAGATCAGATCTACATCCATAGCTTTGCTTTCCTTTCCGGCTGTTACAGCAAAATGAGGGCGGCGGAAACGCCGACAAATAACCCCAGCGCCACGCACAATCTGCCTTTCTGGGCAAGACTTTGCTCGGCGGCTAAAAGTGCGCTGCGCACGCGGCCTTCATGCAGCGCAAAGTACGCCATCTGCCCATCGAGGTCGGTCTTGCCGAACCCGTCTATAAACGCGGCGCACAGCGCTTCATCCCCGCGGTATGTAAAAAATGCATGTGCCGCCGCTTTAAACGCCGCTGTGCAATCCATGTTTTCAGAAAGCACCCACACGCGCCTCAAAAAAGCGTTTTCGCGGCACAGAGAGAGCAGCGCGTACAGGTCGCCCGCCGTATAGGCCGCGGCGTTTTTCAACGCAAAAAGCGCTTCCAAAAAGATGTTCAGTTCTTTTTCACGCATTTTTAGCCGCGCAGATACCGATGACCCGGCGGTCGCCGCGCACAGAACAATCAGGATCGCCGCCGTTGTTTTCAAGAAGATCACCCGCCAAAAACAGCTTTTCCACTTTCGTCGGTGCACTTCGCCCGTGCAGCAGTGCCACCGTTTCAAACGCGCCGAGCGACAGAATCCCGCGGCACAGCGGTCTGCAACACAGTTCGTGTACACTGCCCGCGTGGATGCTCGCAATCAGCGCCACCCCTGAAAACGATGCCGCACGTATCGCCGAAAAATCGTTTTCACCGAGCTCATCGCAGACGATGTACTCCGGTGAAAGACACCGCACCGCGTGCGAAAGCCCCTCCTGCTTCGGGTAGCCCTGCAAAATATCCGTGCACGCGCCGAGATCAAACCCGTCCGCACTCAGCTCAAACCGCTCGTCAAGCACCACCACGCGATGCCCCGCCGTACCGATATATCGTGCAATATCCCGCAGCAGCGTCGTTTTGCCCGAGGACGGCGCGCCAGCAAGCAGCAGCCCGCGGCTGAGGTCTACGCCGTAGCGCAGCACCTCCTCTGCACAGCCGCGCTTCTCTCGCGGGATACGCACAGAAAGACTCGTCACGTCGCGCACCGTTTTGATGCCGCCCTTTTCGATCACCGCCGTACCGCCGATGCCCACCCGCAACGCGCGGTCTGCGGAGACGAATCCGCCGCGAATCTCCTCCATGTGACTGTAAACGGAATACCCGCACAGCCGCAAAAAGATCTCCTCCACGTCCTCGCGTGTCGCTGTCACATTGTTTTGCGAAAAATACTGCGCCGTGTCGCCGTCTTCCCGCAAAAACAAAATGCGGTCACCGCAGCACAGCAGCACAGGCTTATCCACACTGATACGAATGTCAAACACCGCGTCGCGCACCGCCTGCGGCACCTTTTCAAGCATCGGTGTAAAGCGCCCGAGCGGGCGGATCGCCTTTTCAAAATCCATCGCACACACCTTTCTTTCCGCTCCGTATGCCCAATTCTATGGACGTGCCGCCGGGTTTAGAACCAAAGTGGAAAAAAAGGGCCATCGCCCTTTTTATAAACGTGCCTTTATGCCTTTGAAAAGTGTGCCCGAAATCCGCCGCGATTTTTCAAACATGAAAAGCACCCTGCAAGGTCAAAAGCTTTACAAGGTGCTTTCTCTATGGAGCAAGCTATTTACTTTGGAAGTCCGCTTTGATACAAGCTGTAAAAGTGATTTGTCGGCCCCGCGCCGTGCCCGAGCTCGAGCGCGTGCTCGATGGCGCACGTCATGTAGTCTTTCGCACGTTTCACCGCTTCAGCGGGTGCATATCCAAGCGCCAAATTCGAGGCAATAGCGGAAGACAGCGTGCACCCTGTGCCGTGCGTGTTCTTCGTTTGAATGCGATTCGCTGTAAAGCTTATATGCTGTTCACCATCGAACAGAATATCGATCGGGTCGCCTGCAAAGTGTCCTCCCTTTACAAGCACAGCTTTACAGCCCATTGTGTAAATCAACTTTGCTGCAGCACACATATCGTCTTCCGTCTCAATGTGCATCCCGGTGATTTCCTCCGCCTCGGGAATATTCGGTGTCAGCACGTCGGCGAGCGGCAAAATTTCCGCTTTGAATGTCTCAATCGACTGCGGAGCCATCAGTGCCGTTCCGTCTTTCGCATACATCACAGGGTCAACAACGACGTTCTTCGGACAGTATTTGCGCAGCTTTTCCGCCACAGCAGACATCACCTCCGGCGTCGGCAGCATGCCAATCTTCACGGCGTCCGTACCGATATCTTCATAGATTGCGTCCACCTGCGCGCGGACAATCTCCGGCGCAATATCCTGCTTTTTCAGCACATGCACGGTGTTTTCTGCCACAACGGACACGATCACGCTCATCGCGTACACGCCGTGTGCGGACATTGTCTTGATATCCGCCTGAATCCCCGCGCCGCCGGAGCAATCCGACCCGGCGATGGTCAGCACGCGCTTCATTGCACTCATCAGCGAAAGCTCGGAAACTGTGAGGTTCTGCACCTCAACGGGATCCTCGGCGTGGATCGTGAACGTCGGCTTCGTCTCATCCAGCACATGCGCGATGACCGTGTTTGCAACGCCGTTCAAATAAATCTCTACGCTGTTTGTATCGGTAATGATGTCCACCTTCATCGTTTTTCAGGCGCGGCAATATGGATTCTCCGCAGGTCAGACCGTTTTTGTCGAGCTTCATCTCAAGGCCGTACAAGTTGCATGTAAGGTCGCCTTCCTTTACAGTAAAGGAGATGCGGCAGGTCTTGCTGCCGAGCTCGTGCGTGCAGTGTGTCAATGTAAAGTCATCAAGCTTGTCAGATTTTACAACCAGATTTTCTGTGCTCTTGATCGGCAGCGCAGAGAGATAGTAGCGGTCGCCGTGCTTTTTCAGCGTCATTTCGGTCGGCGTACACATGGAGCCGTTGAACGGTGCGCCGGGAATATCGCTGCGGTTCCACGCAAAGCGGATGACCGGCTTGCCCGGCTCGTAGTAATACGTCTGCGCCGCATACGACTGCGAGTTATACGAAAGCTGCCCGACCGACTGAATCGGCTGGTAAAGGCCGTTTTCATCAAAATCACCGACAAAATACATGTCATGCGCACCGGAATAGACCCACAGCGTTCTGCCGTCATCTGCTGTAAGCGGATAGAGATCCGGGCACTCGTCATCACCGGGCAGGTCAAATTTCTGCAAAAGCTCCCAGTGCAGTAAGTCCTGCGACGTGAAGATTGCGTAGGTGCGCTCCACAAAATACAGTGCCATCAGCCAGCGCGCGCGCTTTGCGTCGTAAATAACCTTCGGGTCGCGGTTGCCGGGTGCAATCTCGTCGATCAGCGGATTTTTGTCATACTTTTTCAGCGTTTTACCGCCGTCTGTGCTGTACGCAAGGCACTGTGTGCTCTTTTTTTCGCCCGCGCAGGTGTAAAAGAACAAGATTGGCGTTTCATCGCCTTCTTTGAGGCCGGAAACATTGTTGTGATCGACTACCGCACAGCCGGAAAACATTGCGCCATCCATGTCAAGGAACATCGCTTCCTCCTTATATTCCCAGTGGAAAAGATCCGAGCTCACGGCGTGGCCCCAATGCATGTTGCCCCACAGTCTGCCGTAGGGATTGTGCTGGTAGAAAAGGTGATACTGTCCGCCGTAAAAGCACAGACCGTTCGGATCGTTGATCCAGCCGCGCTCCGCTGTAAAGTGCAGCTGCGGGCGCAAGACGGTCTCTTCCGCCGTAAGCGGCGTCATAGCATCCTCAAACACCGGCGTAAATGCGCACTCCGGCTCCACCGTGACAGTCATCGTCTTACCAAGGTAATCGCGCAGGTCGGCATAATAAATCGCATCTGCGTTTTCTTCCGTATAAACGGCATCGAACTTATAAACCGGTGTGCCGTTTTCAGAAAAAGTAAATTTTTGCGAAGTGCCGTCAAATTTCACCGGCACGCGTAGAAAACGTTTGCTGACTGTAATTTCCATAAATTCAAGCTCCTTTAGCCGTTATCGGTGCATTAAAATGCATGCACCACATTTATTCGAGGATATTGTAGCACACCGCGCGAAAAATGTCATGCATATTTTGCTTAAATTTGCGAATTTTTCCGCCGCGCAAAGCCAAACTATGTGCGCTGCAGATGTGTAAAGGAAAGGCGGTGCAAAGGTGGCAAAACACATTTGGAAATTTGTAAAAAGCCAAAAGATATTTATCATATTACTAATATCATATACAGTTGTCTTTGTTTTGGCGGTTCGATTTATTTTTCATATTCTCCCGATTTTGCTTGGCGGGTTGCTTGGATGGGTCACAACACCGCTATGCCGCCTGCTGGAAAAACGGCTGCATCTCTCCCATAAGCGCGCCGCACTTTGCACTGCTGTCGCCGTTTATACCGTTTCACTCGTCCTTCTTGCATTGCTTTTCACGCGGCTCATCCGGGAAAGCGCCGCGTTTTTTGCTTCCGGGCGATACTTTCGCTACGAAGCACTTGCCCCCGCCGTGCGGTCGTTTTTGGAGCGCACATGGCAGGAATTGCCGCAGTGGATCTCCGCTGCGCAGAAGAATTTTTCGGGTAACATGGGTGCCGCCATGCCCGCGCTGCAAGGTACCGTAAAGGCGATTTTGCTGCTGCCTGCCGTGTTTTTAACGCTCACGCTCATCCCGGTTTTTGCGTATCTCACCCTGCTGTACCGTGAAAATTTGCTGTCTCTTTTAAAAAAGCTCATCGGTGAAAAGTGCGTAGAAAACCTGCAAAAATCCGCAAAAAACGAATCTTCTGTCGGGTTTGTTTCCGCCTATGCACTCATTTACACCATCACGTTTGCGGAAAGCTTTGTGATGCTCCACCTGCTGCGCATGGAATACCCGTTGATGACTGCCGCTGTTGTGACGGTCTCCGATATTTTCCCGGTCTTTGGGCCGGGAACTGTTTTGCTGCCGCTCTCCGTTTACCGATTGTTATGCGGCAGCGCGGCGCAAGCACTCGGGCTCTTCATCGGGTGGATCATTCTAAGCGTCATTCGGCAGATCATTGAGCCGAAGCTGCTCGCCAAAATGACGCGCACCCCGCCCGCCGTGATGCTTTTCGCTGTGTATTGCAGCCTTATCAGCCGCAATTTTTGGCTCATCCCCTACACCGGCACCTTTTTCATGCTGATCGGCATGTTGAAAAAAGCTGAAATACTAACAGTAAAATCCAAATCAATATAAATTAAAAACCACAAATTTACAAAAACAAAACTTCAAAATAACATTTTGAAATTATTGTATTTTGATAAAATACATTCAAAAATCGAAAGTGCCGTCAAACATCTGCTTCCGTTTTCATAAAGCCTTCTAAAATGCGCAAACCCTCCTGCGTGTTTTGACCCAAGATTTCCTGTATCTTCTTGAAATCACGCGCTTTGTGCATGACGTTTTGCAGCTTGAAAAACTCTTCCTTGCCGTGCTTATGAATGAACAGCGCCTGCGCCTTGGCGGCGGCTGCGCCGTCGTTGTCCTTCGTGTAAAATCCCTTTTCGCACGTCAGAATTTCCGCGCAGTCATAGCAACCGTCAAGCCCGTTTTCCTTACAGCAGGCGGCATTGGGGCATACGCCTTTCTCGTACAGCGTGCCGTAGGAGCAACAGTTAAAATTCGACCGACAGCCGCCGCACCACTGCCCTAAAAAGCAATGGTCGCACGAAAGCCCGCAATACGCCGTCGGGTCGGTGCCTGTACGCGCTGCGCGGACAATCTCCGATTTATACCGGGCTCCGTTTTTTAGACGGCGCTCCGTTTCCGGCCCGCCGTCTAAAAGCGCCTTGCGGTAAATGCGGGTCTCGCCGCCGGAAATGTCTTGTGCGGTCTCTAAAAATGTATAGCCGTATTTTTCATACAGCCCGATGTGATTGGTGGAAATGTATGTGTACTTCCGTTCCATGATGGCCGCGATGCCTTCCGCGCAGTCCAAAAGCTGACCGGCACAGTGCTGCCCGCGGTACTCCGGGAATGTATACACAAACCCGATCCACGGCGTGTATGATGTCGGCTGCACGTCATCAAGCGGCGCAAGCGTACAGAACGAGACGAGCTTGTCGCCGTCTGCCAGCATCAAAACCAGCGTTGTTGCGCCGACAAGTGCTTTCAGCTTATTTTCTTTCAGCAAGCTGTAAAGGTACTGCCCCGCTCCCCAATCGCTCTTTTGAATCTCGCGGAGCCAGTGCTCTTTATTTTCGCAGGTGAAATATTCGAGAATTTTTCTGTTGTTTTTCTTTTCCATATCGTTCTCCTCTGAATTAAAACTATTCTCCCGTATTTCCCAGTATAGCAAAACCTATGTTCGGCGTCAAGGCGATTTTAAAAAGATGTCCGCTTTTATGCAAAAAAGCAAGGGAAGGACGGTCTATCCCTCTCTTGCTCTGTATTTTGTATGAAATTTTTACGCGTTCAGCAGCTTTTCTGCAGCGGCAAGCTTGATGGCGCAACAGAAAACTTCCATGGCTTGTTCGAGCTCTTCAAGCGGCGGGAACGACGGCGCAAGACGAATATTACTGTCGTGCGGGTCTTTGCCGTACGGGAACGTCGCACCGGCATCGGTCAGGATGACGCCCGCTTCTTTACACAGCTGCACGACGCGCTTTGCGCAGCCGTCAAGCACATCAACGCTGATGAAATAGCCGCCGTTCGGCTTATTCCACTCGGCGATGCCGAGGTCGCCGATATTTTCCTCCAGCATCAGCTCGCACAGGCGGAACTTCGGCTCCAAAATGGCGCGGTGGCCCTTCATGAGGGCGCGCACACCGTTGATGTCGTGCAGGAACAACACGTGGCGCAGCTGATTCAGCTTATCCGGGCCGATGGTGGACGTGAGCGTGTGCTCTTTGAAATCGCGGATATTGTTATCGCTCGTGGCGAGACCGGCCACACCGGCGCCCGGGAACGAGATCTTGGACGTAGAGGCAAAAATAAAGATCTGATCTTCCGTGCCGTTTTCAACGCAGAGATCGTAGATATTGAGCAGCGTATCCGGCGTATCGGTGAGGTCATGCACACAATAGGCGTTATCCCACATGATTTTGAAGTCCTTTGCAGCCGGTTTTAATGCGGCGAAACGGCGGACGGTCTCATCGGAATACGTGACACCCGTGGGGTTTGAATACTTCGGCACACACCAAATGCCCTTAATGGAGTCATCGTCCTTGATGAGCTTTTCGATGAGATCCATATCCGGGCCGGTAGCATACATCGGGATGTTGATAAGCTCGAAGCCGTAATACTCCGTTACGGCAAAATGGCGATCGTAGCCCGGCACCGGACAGAGAAATTTTTTCTTATCCAGCTTGCACCACGGCGTGCAGCCGTTGTAACCGTGCGAGAAGCCGCGGGAAATAACCTCAAACATCATCATCAAGCTTGAGTTGTTGCCGAGAATGACTTGCGAAGCCGGTACGCCGACCATATCGGCGAAAATGCGCTTCATCTCCGGCAGACCGTCCCAAAGACCGTAGTTACGGCAGTCATCACCGTTGGAATTCGCAAATTCGCTTCTCGCTTTCAGCGCTTCCAAAACGCCGAGGGCGAGCTCCAGTTGTTTTGCGCTAGGCTTGCCGCGCGCCATGTTCAGCGCAAGATTTTTGGCCTGATAGCCCTTATATTCTGCGGAAAGCTCATCGAAAACCTTCTGTAATTCTGCTTTGCTCAAGTTTGCGTACGCCACGAAAACATCTCCATAAATAAGATTTTGAATTGAAAAATAAGCATTCAATTCATTTTTACGCTCCAATAGCGCCTGAAACAATTCTTATTGTAATGCAAATAAGCTAAAAATGCAAGCCTTATTTATAAATCTTGCATTTTTTCCCGTTTTGCACGATTGTACGACGTGTTTTCCTGCTTTTCCGTTCATTCTGACAAGTGTATAACAAAGCAAAAACCGGCACAGCGAACTGCACCGGCAAAATTACTTTTATGAAATTTAGAACTCCGCAGAGCCCGTTGTGCGCGGGAACGGCAGTACGTCGCGGATATTGGAGATGCCCGTAAGGTACATGACCATGCGCTCGAAGCCGAGACCGAAGCCTGCATGCTTGTTGCCGCCGAAACGGCGAAGGTCGAGGTACCACCAGTAATCCTCCTCGTTAAGGCCAAGCTCACGGATGCGGTTCAGAAGCACGTCGTAGCGCTCTTCTCTCTGGCTTGCGCCGCACAGCTCGCCGATGCCCGGCACGAGCAGATCGGTTGCCGCAACGGTCTTGTCATCGTCATTGAGGCGCATGTAGAATGCCTTGATCTCCTTCGGGTAATCGGTGACGAACACCGGCTTGCCGAACTCTTTTTCAGTGAGGTAGCGCTCGTGCTCGGTCTGGAGGTCGCAGCCCCAGGAGACCTTATATTCAAAGTTGTCGTTGTTCTTCTCGAGGAGCTTTACGGCATCCGTATAGGAGATACGGACGAAATCGGAGTTTGCCACATGCTCCAGACGCTCTTTGAGGCCCTTATCGACAAACTGGTTGAAGAAGTCGATGTCCTGCGGGCAGCGCGCCATAACGTCTTTGATGATGTACTTAATCATGGCCTCCATGAGATCCATGTCGTCGTTGAGATCGGCAAACGCGATCTCCGGCTCGACCATCCAGAACTCTGCCGCGTGACGCTGCGTGTAGGAGCGCTCTGCGCGGAACGTGGGGCCGAACGTATAGACCTTACCGAACGCCATGGCCATGCACTCCGCCTCAAGCTGGCCGGAAACGGTGAGGGACGTTTGCTTGCCGAAGAAATCCTTGCTGTAATCGACCGTGCCGTCCTCGTTTTTCGGAACATTGACGAGGTCGAGCGTTGTCAGCTGGAACATCTCGCCCGCGCCCTCGCAGTCACTGCCCGTGACAATCGGCGTATGCACATAGGTGAAGCCGTTCTCGTTGAAGAACTTATGGATGGCGAACGCCGCAGCGGAACGCACGCGGAACGCTGCGTTGAAGAGGTTCGTTCTCGGGCGCAGGTGCGCGACCGTACGCAGGTATTCCACCGTGTGGCGCTTCTTCTGAAGCGGATATTCCGGCGAGGACGCACCCTCAACGGTAATCTCCTCCGCCTGAATTTCAAAAGGCTGCTTCGCTTCCGGCGTGAGCAGCAACGTACCGGTGACACGCAGCGCAGCGCCGACATTCTGGGAAGCGATCTCCTTGTAATTTTCGAGTTTTTCCGCCGTAAAGACGATCTGTACGCCCTTAAAGCAGCTGCCGTCATTCAGATCGATAAATCCGAGCGCTTTGGAGTCGCGGATCGATCTCGCCCAGCCACAGACCGTGACCTGCGTATCGCCAAAGGTCTCCGGCGATCCGTAGAGGGCCGCGATTTCTGTTCTTTTCATGATGACCACATTCCTTTCCGTGCGGCACTTAAACTGCACACGCAAAACCTACGCTTTGGCATGCGGCATTTCTCCGCAAATAATCACTTTTATTATCATACTACAAACGCTATCGGTTTAGCAAGGAAAATTTTGAATTTTCTCCCCGAAAACGTGATTTATGCGCGATCTTTCTTCAAAATCGCATAATTTGCGATGTCGCACAGTCCCCCATTGTTTTTTGCACCCTCGCGCATGATGCCCTCAAACTGCATGCCGCACTTTTTCATCACGCCGCCGGAGTTCGGGTTGTTCACATCGTGGCGCGCCGCGATGCGGTTGAGGCCGACCTCATCGAACAGAAAATCGATCACGGCGCCGAGCGCTTCGCTCGTATAGCCCTTGTGCCACCAGTTTCGGCCGACGCAGTAGCCGATCTCTGCCGCTTTAATCTCATCATCCGTTTTTACCGCAGTGATGGTGCCGATAAGCGCGTTTTCATCCTTTACAACAATGCCCCACTGGTAATAGTTGAGCTCCTCATAGTGCGATGCCCACAGCGCGAGGATCTGCTTTGTTACCTCTACGCTGCTGTGCGTGGGCCATGTGAGGAACTTTGTGACCCCAGGGTCGGACGCCCAGTTGCGGTACATCGGCTCTGCGTCCGCAAGCGTTAAGCGGCGTAAAATGAGTCTTGGCGTTTCGAGTGTGACAGTCCCCTTGTGTTCCATTGTGTTTCCTCCTGATTTCTCCTGAAAATAAAACAGTGCAGACCGTTCATTCAGCCTGCACTGTTCATTGCAATTTATGCGGTTAGGTTCTTTCTAACTCTCAAAAAGCGTATGACAATGTAGGCCCGCAGCAAGTACCGTTACCCATGGCATTTGCGGACTGCATATTCATCATAACGCGGACAAAGCGGAACATTGTCATACCCCTCTCTTTCAAATTTGTTTTGACTATCCTACCACAGTTTTTTCGGTTTTGCAAGAGGAAAATTCTATTTTCCTGAAATTCTCCGGAAAATCAGCCCAAAGGCGCGTGTTTGAGCAGTCCGCAGTCCTTTTCGCCGTAAAAGCGCACAACATTGATGCGAATGTTCACCTCATCGCTCGGGTCCTGCCTCTGTGCTTTATCGAGCAGTAAAGCGCGCGAATACGCAAAAAGAGAACGACCGCAGCCGTTCTCCCGATGTTAAAAGTAAAAGGGACAGAAAGATTGCACTCTCTGTCCCCCTTTATTCAAGATTGCGACTAAACCTATAAGCCGAGTTCTGTCTTGGACAACCATCTTTCTCGTCTGCACGTTGCCGTGCAGCTCAAGCCATCTCCTCGAAACCGCCGGGCCGACGTATATGTTTCTCCACGATGTTGCTCCGAATAGGGTTTACATGGCCGCGCAGTCTCCTGCGCGCCGGTGCGCTCTTACCGCACCTTTCCACCCTTACCTGCAATGCAGGCGGTATATCTCTGTTGCACTTTCCCTGGGGTCGCCCCCGGCGGCCGTTAGCCGTTATTCTCGCCCTGTGGAGCTCGGACTTTCCTCAGATGCGGCCTTTCGGCGTACACCCGCAGCTGTCCGGCTTACTCGCAAAATTTGTGAAATGATTGGATTTTAATACTGGTTTTCGGAAAGCAAGCGATTTTTCTCGTCCCACAGCTTCTGAGAAAGGTCCACATAGTAGCTGTGCGGGTTTTCAAATCGCGTTACTTCTTCCCACAGCGTATCGACCTGCGCGAGGCAATGCGCGCGGATAGCGCTTAAGGCACGCGGCTGATACAGGCACTCGCCGTTTTTAAACAGCTGGGTGCGCAGGCGCACGGCGCGGAAATTCTCCACAGTCTTGCGCTTCCACGTGTGATTCGGGTCGAAGATCGTATACGGCTTCTCGTCATCGATGACCTCGTCGTTCAGCGTGATGACATCCGCAATGGCCTTGTCGGTCTCGCGGTCAAAAATACGCCAAACCTCCTTGAAGCACGGTGTGGTGATCTTTGCTACGTTTTCGCTGATCTTGATCTTCGGAACGATAGTGCCGTCCGGTTTTTCAACAGCCGCCAGCTTATAAACGCCGCCGAACACCGGCTCGCTGGAAGACGTGATGAGACGCTCGCCTACGCCGAAAGAATCAACCTTTGCGCCCTGCATGAGCATATCGCGGATGATGTATTCATCCAGGGAATTGGATGCGCAGATCTTGCAGTCTTCAAAGCCGGCGTCGTCGAGCATCTTTCTCGCTTTTCTGGAAAGATACGTGATGTCGCCGCTGTCGATGCGGATGCCGGCCGGGCGGAAGCCCTGCGGCACGAGTACTTCGTTAAAGACGCGGATGGCGTTCGGCACACCGGATTTCAATACGTTGTATGTATCGACGAGCAGCGTACAGTTGTGCGGATATTCTTCGGCATACGCTTTAAACGCTTCGTATTCGCTGTCAAAAAGCTGTACCCAGCTGTGCGCCATGGTGCCGAGCGCCGGAACGCCGAAACGGCGGTCGCTGATGGTGCAGGCAGTGCCGATGCAGCCGCCGATATATGCGGCACGCGCGCCATAAATGGCGCCGTCAAAGCCCTGTGCACGGCGGGAGCCGAACTCCATAACCGCTCTGCCGTCCGCAGCGCGCACGATGCGGTTTGTCTTCGTTGCGATGAGGCTCTGGTGGTTGATGGACAGCAAAACCATGGTCTCCACAAACTGTGCCTGAATGACCGGGCCGCGCACGGTGACGATCGGCTCACCCGGGAAGATCGGCGTGCCCTCCGGCACAGCCCAAACATCGCAGGTAAACTTGAAGTTCTTCAGATAATCGAGGAACTCTTCGCGAAAAATGTGCTTGGAGCGCAGGTAATCGATATCCTCCTGCGTGAAAGAAAGCTCACTCAAGTAATTGACGAGCTGCTCCACGCCTGCCATAATGGCAAATCCGCCGCCGTCCGGCACTTTGCGGAAAAACATATCAAAGTAGCCGATGGTATCCTTAAAACCGTTGGCAAAATAGCCGTTTGCCATAGTGATCTCATAGAAATCCGTCAGCATGGTCAGGTTAATATGATCGTTAGAGAGATTCTGTGCCATAATTCAGCCACCGCTTTCTGAAATGAAAGCATTCCTTTCCCCGGGAGTGAGGTGTGTCCTCATACGTCTTGTTTTTTACCACACACGGCCAAAAGCAGCGCTTTAAGCCGATTTGTATTATTATACCGCAATTTTTTAAAAAGTACAATGAAAACTCACGGCAAACCGAAAAAATCTGCATCTGCACGGAAAACGGCGCGTCTTTGCAAAATGTTTTGTTAAAAGTTTAGCACCACGTACAGTTTACGCGTTTTTTCGGAACAGAACAAAATCCGGCCTGCAAGCACAGCAGACCGGATCTCATTTCGGTTAATTATTCGGCTTCCGGTCCGACATCGGTCACGGAGATGGCGTCGAGGATTGTCTTCTCCATCGCCTGCTTGCCGTACTTATCGACATCTGCCTTGTTCTTTTCGCCGTGGGTCAGGCAGCCTGCGCCGCCGATGCAGCCGCCGGTGCACGCCATGCCCTCAATGAAGTTGTTCGGCAGAACATTCTTGGAGGCACGCAGCAAAGCCGCCTTGCAGGCTTCGATGCCGTCGCATGCGATGGCGTTGAGCTTGAAGTCTTCGTTGTTCTGCTCCTTGAGCGCTTCCACAACCGCGTCGGACAAACCGCCGCTGCGCGCAAAGATACGGCCGTAGTAGGAGGCGTTGTCGAGCACGCCTTCTTCGAGCGTGGTGAGGTCGATGTTGCGGCTGTCGAACAGCGCCTGCAGCTCTTCAAAGGTCAGCGTGCAGTCAATGTATCGGCTTGCCGGCTCGCCTTCCTTGAACTCCATCTTCTTCGCGGTGCACGGCCCGATGAAAACGACCTTTGCGCCCGGAGTGGTCTCCTTGATGTAGCGGCCGATCTCAGCTGCCGGAGACAGGTTGTGCGAGATTTTATCAACCATGGTCGGGAAGTTCTTCTTGATGTAGGAAACGAATGCCGGGCAGCAGGAGCTTGTGAGGAAGCCCTTTTCCGCAAGCTCTGCCGCTTCCTTATACGCAACCATATCTGCGCCGAGCGCCGCTTCGATGACATGATAGAAGCCGAGGCGCTGAATGCCGGTGATGACCTGGCCGAGCTTTGCATAGCTGAACTGGCTGGAAACGGACGGTGCTACGACCGCGTAAACCTTGTAGTCCTGATTCTCGTGGCTGCCCTTGATAAGGTTGACAGCATCGAGAATGAAGGACTTATCGACGATTGCGCCGAACGGGCACTGGTAGACACAGGCGCCGCAGGAGATGCACTTTTCGTTATCAATATGCGCTGCGCGATGCTCCTCGCTGCTCATGCTGATGGCCTTAATCTTGCAGGCCTTTTCGCACGGACGCTTCTGGTTGATGATGGCGCTGTACGGGCATACCTTTGCGCACTGGCCGCACTCTACGCATTTCGACTTATCGATGTGCGCCTTCTGCTGCTCATCAAACGTGATGGCGCCGCGGCGGCATACGTCCTCGCAGCGGTGTGCAAGACAACCGCGGCAGGACTCTGTGACGACATGGCCGCTGACCGGGCATTCGTCGCAGGCAATCTCGATGACTTCGATGACGTTCGGGTTTTTCTTGTCGCCGCCCATAGCGAGCTTGATGCGCTCCTCAACGATGGCGCGCTCTTTGTAGATGCAGCAGCGCATCGTCGGTTTTTCTTTGACGATCAGCTTCGGAATCTCATAGTATGCGGCGTCGAGGTTATCCTCAAAACCGTAACGTGCGACCTCGCGCAGGACCTTATACTTCAAATACTGGATTTTCGTATCAAACTTTCTCATTCTTCACATCAAACCTTTCTTGCTTTGGACAGAGACTTCCTTTTCTATATTTTCAAACCTTCCTTAGAGTGCCGAGACACTCTATACGCAGAAGCTTTTCTGCGCTTAGAAGTAAGATACCTTAACTTTTTTGCCCATCTTCTCGAGCGAGGTGCAGAGATTTTCGACCAACTGCATCTTAATGTTGAAGTTAATGGGCAGATTCGGGTTCTGGTGCGCCGGGTTTACCGCACGACCGACAAAGAAGTTGATATCGGTCGCTTCTTCAAACAGCATGCGGGCGATCATAGACGCGCCGTCGCGCTTATAGCCCCACTGGCTGTACTTGCGGTTTTCCTCAAGGTAATCCTTCGCGTACTCGACGACCTTGCTCATGGTGATGACGCCTTCGGTGACAAGGTCGAGTCCTTCGACCTTCGCCGTGGGCGGAATATCGGAATCGAGGTAATCGAGCTGTGCGATGATGGGCTTTTTGAGGTATTCCGCCGCAAGCGTAGACGTGGTACCGCCGCAGACAATCCGCTTGCCGGGTGCCGAGAAGAACGCCTCGTGCATTTTCGCGAGATCTTCGGGTTTAGACGGCGGTCCGATCATCAGGTTCACGCAGCAGCGCTCGCGCACTTTGACGCAGACCGCGGTGGTATCGTCGCCCGGCTGGCCGCCGTAGAGCTTGTTGCACTCATCGAGCAGCAGCGCATTGAGCGTTTTTGCCGTGAAGCTTTCGTCGTACATCATCTCCATATAGTCAATGATGTCCTTGCGCTCCCAGCCAAAATTCAGCGACATGCCGATGCCGGCATGAATGGCGCCGTCGCTGAACGCGATGAACGTGTCATCCTTCTGAATCGGGATGCGGGTCTTATAGATCGTTTTGCCGCCGATCTCGACGGCTTCGCGCGGGTATTCCCAGTTTTTGCCGTTGCGCAGCAGAACCACGAACGGGTTATCATACTGAATGATCTCCGCTTCTTCATTTTCTATGATTCGGATGATGGTGAACGTGGAATACGCCACGCCGCGCACCGCGCAGATGGGCAGTGTAGACGCAATGGTCTCCACGCAGTCTTCGACATGCAGCCCCTCCGCCATCATGGTAGAGATGATCTTTGCGGTCAGCGTGGAAAGAATGTTCGCCTTAACGCCGCTGCCCATGCCGTCTGCCAGCACAACCACCGTGGAATTTTCTCCCTGCGGAACGATGTCAACGTGATCGCCGCAAAGCTGTTCACCTTTTTTGTTGAGGCTCATCCAGCCAATATCTGTACAGAGATTATTCATCTTGCAGCGATTCCTTTAACTTGGTGAGCGCGATTTTCGTTTCTGCCGTGGTCTCGCCGAGCAGCGATGCGATCTCCTGTACGACGCGCATCTGCTTTTCGATCACACGGTTGGTGACTTCAATCGTCTGCTGCCCCATTTTTTCTTTTTTCAGGTGTTCGTTCATTTCATCCGTCACATCACGCATGATGCACATGATAATGTGATAGTTGCGGTCGTAGAGCACGGTCTGGTCGACATACTTGCCGTATTCCGCAAGGTACACACGCTCGTCGCGCACGCCGCGGCCGGACTGCATGACGTCGATGAAGACGCGCGGGTCCAGAATGCGGATGACCTGCTTGCCGAGCACCTCGGATGTATGCTTCACGTTCACGATCTTACGCGCGGCAGCGTTGATCTGCTGGATTTCCAGCGATTCGTTCAGCACCAAAATGCCGTTCGGCGTGTTGTTGATGATGGTATCGGAGAACGACTGCGCTTTGCCGAGCAGATACGGCAGGCACATGGAAATCTCCGCCTTGCCCTGATAAACAGCGATGGCCTTTTCGCGGCAGGTATTATAGCCGCAGGCACCGCAGTTCAATTCCTGCTCCGGGCGAG
>ERZ857521.803-NODE-803-length-43393-cov-4.391735_pt1 | contig 43393 bp, 41 predicted proteins | sample MGYA00519701_ERZ857521 | MGnify/ENA primary metagenome ERZ857521 (study PRJEB31778, sample SAMEA3449346) | human gut metagenome | biome: human gut; feature: human-associated habitat; material: faeces | place: United Kingdom | collected 2010/2012 ...
ACTGAAATGGCTCAATATTCCGCACTCCGTTGCGTTTCCGGCATTTGGCAGAATAATGAAAAACCGTTCATTTCAAACGGGTTGCGTTTTATCGTTACTTGTTTGCCAACGGCTGCTTTGTGGGTTCTGTTCCACGCTGCCCGACATTCGGCGGCGACACTAGCGATAACGGCAGGTGCGGAACTCTATTCGGTCAGCAAGATTTTGGGGTATGGCAGTATTGCGTCCACACAGGTTTACGCAAAGGTGAACATGGAGAAGAAAGTGGAGGTAATGAGCCTGACGGATGGGGTGTTTGGTTAATCCATCAAACAGGACAGAATAAAGGGAGAGAATTTTTCTTTTCCCTTTATTCCCTTTGTCCTGAATGAATTTTAGCTATTCAATGGCAATTTGCCATGAGATTTAATTACTTTTGCAAGAGAAAACAGAATGATAACATTATGCCAGACAATATAGGATTAGATATTACATCAGCATTGATGCAGCTAAAGAACAAATGGGAGAATGGGCAAAATCCTTCATTTGAAGATTTGTCCGATTCCATTTTGCAAACCCATCAATATGCGCAAACTGCCGCAATAAGAGCTGTCAATCAATTTGCCACCTTGCGTAATTGGCTAATCGGATGCTATATTGTAGAGTATGAACAAAAGGGTAAAGACCGCGCCCAATATGGGGAACGATTGCTTAAACGCCTTGAAGAAAGGCTGGACTGCAGGGGGTTGAACGAAACACTTTTCAAAGTTTCCCGTCAGTTTTATCTGGAATATCCTCAAATCCGTACATTATTTGATACCAGAAAAAGTGCGACAGTGTCGCACCAATCTGAAATAAGTGCGATGCCGTTGCACCAATTCATGACACCTCCCGAAAGAATTGTCAGTAGGTTGTCATTCTCCCATATTAGGGAGATAATGACAGAGAAAGATCCATTAGGTCGTTTCTTCTATGAAACAGAATGTATAAAAGGATGTTGGTCTGTAAAAGAACTTCGCAGACAAATTGCAACAAATCTGTACTTTCGCAGTGGCATAAGCAAGAACCCTCAAATACTTTTGAATAGCATCGACAGACAATCCGATAATGCCCTGATTGATATACGACAACCATTTACATTTGAGTTTCTTGGGCTTGACGCAAAAGAGGCATATTCGGAAAAGGATTTGGAAAATTCCCTGCTTGCTCATTTGGAAGAGTTCCTATTGGAATTAGGCAAAGGTTTCTGTTTTGAAGCTCGTCAAAAACGCATTATTATAGATGACGAATACTATTTTGCAGACCTTGTGTTTTATCATAGGATATTACATTGCAATGTAATTTGTGAATTGAAGAATGACGAATTTAGGCATGAATACCTTGGTCAATTGAACGCATACGTTTCTTATTACAGGGAGAATGAAATGCACGATGGGGATAATCCTCCAGTCGGGATATTACTTTGTACGAAAAAAGGGAAGAAAATGGTTGAGTATGCCATAGCCGGAATGAGTAACCAACTGTTTGTTTCTACTTATATGCTTCAGTTGCCAGATAAAACAAGTTTGGAAAAATTTTTGTTAGAACAATTAACGGAATAAATCCTACGCATATAAAATGGGCTGAAAAGGATGTAAAAAACGAAAATCCATTTTCAGTCTATTTTTTTACAGAATGACTATCCCTTGTGTAAACCCAAATCGGTCATTAGACTTTGGGTTTAAAGCAACGGTGTCATGTATAAAGGCAGATACACAACCACTAACATACCTTCGTTTACTTCCAGCTTATCAAACATCAGTTTCCGGTAAAGATTCGCATTTACTATCCCACGTTCGTCAAAAGCGTGGCTGATGAGCAATCCCGTATCACCCATATAACACTTCAGTGTAGTACGTTCTTCATTCAGTTTCAGCCCGATGTTCGGTGCTGTCGAATTATAACAACAGTTGATGATTTTAGCGTCACTCAGCCAGAAAAAAGCCTACGAATAATCACGCATACGGGCTTCACTCTGCAATGCGGATAAGACAAACTTCTTCCTTCTCATGATTCACGTATTCGACTTTATTGTCTAATTAATATTTCACGTATTCGGGATTATCACATTTGCAAATGTACACATTTTCTTGGATTGGAAAGGACTTCAGGATGTTTTTATTTCAATTATCCCTTTGATATCGCCACATTGAAAGGCGAACACATTGTACCACAGATTTTTCCTTGTCCTGCAAGACCGGTTCCGCATTTCCGCTGATGGCAGTCAGAGGTGTACGCAGTTCATGGCTTACGTTCTGTATGAGGTTGCGCCTGAAGCGTATCAGTTCCTCGTTCTTGGCATTGCTCTCCTGCAACTCACTGATGAGTTTTTCTCGTTTTTTCTTTTCGTCCGCATTGCGTTTCAGCTCCCTATGGATGGTGAGATAAGACAAAAACAGCAGAATGATTGCAGCCGATATGGTGGCGGTGGGCACAGCCAAATAAAGGCTGCGGTCAAGGTCAATTCAGAACGGTTGTTGTTTAATTGGCAGTTAGGCCGTGACCTTGTCATGCGCAAAGCAGAGGAACGTTGGGAAACTGGTATTGTAGAACAAGTAAGCCTTGATTTACAAGCGGAATTTCCACAGGCAGAGGGCTTCAGCACCTCAAACCTATGGTATATGAAACGATGGTATCTGTTCTATTTCTTACACACCTTAAAGGGGATGCATCAAAACATTCATTTTGACACAGCCCCTGGCACGGAGTGACGGAGGAGTTTTTCTCAACTTCCTCTTCAATCACGTTTGGCATCTCGGGCATTGCTACTTTAACCCCAAAGTCTAAGAAGCTGTTTTGAATTTCTTCGGAAAATAGTTATGCAGCTTTTTCTAAATTTGTTTCCGGTCTTTTTCCCCGTTCTTATTCGTCACATAGCCCGCTATGCTCCTCATAAGAACAAATAAAAATCCTCGAAAACATTCTTTATAAAAAGCTGGAATAAATTCCAAACAGCTTCTAATGATTGATTGGGGTTAAATGAAAAAGCCGGGCGGGATTTGTTTTTATAAAATATTTTCTGTTTCTTTGCCGTACGAAAACAAAGGGGTGCTTTCGCCCGAAGTGGGGAAGCTGAGATTATACCCTCGCACCTGATGCAGTTCGTACTGCCGTAGGGATTGTTTGAGAAGGCTATGCGGATATTTATTCCTTTTTCCTACCCAAGAGAAAAAGCTCCTCTTTGTGATTCGAAACCGTAAGTTGAATAGAAATGAGAATCAAGGTAAACAACAAAGAAATGGAGCTACCCGAAGCAAGCTCATTGCAACAAGTAGCAGATACGCTGGCACTCCCGGCGCGAGGTGTGGCGATGGCCGTCAATAATCGTATGGTGCCGCGTGCGGAATGGACAACGCATATTGTCCACGAGAATGATTCGCTGGTCGTGATTAAAGCGGCGTGCGGAGGATAGGTTTCATTCCACAAATAAATAAGTAACATGGAGAAATTGGTTATTGCAGGAAAAGAATTTAATTCGCGTTTGTTCTTAGGAACAGGCAAGTTCAACTCAAACGATTTGATGGAAAAGGCGCTCCTGGCATCGGGCACGGAGATGGTGACGGTAGCCATGAAACGCATTGATTTGGAAGACAAGGAAGACGACATGTTGCGCCATATCGTTCATCCGCATATTCAGTTGCTGCCCAACACATCGGGCGTGCGCAATGCCGAAGAGGCGGTTTTTGCGGCGCAAATGGCGCGCGAGGCATTCGGAACGAATTGGTTGAAACTGGAAATCCATCCGGATCCGCGCTATCTTTTGCCCGATACGGTCGAGACGCTCAAGGCAACGGAGCAATTGGTCAAGCTAGGCTTCGTGGTATTGCCCTATTGCCAGGCCGACCCGGTACTTTGCAAGCAATTGGAAGAGGCTGGAGCTGCCACCATTATGCCGCTGGGTGCGCCAATTGGTACGAACCGTGGACTCCAGACGCGTGAGTTCCTTCAGATTATCATCGAGCAGGCCGGTATTCCGGTTGTCGTGGATGCCGGTATCGGAGCACCGAGCCATGCCGCTGAAGCTATGGAATTGGGAGCTTCGGCCGTATTGGTAAACACGGCCATTGCCGTAGCGGGCGACCCGGTTCGTATGGCTGTTGCCTTTAAGAACGCGGTCGAAGCCGGACGCGAAGCCTATGAAGCCGGGTTGGGTGGAAGCACATCGACTTTCGAAGCCTCTGCCTCTTCACCTCTAACGGCATTTTTGGATAAGTAAACAGGTGTAATAATTAAAAACACAAAGGGAACGAAGAGGACAAAGGACACAATGTTTTTTAGTTCTTGATGGAATTAAACGAGTCATTAATGGATACCTCAACGAATAATAAACATGATGCCCTTTGCGTGTTCTTTGCGCTCTTGGCGTTTAAATTAAAAAGAAAAAATGGAAAAAGACAAGAAAGCATACGCACAACGTGAGAAGACCTACATGAAGGGGAAACTCTTTCCCTTCATCCGTGTCGGCATGCAAAAGGTAAACCTCACGCCGACCGTGCAAGTCGTAGATGGGAAGCGTGTCATGACCCCGAACGCACCTGTGTATATTTACGATACAAGTGGCCCGTTTAGTGATCCGGACATTACCGTCGATCTGAAGAAAGGCTTACCCCGGATGCGGGAATCCTGGATTACGGAGCGCGGGGATGTAGAGCAATTGCCCTCCATTACTTCCGAGTACGGTATTATGCGCCGCGATGACAAGAGCCTCGACCATCTTCGTTTTGAGCATATCGCCTTGCCTTACCGGGCTAAAAAGGGAAAATGTTGCACGCAGATGTATTACGCCAAGCAGGGCATCATTACGCCGGAGATGGAGTATGTAGCCATCCGCGAGAATATGAATTGTGCAGAACTGGGCATTGAGACGCATATCACGCCCGAGTTCGTACGGGATGAGATAGCCGCCGGCCGTGCCGTTCTTCCCGCCAATATCAATCATCCGGAGAGCGAACCGATGATTATCGGGCGCAACTTTTTGGTGAAGATCAATACGAATATCGGAAATTCCGCCACAACGTCTTCCATTGAAGAAGAGGTAGAAAAGGCTGTGTGGAGTTGCAAGTGGGGAGGAGATACACTGATGGATCTTTCAACCGGTGCCAATATCCACGAGACGCGCGAATGGATCGTGCGCAACTGCCCGGTGCCTGTCGGAACCGTACCTATCTATCAAGCCTTGGAGAAGGTAAACGGGAAGGTAGAAGATCTCACGTGGGAAATCTATAAAGATACACTTATTGAGCAATGCGAGCAGGGCGTGGATTATTTTACCATTCATGCCGGCATCCGCAGGCAGAATATCCATTTGGCCGACAAGCGTCTGTGCGGTATCGTGAGTCGGGGCGGTAGCATCATGAGCAAATGGTGCCTGGTTCACGACCAAGAATCTTTCCTGTACGAGCATTTTGATGACATCTGCGATATTCTGGCGCAATACGATGTGGCTATCTCGTTGGGAGATGGTTTGCGTCCGGGCTCCATTTATGATGCAAACGATGAAGCCCAGTTTGCCGAACTTGACACGATGGGCGAACTGGTTGTCCGGGCATGGGAGAAGCATGTGCAGGCATTTATTGAAGGACCGGGTCATGTGCCCCTGCACAAGATTAAGGAGAACATGGAACGGCAAATCGAGAAATGCCATAACGCCCCGTTTTATACGTTAGGTCCGCTGGTGACGGATATCGCCCCGGCCTATGACCATATCACGTCGGCCATCGGTGCGGCGCAAATCGGTTGGCTGGGAACAGCCATGCTTTGCTATGTGACTCCGAAAGAACACCTTGGCTTACCCAACAAGGAAGATGTACGCACGGGTGTCGTCACGTATAAAATTGCGGCACATGCGGCCGACCTGGCGAAAGGGCATCCGGGGGCTGTGATTCGCGACAATGCCCTCTCGAAAGCACGTTATGAGTTCCGCTGGCGAGACCAGTTCCATTTGAGTCTCGATCCCGACCGTGCTCTGGAATATTATCAGGAGGGGCGGCACGAAGGAGGCGAGTATTGCACCATGTGCGGACCGAATTTCTGCGCGATGAAACTTAGCAGAGACCTCTCGGCAATGAATAATGAATAATTAAAAATTAAAAACGATTCGGTAGATGAACAAAGACAGTATCTTAGACCAAAAGTCAGTGGCCTTTTCGCTTCGGATTATCAAAGCGTATCGTTTCCTGCAAGAGAACAAAAACGAATATGTTTTATCTAAACAATTGTTGAGAAGCGGAACGGCTATTGGCGCATTGGTCAGAGAAGCTGAGTTCGCGGAAAGTTCAGGTGATTTTGTCCATAAGTTACATATAGCCCTGAAGGAAGCAAACGAATCAGATTATTGGCTTCTATTATTGAAAGAGTCCGGATATATAGATGAAGTCTCTTATCTCTCTATTAAGCAAGATTGCAAAGAGCTGATAAAACTTTTGGTTAGTATTGTTAAAACGACAAAATCTCATTTGAAGGATGAACATCGATGAACGTTTTTAATTTTTATCTTTTAATTTTTAATTGAATAACATGTTTAGCGAAGAATTAGAAAAAATAGATTGGGACGCGACCACGGCGGCTATCGCATCGAAAACGGAGGCGGATGTCCGTCGCGCCCTCTCCAAATCGCATTTGGATGTAGATGATTTTATGGCACTGATTTCTCCGGTGGCTGAGCCTTATCTGGAGACGATGGCGCAACTGAGTTATAAATATACCCGCGAGCGTTTCGGCAACACGATGTCGATGTTCGTTCCACTTTACATCACCAACTCGTGCACCAACTCATGTGTCTATTGTGGTTTTCATATCAGTAATCCGATGAAGCGTACGATTCTGACCGAGGAGGAGATTGTAAACGAATACAAGGCAATCAAGAAACTGGCTCCCTTTGAGAACCTGCTTCTTGTTACAGGAGAAAACCCGGCTAAGGCGGGTGTCCCGTATATCGCACGCGCCCTTGATTTGGCGAAGCCCTACTTCGCTAACCTCAAGATCGAAGTGATGCCGCTTTCGGCAGAAGAATACAGAGAACTGACTTACCACGGCATGAATGGCGTGATTTGCTTTCAGGAAACTTACCATAAAGCGAACTATACTATTTACCATCCGCGCGGCATGAAGTCTAAATTCGATTGGCGTGTGAACGGATTTGACCGCATGGGGCAAGCCGGCGTACATAGCATCGGCATGGGGGTGCTTATCGGACTGGAAAAAGAGTGGCGTACGGATGTCACGATGATGGCCTACCATTTGCGCTATCTGCAAAAACATTATTGGAAAACGAAGTATAGCTTCAACTTCCCGCGGATGCGTCCTTCAGAGAATGGCGGATTCCAGCCGAATGTGGTGATGAGTGACCGGGAACTGGCGCAGCTCACCTTTGCTACCCGTATCTTTGATCATGATGTGGATATTTCCTATTCGACTCGCGAAAGCGCCTCGTTCCGTGACCACATGGCTCGTTTGGGGGTAACTACAATGAGTGCGGAGAGCAAGACGGAGCCGGGCGGTTATTATTCGTATCCCCAGACGCTGGAACAATTCCATGTGAGTGACGAGCGTACTGCCAAGGAGGTGACGGCTGCACTGAAAGGTATTGGCATTGAGCCGGTTTGGAAAGATTGGGACCAGTCTTTTGATAAGATGAGCTATGGAGCTTAAGGATTCCCGTTATGCCCGGCATCTTCTTCTTCCGGAGATAGGCGAGGCGGGGCAGAAGAAATTGTCGGCAGCCAAAGTGCTACTGGTCGGGGTGGGCGGATTGGGCTCACCCATTGCTCTTTATTTGGCTGCGGCAGGCGTGGGGCGTTTAGGATTGATGGATGATGATGTGGTAAGCGAGTCCAATCTGCAACGGCAAGTATTATATAAGGAAGCGGAGGTCGGATTGCCGAAAGTTGTTTGCGCCTCGCGCCGGCTCAAAGAATTGAATAGCCGGTTAGAGGTTGATATATATCCGTTTCGTTTGGAAAAGGAAAATGCGTTGGATATAATTCCCCGCTATGACTTGGTGATAGATGGGTGTGATAATTTCCAGACACGTTATTTGGTGAGTGATGTCACATCGCAAGCCCATATACCTTATATATATGGGGCCATCCGGGAGTTTGACGGGCAGGTATCTGTCTTTAATCTGCCGGGCGGGTGCACTTATCGGGATTTGTTTCCTGAAGCTGAGACGATTGAGATGGAAGAACCGGCTAAAGGAGTGTTGGGCGTATTGCCGGGAATTGTCGGATGTGTGGAGGCCGCCGAAGCGATCAAGTTGATTGTCGGATGCGGCGACTTGCTGAACAGACGCTTGTGGACAATCGATCTGTTGACCCTGCAGAGTTGTATGGTGGATATCTGAAAACAATAAAATAAAAATTTTCCCCTAATCGGTTGATTTATAGCATAGATAATAAAATATGCCGTAAAACATATAAAATAAAAGAAAGATTTTTGGGAAATAATTTGGTACTTAGAAATAAAGTCTGTAAGTTAGCGGTATAATAATAAAATAAGTATTAACCTCAAAAATAAACAAGGCCATGACAAAGACAATCACGTTTAACGAACTTCGTAAGATTAAAGATAGTTTACCTGATGGTAGTACTCATCGTATCGCTGACGAATTAGGTGTTTCAGTTGAAACAGTTCGTAATTACTTTGGAGGACAGAACTTCCAGGACGGCAAAAGTTGCGGTATTCATATCGAACCGGGTCCTGATGGAGGTATAGTCGTACTGGATGATACAACAATCTTAGATCGTGCTATGCAGATATTGGCTGAAAGCCAGCATGCATCAGCGCCCGAAGCGTAAAGAAAAACGTTTTATTTATGTTTGTAATCCCAGGGTAATTGTGACCAACAGATTTACCCTGGGATTTTTTCCTTACAAGTAATATTCACTTTTAAATGACAGGAATATGGAAGATCGATTGATAACATTGGCCATTCATACGTATGAAAAGGCTCAGATGCTAAAGATGATGCTTGAAGCTGAAGGTATAGAGGCCTATATTCATAATGTGAATCAGATACAACCGGTTATATCCGCCGGGGTCCGTGTCCGGATAAAGGAGAGCGACCTGCCGCATGCGTTGCGTATCATAGAGGATTCCAAATGGCTGGATGAATCGCCTGTAAAAGAAAAAGAAGAAAAAGCGCATAAGAAACGGATATTGGTCCCGGTTGACTTCTCGGATTATTCGATGAAAGCGTGTGAAATTGCAATCAATTATGCGCATAAGATGGATGCCGAAGTGATGATCATGCATGCTTATTACAGCATTTATTATCCGTCGGCCATCCCGTTGGGCGATACCTTGGCTTACCAGGCGAATGAGGAGAGCACCCGGCAGATGATCGAACGTGTGCAGAGCGACATGGGGCATATCTGCTCGGAAATCGAAGCCAGAATAGCGAAGGGCGACTTGCCTGCCGTTAAATATGATTACACGTTGCGGGAGGGACTTCCGGAAGAAGAAATCATCGCATACGGCAAAGAGTACCGTCCGGACATGATTGTGATGGGTACACGCGGAAAAGACCAGAAAGATATTGATCTGATAGGAAGCGTTACGGGCGAGGTGATTGAGATGAACAAAGTCCCGGTGCTGGCTATCCCGGAAAATGTTCCGTTCAATAACCTGGAAGCGGTGAAGCATGTGGCGTTTGCCACTTCGTTCAGTCAGCGTGATTTGGTCGCCTTTGACCGTTTCATGGAGGTGATTAAAGGGTATGACATGCATATCCACCTGTTTAATATCTCGACCAGCCGGGACGAATGGAATGAGATCCGACTGACCGGGGTGCGCGAATATTTCAAGCGGCAATATCCGGATGCAGACATCACGCACACCGTACTGGATGACGGAGATCTGCTTTTGGCTATTGAAAAGTTCGTGAGAGATAAGCAGATAGACCTCATAGCACTGACCACCTATCGGCGGAATATCCTGGCACGGATTCTGAATCCGAGCATTGCCAAGAAGATGTTGTTCCATACGGATACTCCTTTGTTGGTCATGCACGCTTGAAGTCTGTGGAAATAGAGGAAGAGAGAACTACCGGTTATTTCTGGAAATCATGATTGTTTTTCGGAAATAACGGTCGTTTTCTCGTAAGAAAAAACAAACACAGTGTATTCGAGAAAAAAAAGTTGTATATTTGTTCGTGCAAAATAAAAAGAGAAAGAAGCGATGGATCGATATTTGATAATTAAGACGAGAGATGAGCTGCTTCGTATTAAGATTGGACATATCCTTTATTTCGAGGCGGATAGAAACTATACGAAACTTCTGTTGTCTAATAATATACAATTCACATTTGCCATTAATATCGGGAAAATAGAGGAACTGTTGGAAAAACAGGTGGCCGGAAGCAATCAGATATTGATGCGTGTGGGAAAAAGTCATATCATAAACAAAAATCATATATTGCAAATCAACCTGCCGAAACAAAAACTGCTCCTTTTGACTGAAGATGGGAAACCCAAAGAGCTGACCATCTCGAAAGATCCGCTCAAAGTGCTGAAGGAGGCTTTGGAAAATGAGGTTGAGCGAAATGCGGAAGAAGCAAAAGGAGAAAAACAGGCATGATGGTAATCACGATAGGAAAGAGTCCGGACAACGATTATGTGATAGATGATCCGCAGGTGAGCCGGCACCATGCGAGGCTGACGCGTGACGCGGATGGTGGCTGGTTGCTGGAGGATCTGAATTCGTTGAACGGGACTTTTGTGAACGGAGCTCAGGTGTTGAAGAAGCGGATTACGCCGGCCGACACGATACGGTTGGGCAAAGACCGCTCTTTGGATTTCAAGGAGCTCCTGAGGAGCAAGAATGATTATAGCGAGGAGTTTAACGCTTTGAAAAAGGTATATGAAGACTATACGCGTGAAAAGATAAAGATTCAGTCGTCCAACCAGTTCAAGACCCGCTTGTTTCAAGCCTTGCCGTTTGCCTTTTTGGGAATCATCGGACTGGTCCTTAATAATTCCGTAGGAAAGGGCAGCACGCTGTGGTACGCCATTTGCATGGTGCTGGTAATTTGCGCCCCGGTGGTAGGGGTCTATTTAGGAGCCCGTCAATCGGCAAAAATACCCCGTCAGCTTCAGGATTTGACTAATCGTTTTAAGATAGATTATGTATGCCCTAAGTGCGGAACATTCCTGGGAGATATCCCGTGGGAATCTTTAAAAAACAAGAAACATTGCCCGGTTTCCTCCTGTCAGGCCAAATGGACGGATGAGTGATTTGTATAAGAAAACCACTCCTTTTGTACATAAATCCCAACTATTTGATTATAAGGAATGATAATCGTTAGCAAATACTGATCCTTTTTCTATTTTTGCATCGGGATAATAACAAATAATAAAAAGGAAGGGATAGTATTATGCATGAGAATGATTATACATTCGTTACTTTGGACAATAGCGAAGAGGCTCCTTTGCTAGGCGATGCCGTAGTAGTGGATGTAGAAGGGGACGGAGGCATACTGGAAGCAGTGATGCTTGACGACGTACAGGCCGACGGTACAGATTTTATTACTTTGTCTGATGATACGGTAATGATGTCGGATACAGACATGATGGACGATGCTTTTTCAATTGATGTAGATGGCTCAGATATTTCATTTATGGTATGATATCGATAAAATGTCCACATTGTCAGGTAGGATTGAAAGTAGACGAGGGGAAGCTTCCCCTCGGCATTACTTCCTTTAAGTGTCCCAAATGCAAACAAGCTATCCCCATCTCACTGGTTATGGAGAAGAAGAATGGTACGTCAGACGATTCTGAGACCATTCTGATTCAGCCGGTGAAAGAGACGAGCGGGAGATTGACGGTGCTGTCTGCTCCTGATACCGATGAGCAAGTGTTCCCTCTGCACGAAGGGGTGTTTGTGGTAGGACGTAAGTCGTCTGCCTCGAATGCCAATATCAAGATCAATACGGGAGACCGTTCGATGAGCCGTGAACATATCCGTATCGAAGTGAAAAAAGATGAAAGAGGCGGATATAAACATTATCTTTCGGATAATAATAGCAAAAATCATACGTTATATAATAGTAATTACTTAGATGAAGGTGAAGTCGTGGTGTTGAATGATAATGACGAGATTATCATCGGGCATACGATTTTGCGCTTTAACGTGTAAAAAAGATTACTATGAATATAACATTAGGAAAACCGTTAGCCGTCAGTGACAAAGGGCGGCGCTCCAATAATGAAGACGCCCTTTATCCTCAATCGGAGCTTGCCTCTCCGGAGGAGAGATTGTTCTTGGTCTGTGACGGAGTAGGAGGGGCCGAACGGGGAGAGGTAGCCAGCGCTTTGGCTTGTGATATCTTCCAGTCTTTCTTCGCCACGTTTCTGGAAGGGATTCCTGATGAGCATTTTGTACAGCGGGCAGTGCAATATGTTGAGACATGCTTTGACAAATACATCGCGGAGCATCCCGAGGCAACAGGGATGGCAACTACCATGACCATGCTTTATGTCACTCCCTCTTCGGTTTTGGCCGCCCATATCGGAGATAGCCGTATTTATCAGTTCCGGAAAGGAAAGATCATTTTTCGGACGGAAGATCATTCCTTGGTCAATTCTTGGCTGAAACTGGGCAGAATAACTCCGGAGGAGGCGGCGTCTCATCCTCAGAAACATGTTATCTTGCGGGCTATTCAAGGGAGCCGGCATTCGGTAGAGGCGGATGTCGAGATACTGACCGATATAGAACCTGGAGATGTGTTTTTGATGTGTACGGATGGGGTGGTGGAGAGCTGGTCGGACAAAGACCTGGAAAACCTGCTTTCTGAACAGAATCCTATGGAGGCAATAAAAGAACAGATCGTGGATAAGTGCCTGAAAAACAGTAAAGATAATTTCTCTTTTTATCTGGTGCCTGTTGAGTCAATACAAAAAAATGGAAGTTTTGCGCAAAATGTTCTGACATTTCTTTATTCTTTTGTCTAAATGATGTAACTTTGGCAAGTTAAAACAGGAATATGAAGTTGCTGTATGAATTTGCCTGACGGATATTTACTTCAACAAGGGAAATATAGACTTACACAAGTTATAGGCCAAGGTGGATTTGGTATAACCTATAAAGGTGTATGGTTTACCGAGGTTAAAGGCTCTTTGGGAGCGATGAGGACTGAAGTTCCTGTGTGCATAAAGGAATATTTCTTCAAGGATTATTGTGTCAGAGATCCTCAATCCTATGCTGTAAAAGTACATTCTGATACCGGAAAGATCCTGTTCCATAAATTTAAAGAAAAACTGATAAAGGAGGCCAAGATATTATCTGAAGTGCATCATCCTTACATAGTCAATGTGTTGGAGGTATTTGAAGAAAACAATACCGCTTACATTGCCATGGAATATATTTCAGGAAATTCTTTGAAAGACAAATTGGCAAAAGAGGGTGTACTTTCAGAAAATGAGGTGTTACACTATGTTCAGCAAATCGGAGAAGCACTGCAATTTGTCCATCAGAAAAACATTCTTCATCTGGATATCAAGCCGAGCAATATTCTGATAGATAAGAATAATGATGCCCGTTTGATAGACTTTGGCGTGAGCAAACGGTATGACGTCGGCGAGCAGGAAACGAGTACGACCATGCTGACTTTGTCCAAAGGTTTTGCTTCGATCGAGCAATATGACAGTGAGGGGATTCAGTCGTTTTCTCCCTGTCCGGATGTGTATTCTTTAGGGGCTACGATGTATAATCTGCTCACGGGGAAAATTCCGGTAGAATCTATTCTTCGAGCCACGCGCCCCTTGGTCAAGCCGAAAGAGATAAATCCGAATATCTCGGCTAAGACGGAAGAGGTTATTCTGAAAGCGATGGAAATAATCCCTTCGAACCGCTATCAGTGTATTGCGGAGATGATGGATGCATTGGATTTTCCTGAGCCTATTCCCCCTTTGAAACCGGATGAAACATCTTTCGGGAACGAAAAGAAAGAGACCGGGAATTTGGTGCCCGGTTCGGACGAGGAAGATGAAACGATCGTGAATCAGCCCGATGAGGTGACCATTCTGAATCAGCCTGAAACCAACAGAAATGCGAAGAATGAACCTGCGAAAAAACATCGTTCCAAACGCGGATTTTTAGGAGGGATGATTGTTCTGCTGATTGCCGGTGGTGTAGGCTGGTATCTGCTGGGGTATGAGAAGAAAGATGCGGTGTCTCTTCCGGATTTGAATGAGGCAGTAGCCCGGAATGACAATAATGCTGCCGAACCGACTGTCCCGCAATCTCAAGAAAAAGAACAGGAAGAGCCGGAAAAGGCTGCCGCGCCGGAGGATAAGAATCCGGATAAACCGAAAGAGACGCCGGTACAAAATACGCCTAAGAAAGCGGAACCCTCTGTTACGAAGAAGCAGCCGGAGAGTACGAAGGCGGATAACCACCGGAAGAATGAGGAAAAGCCTGCCCGACAAACGTCTGAACGGGCTGAGGAAAAGACATCGACGCCGGCATCGTCTGCTGCGCTTATTGATACCCAATATGCCAAGTGGCTGAAGCTGGGAAAGGAGAAGATGGATAAAAATGATTTTAGAGGCGCGAAAAGTGACTTGACAAATGCCAAGAATATGAAAGTAACCGAAGAGGTGGTTCGTTTGTTGGTGGTTTGCGAAGAAAAAATGAGCGAAGAGAAAATCATAGATAAAAAGGCTCAATATATAGAGATGATGTCTTTTGGCTCGTATACGATTGTAAGGAAAAAGTCCAATAATCGGTACGGAGCGATAGACCATGAGGGGAATGAACGTATTCCTTGTAAATATTTGAGTGTAGGTAAGGCGGATAACGGCCGTGCCTTTGAACGTGAAGATAATTTGTTTGATATTTATGGCTCTGATGGGAATATCCTCATCCAAGGAGCCACCTATTATTAGATAGGTTTTTTGAAAAGAGTAATAGCTTATGAAATTTGTTGGATACTGTATATTGTTTTGTTTGCTTTTCCCTATGAGCCTGTTTGCCCAACAACAAACAGAATATAACAGGCGGGGGGATGAGGCTATGAAGCGGAAAGATTACCAGGATGCAAAGATATGGTATGAAGAGGGAGTAGGCTATTGTGACGCTTACAGTATTGATAAGCTGACCGAGATTTGGCTGACCAATTCGCGGATGCGTCCTTCGATGCGCAGCTTGATGAACAAATGCTTGAATTGCTTGAATGTTCGTGGAACAGAACAAGATACAACGGCTATGCATCAATTGATTACGTATTATAAGCACGGAATCGGTACGCCGGTAAGCGCTGATTTGGCAGCCTATTGGACGGATAAGCTGGAACAGACACGCCGGCTGGTGGAGTATGCCCAGTCTGATGTCCCCATAGACGAAATCTCGAATCCACGCGAGCGGATGAAGTTCTTCATCGGGTATCATTATGCGATTGAGGCGCCTTATGGCTTGACTGTCGGAGGGGTCAGTAAAAGATTGGGATGGTACATGCGTTTCAAGACCAATATGTCGTTTGACAAGCATGTGGCTGAATGTAATGACCAGAACGGAGGCGAACTGGTTGGCGCGTCGGCTGATGAGGTGTATCGTTTTACGGGAAATAAAAAGAAAAACAGTTATGCATTGACGGCTGGTATGGTCGTGAAATGTACAGATTGGCTATATACCTCGGTGGGTGTAGGGTATGGAGACCGTACGTTGCTTTATGAGTATAGCCTGATTGACCCGGAAACGGGAAGTGAACAGCAGACCGGTTGGGCGAAGCATTTGGATGCCTCTTACAAAGGGGTTGCGGCTGATTGGGATGTGATGTTGAAATTCGGACCGATCTATGTGAGCGCAGGATGTAATACGGTCAATTTCAAATATGTTGACTTGAGTGCGGGTGCCGGGGTGTTTTTTTAATTGAGGAGGAAACTGAATGATGAATAAATATACACAATACGCTTTTCTTTTGGGTGGTTTGTTGGGTTGTTTGAGTAGTTGTATAGAGGATCCTGAATTGTCGGATGAGGTGAGAAATGCAGCTCCTCCTGAGGTAAGGCTCCTGACGGGAGTAGAAGAGGGGTATGAGCTGAAAAAGACGGCTACAACGATAACCCTTCAGGCTGAGGTAGAACGGGCAAACGGGCTCCCTGTTGAACGGTATGGCTTTTGCTGGAGCCTGGATGAAAATCCGACGGTCGAAGGAGGTGATACAATCGTTTGTGGCTCCGGATTAGGTGTTTATGAAGGGGTCGCCCGTAATCTGCAGGCTGATACAACTTATTATATCCGTCCTTATGCCATGAATAAGAAAGGTGTGGCATACGGAGACGGACTGGCGGTAATGACCAATACCGGGATAGGTTCTATCAAGACATTGGAGCCTTGGAATATAACGGCTTCGACGGCTGTGTGTGGAGGTAAGATGATAGAATGGGGCGAAGGTGAGATAACCCGGTCCGGAATTTATCTCTATAAATCGACATTGAATGATTCAGAACCCTTGTTTGTTCCGATGGACGTAGAGTCGGAGCGTGATTCTTTCTTCCAGGCTATTCCGGACTTGGACCCGTCAACGGTTTATTATGCGAAAGCCTATGTGGAGAATGCTTTTGGTGTCTTTCCCGGAGGTGAGGCTGTCCGGTTCGAAACGACAGATGGAAAGCCTTATATAGCTTCTTTCCAGTTACTGTCAAAGGATTATACATCGGCTCAGTTCCGGACTGTATTGCGCACAAAAGGCGATGCTGAAATTATACGGTGTGGCTATTGCTATAGCGACTCCATTCAGAATCCGTCTGTAGAGGATGAGGGCGTGTTGCATGTGTCTTGCGAACTGGTGGATGATTCCGTGTTTGTCGGGACATTGCCTGATTTGAAGCAGGGGACGGTCTATTATGTCCGGGCTTATGTGGAGAATTCGTTCGGACTTACGTATCATGAAGGTGCGGCGTATGAGTTGACGGCCCGTAGCCAGGCTCCTACGGTGGTAACTTCGGAAATTTCGGATGCCGATATGCAGTCTGGGACGATAGCGGTCCGGGGAGAAATCAAAGATAAAGGTGAAGGGGAGTTTCTGGATGCCGGATTCTGTTGGTCAACGAGTCCGAATCCGACAATTGAGAACGTGAACGGGAAGTTGTCGGTTGAGGGGGACAGCCTGTTGACGGGCGTTATTTCCGGATTGCGAGGCTCGACTACGTATTATATCCGTTCTTATGCGCAGAATTCCAATGCCGTATCTTATGGGGAGACACGCGAGATCACGACACCTCCTATTGTTTCGGCTTTGGCCAATTATGCCGGTGAGGGGGTTACAGAAGCATCTGCTTGCGCATCGGAGAGTGCCGCTTATGTGTTCGGCGGTGATTTAGGCAGTGAACGGTCGGATGCTATGTGGAAGTATAATATCAGTTCGGATGTGTGGGAAGGCAAAGCGTCTTCTAAGATTGCTGTAAAAGGCGCCGCGTTCTTCCAGTGGAATTTCCTGTCTCTTGTAAGTCTGGGAGGAAAAGACAATCAGAATAATGTGACGAATGCGGCTTATTATTATTCTTTATGGAATAATGAATGGTCGCCGGTTGAGGTTACTCCTTCACCGGTACCCTTGTCTAAAGCTGCCGGAATGGTGATTGACGATTATGCTTACCTGATAGGCGGTGAGGCGCAAGACAGCATCAGCAATAAGATATATCGGTTTAATGACAAGGTATGGGAAGAGGCCGGTGTATTTCCGGAAAAGCAGTTCGGTGTCGTGTCGGTAGTCATCGATGATGTTGTTTATGCCGGATTAGGGCAGACGGGCAATGGCATAGCCGGAGTCTCTTATTGTAAGCACTTGTGGGCTTCGGATGATGTGATGCAGAGTTGGGAATCTGTGGCAGATTGCCCGACGGAAGCGAACGGCATAATCCGGGGTGTGGCCTGTGGAGACCGGTTGTTTGTGCTGGATACCAATTTGGATATATGGAGGTTTGATCCGGGGACAGGCGAGTGGAATAAACAGAATACGTCCTTGCGCACAACGCTTTCCGGGGGGATGGTCAACAATATCTTTATGTTTTCTTCGGGCAATATGATTTATATCGGTATGACTAATGGTTCGAAACGGTTTATAAAATATGACCCTTCGTGGGACAATTGATTCATGGATAGAGCTGAAGTTTTAAAGCAGATACAGAAAAACGTGGGTATATTGTCGGAAGCCAATGCTCCTGAATTTCAATATATCCCATTACACCAGAAGCCATCACCTTCGGTTCTGCGGATACGTAAGGTGATGTCTTTGCTGCGTTCTGTGATCTTCCCCGGATTTTTTGATGAGGAGCAAGCTACCTCGTTGGATTCTTTGCCTTATTATATAGGGGTCTATTTGGAGCAGGTATATGATTTGCTTCAAGAGCAGATTTACGACAGTTTGTGTTTCGAAGCCGAGTCATGCTGTTCTTCCGTGCGATGTCAGGCTTCGGAGCTGGCCGTCTCTTTTCTTAATCAGATTCCGAGGTTGAAATATTTACTTTCTACGGATGTGAAAGCGATATTGGATGGAGATCCTGCGGCAAAGAGCCTTAGTGAGGTGATATTCTGCTATCCGGCTATATTCGCCATGCTGCATCAGCGCGTGGCCCATGAATTGTTCAAGCTGGAAATTCCCGTTCTTCCGCGGATGATTACCGAGATGGCTCATTCTGCTACCGGCATAGACATTCATCCGGGAGCCCGGATCGGGGAATATTTCAGCATGGATCATGGCACCGGTATCGTTGTTGGTCAGACAGCGGTTATCGGAAATCATGTGCGTCTTTATCAAGGGGTAACCTTGGGCGCTAAAAGTTTTACGCTGGACGAACAGGGGCTTCCGGTAGATGTGCCTCGACATCCTATTATAGAAGACTATGTGACGATTTACTCTAACGCATCCGTTTTAGGACGGATTACTATCGGGAGGGGCTCGGTGATAGGCGGAAATATTTGGCTGACTCATAGCGTGCCCCCGAATACGGTATTGACGCAGAGTCGGGCGCAAGAGAAATAATCGGGAATGAATGGAAAGGGTATGTTACAATCTCATTTTTTAATAGGAGCGGCCACATCAGGGAGCGGAAAGACAACCCTGACGTTGGGCTTGCTTCGGGCGTTGGCCCGGCGGGGAAAAAGTGTGCAGTCATTTAAATGCGGTCCGGATTATATCGATACATGGCATCACCGGATGGCAACAGGCAAGCCTTCGGTTAACCTGGACAGCTTCATGATGTCAGAGAGCCATATCCGTACGGTATATAGGCGTTATGCTTCCCGGTCGGACATCGCTGTGACGGAGGGGGTGATGGGATTGTTTGATGGCTATTCCGGGATGCGAGGAAGCAGTGCCGAGATAGCGGACTGGCTTCATATTCCGGTATTGCTGGTCATCAATGCACGCAGTACAGCTTATTCGGTTGCCCCGTTGTTGTATGGTTTCAAGCATTTTCATCCGCAGTTGAATATAGTTGGGGCGGTGTTCAATTTTGTCTCTTCTGAGAGCCATTATGCTTTTTTGAAACAGGCGTGTGCGGATGCGGGAGTCGAGCCTTTGGGCTATTTGCCCAAAGCGGATGCTATTTCTATTCCGAGCCGGCATTTGGGGTTGTCGATAGATCCGGATTCCGGTTTTGATCAGTTGGCCGACCGGATAGCCGATTGGGTAGAAGGGTCGGTAGACATAAACCGGCTGTTGGAGCTGACCTCTGTGTCTTTGCCGGAAATTCCCGCGGATAATCCGGGAGAGCAGGGGAAGATGCGTATTGCCGTAGCGCATGACGAGGCCTTCAATTTTTGCTATGCGGAGAACATCGCTTTGTTGAGACAATGGGGTCGGGTGACCTTTTTCAGTCCGCTGCATGATGCGGTGCTGCCTGAGGCGGACTTTGTTTATTTCCCCGGAGGCTACCCGGAATTGTATGCCAAAGAGCTGGCTGATAATTCTTCTATGCGGATATCGGTGCATGAATATGTAGAGCAGGGGGGACGTATGTTGGCGGAATGCGGAGGCATGATGTACCTGTGCCGTTCGCTGACAGATAAAGAAGGGGTGGCCTATCCTATGGTTGGCGTTCTTCCGCAAGAAGCTACGATGGAGAATATGAAATTGCGTTTGGGGTATCGCTTGCTACGTGTAGGTAATTACCGGTTGCTGGGGCATGAATTCCATTATTCATCGGTTAAGCATGCGGATGCGTCATTGACCTCGTGTGCAGAAGCCAGAAATGCACGTGACACAAAAGCCGATGTTCCCCTTTATCACTATAAGAACTTGTTGGCGGGATATACCCATTTATATTGGGCAGACCCGGCATCCAACACCTGGTTCCTTGATTTCCTGTCAGGAAAATGGTAGGAACAGCATGACTTGAAAATTCATAAATTCAAAAAACGAATATGTCACAGATACAAGAAAAATTAGCTACATTGCCGGACGAAAAGAAACGGTTGTTTGAACCGGTATTCGGTTCGATCGACACCTTTTATGAGGTAATTTATTTGATAGCCAAGAATGAGCACCTGACGGAGCAGGAGAAACCTGCACGTTATGAAGAGCGGTTGCAGGTGATTCGTCAGATGCGTCAGAAAGCTGCGTGTCTAGTCTCTTCTTTTGGCTTGAATGGGGAAGAGGTCGTAGCCGATATTGCCAGTGATTATTTTGAAGATTATGTGGCTTATCGTGAACCGGAAGTGACCATTACGAATGAACAGTTTCTGGATATCTTGCGGAAGATAGCCGCTGCATAGCTTAGTTGACGGGCTGATAGGTCGACAAGGAAACAAGGTATTGGGTTTGTGCTTGTTTGCTTGTGACTGAAACTTAAAGGGATAAACGGATATGGAAGATAAGACAAGGCATATTACTCGTAAGGTGGTTTGGGGATATCTGCTGCTTTTGCTGATAGCCATCTGCTCGGTGTATTATGTCTACACGATAATCCAGCAATTGGCTGTAGAAGAGAAACCGGATACGCTGAATCGGGAAAAAGCCTATTTGGTGACGAATACCTTGTCTTTGATCTATGAGAGTGAAGCTTTGGGGCAGCTGGTCGGTAGGCCGGGGAATGACCTTCGGAATTTCAACCGGACGATGCGGAAAGCGCATCAGAACCTGGATTCATTGCGGGTGTTGCTGACCGATTCGGTGCAGCAGCTGAAAGTAGATACGATTCAGAATCTGTTGAAGCAAAGACGGTGGAATACGCTCCGTCTGTTGGAGACGCTGAATGAATGGAATGCCGGCAGGCTGTATGTAGAGAATATCGAACGGGTGATAGCCATACAAGACTCGGTCATCCGTCACCACAAGCCGGACTCTATTGTGCCTACGGTCCGTGAGATTATCGAGGTGCAGCAAGATACGGTTATCGTTCCCAAGAAGAAAAAAGGATTCTTTCAGCGCCTGGCCGACGCGTTTTCGCCGGACAGACGGACAGAAGATACCAGTTTCGTGGTAAATACGACACGCAAGCTGGTGACCGATACGATCCGGGTAGATTATAATCCGTCAGATACGATTGTCAGCATTTTGCGCAACCTGCAAGACACAGTAGCGGGACAACGCAAACAATTGTCGGATGTATTGTTACAACGGGCCAGCAATTTGCGGTATAACAATACTATGGTTACGAGTCGTATCAATCAGATGCTCCGGGCGATAGAAGAGGAAGAGATGGAAGAGTCGTTTGCCCGTGTGCAACACAAGCAGTCTATCTTGCGCCAGACTACGCGTACGATTGCCAGTGTCGGGCTGGTGGCTATCTTGGTGGCAATAGTCTTTTTGATTATCATTATCCGGGATATATCCCGCAGTTACTATTATCGGCGCCAGTTGGAGAAGGCCAAGCAATATGCCGAGGATCTTTTGCAAAGCCGGGAGAAACTGATTCTGACAATCAGTCATGATATCCGTGCCCCTTTGTCATCCATTATCGGGTATATTGAACTGTTGCTACGCCGCAATCCGGATGAGCGCCAGCGTTATTATTTGGATAATATGACCGGCTCCTCCCAGCATATTCTTTCGTTGGTCAATGATTTGCTGGATTATCACCGGCTGGAATCGGGACAGATGGAGATACACCCTGTTCCGTTCTCGGTCGCCGCGCTGATGCAGGAGATTTATGACAGTTTCAGGCCGCTTGCCGAGGCAAAAAGCCTGCAATTGACCTTGGACTTGAAACCGGAATTTGCCGACTTGACTTATTTGGGAGATACAATCCGTCTCCGGCAAGTGGTCAACAACCTGCTGTCTAATGCCATCAAGTTTACGCCTGAAGGGAATGTGACCTTGCGTGTGGCCATTCAGCAGAAAGGGGAACGGATGTATGAGCTGGATGTGACGGTCTCTGATGCAGGTCCGGGAATCCCGGAATCGGAGCAAGAGCGGATATTCGGTGATTTTACCCGTCTGGCAGGCTCGGACAAAGTAGAGGGCTTTGGCTTAGGCCTTTCTATCACAAGGCGTTTGGTCGATTTGCTGAAAGGGACGTTGAATGTGCACAGTGTGGTCGGACAAGGCAGTGATTTCATCTTGACGCTTCCCATGCCTCTGTCGGATAGGACTGAAAGTAAATTGCCGCAAGCGGAGGAACCGACTGTAACAGAGGTGGCCTTGCCGGCTGACCGGACTGTTTATTGCTTGTTGGTGGACGATGATGCCATTCAGTTGGCGTTGACCGAAGAGTTGCTGAAGCGGAGCCACGTGGAGGTAGTCGGGGTGTCGAATCCTCATAAGGTGTTGGATATATTACGGAATACCCGGTTTGATGCTGTCATTACGGATATCCAGATGCCGGGAGTGGATGGCTATCATTTGCTGCGGATGATTCGGGAATCAGGTATCCCGGATGCCGACAAGGTGCCGGTCATAGCTCTTTCGGCCAGTGTGGCGAACGAGCACAGCCATTATATCGAGGCGGGATTTACCGGATTCTTGAATAAGCCCTTTACGGCGGAACAATTGATCGCTTTGTTGAATAAGTTGCTGGCGCTCCATTTGGAGCCGGTCGTGAAGATCGATTTTTCATCCTTGACCGCGTTTGCCGGTGAGGATACCGAGGCATCTGCTTCGATTTTACGGACGTTTACCGAAGAGACCTCCAAGAGCATCCAGTTGTTGCAGGAAGCGCTGGATTCGGAAAAACGGACGGAGTCTTCCCGGCTTGCCCATAAGCTGATTCCGCTCCTCACCATGTTGGGCGCCAATAATTTGGTCCAGAAGCTTCGCATTTTGGAAAAGAATGACGATGAGCTGACAGATGCGGGATGGAGAATCTTGCTGACAGATGTCATTGAGCATGTATCGGACATTGTCCGGCAGGCTCGGGCGAAGTGTGAGTAAGAAATACACACAATGTGTGGAATTATTCCACAAGTTTGTCTTACAAAATTCCACACTTTCCCCACTTTTCCCCATCAAATAATATCGGCGCGGAGCTTTTAAGGCCGGATTTCATCTTTTTTTCGAGAAAAATGAAAAAAATAGGCGGGAAGGAAAAGTTTGGCACGGATTTCGTATATTCTATAGTGACATACATAATAAGTGTTTCTACATTTATCCGTTTTTATAGGTTAAGTCTTACTCTAAAAGGTAAAAAGAGTAGTAAGTTAAAGTGTTTTTTTGATTAAGTCTGCTAATAAGAGGTTCCTCGTGAGAGAGAGCCTCTTTGTTTTTTATGCAAGTAGGGGAGTGTGCGGCAACGTGCGAAAAAAATGGAGTCGAAACATCTCCTACAAACGAAATAGGAAACCTTTCGACTCCGCCTTACGGTAATAAAAAGGGTGCATAGGTGCCAGCTTCGGTACACCCTATGCGAATGAATGCTTGAAATCTCTAATCTCTGTTTGCAAAATACTTCATGAATTGTGCCCGTTCATAAAGAACCGGATTCGGAATATTGGCACTGTTCAGCTTACCGATAAATTCGTTGATCGTGGAATAATGGTGCTGATGCATCCACTCTTCCATGCAGGTGCGTATCTGGGTAATCAGTTCCGCGCCGTGCGTATACAATGCGCTGCACATCTGTACGGCAGAAGCTCCGGCAAGCAGGCATTTGATGACGCCTTCCCAATCATGGACGCCGGTCGAGGCTGCGATGCAAACATTGGGCACCTTGCCGGATATGATAGCCGTCCAACGGAGCGTGTCACTTAAATCGGCATGACTGCTGAATACATTGCCTGAGGTTATCTGGAGTGTATTGATGTCGATATCCGGCTGATAGAAACGGTTGAACAGTACCACGGCATCCGCACCGTTGGCATGAAGCCGGTTGACGAAAGCCGGAAGGTTTACCATATATTTTCCGATCTTCATGATAATCGGGATAGACACAATCTGCTTTACCCGGCGAAGTACCTGGATGTACCAGTCCTGAATCTCGTTGCTGCGGGCATGGATATCCGTTTCCATAAAGAATACGTTCAATTCGATAGCGTCGGCTCCGGCCTCCTCCAGCTGTTTGGCAAACTCCGTCCATGCCTCCGCCCGATAGCAGTTGATGCTCGCGATAATCGGGATATGGCATAAACGCTTGGACTCGCGTATCAGATCCAGGTAATTGCCAATCTGGTTTGCTTTTACATACCCCCGGATATAATCCGAGGCTTCCGGGTAGGCCTCGTCCTGCAGCAGCGTGTCGCCATGCATTTCTATTTGTTCTTCAAACAAAGATTTGAGCACAATTGCCCCTGCGCCTGCCTTTTCGAATTCGAGGTTCCGCTCCGGGCGGCTGGTCAGTCCGGAACTGCTCACGATAATAGGCGAGGTGAGCAGCGTCCCTGCGTATTGGGTCATCATATTTTCCATATCAGTCTGTTTTTTGATGTTACAGTTTTAAATTATTACAAAGGTAATAGCTTTTGCCAAATAAGCAAAATCTATCTTGGTTTATTCGTTGACGTGTTGACAAGGTGTCTTTGTCAACTAGCGGATTTATGCCTGCCTTTTTCCGAAAAGCATATCCACTTTTCCGGGAAAGTATGCTCTCTTTCCGGAAAAAGGATGCGTACTTTTTTTCTTTGCTACTTTCCTGTCAAAAAGTAGGAAGATAAACAGGATTGTATTACCTTTGCAAAGCCGGAAATATGTCCGTTTTTCAGAGGGGCATGATCCGGTCGGTATAAAAAAAGAGAAGAGTCCGCAGAGTCCTCGTTTTTATGTACTCTGCACTAAAACAAAATAGCTTAATGTCAAAAGTTTTAATTATCGGCGCAGGAGGTGTTGGCACTGTCGTAGCGCACAAAGTAGCAAAGAACCCTGTATTTACGGAAATCATGTTGGCAAGCCGTACAAAGGCGAAGTGTGACCAGATTGCGGCGGCGGTAGGCGGCGGACGTATCCAGACGGCTCAGGTAGACGCTGACGATGTCAGTCAGCTGGTGGCGTTGTTCCGTTCGTTCCAGCCAGAAATTGTGATAAATGTGGCGTTGCCCTATCAGGATCTGACAATCATGGACGCTTGTCTGGAATGCGGTGTCAATTACTTGGACACGGCCAATTATGAGCCGAAAGACGAAGCGCATTTTGAGTACAGCTGGCAATGGGCTTATCAAGACCGTTTCCGTGAGAAGGGGCTGACAGCTATCTTGGGTTGTGGATTCGATCCGGGGGTGTCGGCTATTTTTACGGCCTATGCGGCCAAACATCACTTTGACGAGATCCAGTATCTGGATATCGTAGATTGTAATGCCGGTAATCACGGAATGGCTTTTGCCACCAACTTCAATCCGGAAATCAATATCCGGGAGATCACGCAGAACGGACGCTATTACGAGAATGGCGAGTGGCATACCATCCAGCCGATGTCTATACACAAGCAACTGACTTATCCGAATATAGGCCAGCGGGATTCTTATGTGTTGTATCACGAAGAGTTGGAGTCGCTGGTGAAGAATTTCCCGACGTTGAAGCGTGCCCGTTTTTGGATGACCTTCGGGCAGGAGTACCTGACTCATCTTCGGGTAATACAGAATATTGGCATGGCACGTATCGATGAGGTGGAATACAACGGTGTCAAGATTGTTCCGCTGCAGTTCCTTAAGGCGGTGTTGCCTGATCCGAAATCGTTGGGCGCCAACTATCATGGGGAGACATCGATAGGCTGCCGCATCCGGGGTATCAAGGATGGAAAGGAGCGTACTTATTATATCTATAACAACTGCGACCATGAACAGGCGTTTAAGGAAACGGGTACGCAGGCGGTAAGCTATACGACCGGTGTACCGGCGGCTTTGGGTGCGGCCATGTTTGTGCGCGGCTTATGGAAAGGAGCCGGTGTCTACAACGTTGAGGAGTTTGATCCGGATCCATTCTTGGCCGAATTAGGCGAGCAGGGGTTGCCTTGGGTAGAGAAGTTTGATATTGACCTGGAAGTATGATAGACAAAGATAGTGTATTGAATCATTGGGATTTCTCCTCGATACCTTCGCCTTGCTATGTGTTGCATAAGTCGTTGCTGGACGCGAATATGTCGGTTATCGACAAGGTGCGCCGCGCAACAAAAGCGGAGATTATAGTTGCCTTGAAGGCAAATGCGATGTGGAGTATTTTCCCGATACTCAGACAACATTCAGACGGAGCCACTGCAAGTTCGCTTGCAGAGGCTCGTTTGGTGTATGAAGAGTATGGTCGGAAAACGCATACCTATGCGCCGGTCTATACCCCGGAAGAGATTGATGAGATATTGGGCTACAGCAGCCATATTACCTTCAACTCGGTGGCTCAATATGCCCGTTACGGGGAGAAGGCACACCGGGCTGGCGTGTCGTGCGGCTTGCGGGTGAACCCGGAATATTCTCCGGTGGAGACCGCGCTGTATAATCCGTGCGACCGGGGTTCGCGTCTGGGTATTCTTGCCGAGGATCTGAAAGAATTGCCCGATGGTATAGAAGGATTGCATTTTCACGCTTTGTGTGAATCGCGTCCGGAGGATTTGCGCCATACGCTGGAGGCCGTTGAGGCTCGTTTCGGCCGCTTTTTCTCGCGGATCAAATGGCTCAATATGGGAGGCGGGCATTTGATGACCCATGTCGATTACAAGGAGGATGAACTGATAGCCATTCTCAATGATTTTCAAGCCCGTTATCCTCATCTGCGCCTGATACTTGAGCCGGGAAGCGCGTTTACGTGGGACACGGGCTGTCTGGTGTCGACAGTCGAGGATAAAGTATGCAACGGTGGGGTGAACACCATGATGCTGAATGTGTCGTTTGCGTGCCACATGCCTGACTGTCTGGAGATGCCGTATAAGCCGGTTATTCTTGGAGCGCATGACCCTCAAGGGGACGAGAAGCGCTGGCGGATGGGCGGAAACAGTTGCCTGGCCGGTGATTTTGTGGGTGACTGGGCATTTGACCGGGAGCCGGAAGTGGGGGATAATGTAGTCTTTCGGGATATGATTCATTATACAATGGTCAAGACGACCCTGTTTAATGGCGTGACCCATCCCGCTATCGGCATTTATGATCCGGAAGAAGGCTTTCGGCTGGTGCGGAAGTTTGGGTATGAAGATTATAAATATCGTATGAGTTGATGCATTCCTTGCGATAAGCATACATGAGAAATGGATAAAGACAATCAGTTGAATCGCTTATTGGCGTTATTGTTCCTGACGTTTGTTTTTTGCTGCTTGCAGTATTACCTTCCGGATCGGATGGCGGGATTCTCGTTGAAACGGGTGGACCTGTTTTCCGACTTACGGGCATCAGGTCCGGAGCTTCCGTTGGATTCTCTGTCTCAGATGTGGCTGAAGGAAGATACGATGGTCGTGGATTCTACGGCATTACAGCAGCAGGCGGTGGAGAAAGCCGGAATAGATTCGGCTACGCTGGCCTTGCGTGATTCGCTCTACAAAGCCTTGTATGCTGTGGCTGGAGCCGACTCGGCAGGTACGCGTATCGAGGATTATTCGGTGGGGCATGTGGGATTACACCATTTTTTTGCGGCACTGCGCAACCGGGCTGATTTAGGCCGTCCGGTGCGGGTCGCTTTTCTGGGAGATTCGTTTATTGAGGGAGATATATTGGTAGCTGATTTCCGTTCGGCATTGCAACAGCGTTTTGGTGGCCGTGGTGTAGGCTTTGTGCCGATAACCTCGGTGGCGGCTCAATATCGTCCGACGGTCAAGATCGCTTCTGAGGGTTGGAAGACTTGGTCGATGTTGACGAAACCTGATTCGCTGCCTTATACGCTTTCCGGTATGACCTTTGAGGCGGAAGCCGGTGAGCCGACAGTTACCCTGGAGGCGGCCAACCGCTATCCGGAGTTGGATTCAGCCTCATGCCTTAAGTTGATTTATGAACGAAATGTCGCCACACGGCTTTGCCTGACGGTGAATGGCCGGACAGATTCGCTGATGACCGCGCTTCCTCCGACTGACAGTGTCCGGCAGTATGTTTATAACGGGCCTGTCCATAAAGCCGAGATGCGTTTCCGGAATACGGAAGGGTTCCGTGCATTGGGGGTGGTGATGGAAGACAGCGTTGGGGTTTCGGTCGATAATTATTCGTTGCGAGGCAATTCGGGCATGTTGTTGGAGCAGCTGGATTCGGCTTCTTGCCGCGCTTTAAATCGCATACATACTTATGACCTCATTGTTTTGCAATATGGATTGAATATTGCGAATGACAGTATCTTGCAATACGGCTGGTATGGCCGGCGTATGGAGAAAGCCATCCGGCAGGTACGGCAGTGCTTCCCGACGGCTGATGTCTTGCTGATGGGGGTGTCAGACCGTAGCCGGATGGAGAACGGGACTTTCTGTACCATGCCCTCCGTGCTTGCCTTGCTTCATGCGCAACGCCAGACTGCCAAGCGGGCCGGAATCCCGTTTTGGAATACGTTTGGCGCAATGGGTGGAAACAACAGTATGGTGCGTTATGTCGAGAAAAATTGGGCAAGCAAAGATTATACGCATTTAGGGTTTGGCGGAGGACGTGAATTGGCGCGAGTCTTGGTAGAAGCCATTTTGGCAGAAATGGAGTTTTATGAAGAGGCTGAACGACAATAATAAGAAGATAAGACGCGGGTGCTGGGTCGTACTGGGATTGCTGCTCCTTGTCTCTGCTTGGGCGCAGACCGTATGGCAGGTGCAGCAGAAGCAGCATAAGGAGGCGTTGCCGCCTGATACCGTAGCGCTCCCCTTGCCTCTGCCCGGGATGTGGATTGAGGGACGGGACACCCTGCAGCTTCCCGCAGATACCATAGGGAATCCTTTGGCGCGTTTCTTTGCGGGGCTGGATTCGTTGAAAGCCGGTAAAGATACCGTGATAACGGTGGTACATTTGGGCGATTCGCATATTCAGGCAGGGCGCTACAGCGGTAAGGTGATGAGGTTGCTGCATCGGGAATTTGGTAATGCCGGACGCGGGTGGATAGCTCCCTACAAACTGAACCGTACCAATGAACCGGATGATTATTTTATCCGTTCTGCTATCCGCGACTGGACGGGCGGGCGAATCACGCAGCGACGTAAGAAAACAGCTATCGGAATGGGTGGAATAGGGGTGAGGAGCTTCTCGCCTTCCATTAACCTGAATGTCATCGTCACGCCGAAGAATGGTGCCGGTTATGCCTTTAATCAGGCGATTCTTTATCGGAGAGACAAAGCGATGCCTATGCTGCCGACCGACAAGAGCAAAGAGATAACTGATGCTTTCCTGGCTGACTCAGCGTATGCCGGTGTGAAAGCGGATACATTCCGTTTGAAAGGCCTTGCTGACACGTTATTGCTGCATAGCACTCGCCGTAAACAGGGAACCGATCAGCTGCTCCCGGCTTCTTCTTTCAATAATACTTATTATGGATTCAGCCTTACGAACGGCCAGGCCGGGGTCTTGTATCATGCTGTCGGGGTAAATGGGGCCATGTATGTCCATTACACGGATTCGGATTATGTGGGGCGGCTGGCATTACTTCGCCCGCAACTGCTGATCGTGTCGTTAGGAACGAATGAGACTTTTGGCCGTCGTTTCTCCGGAATTGAATTCAGCGAACAGGTGAAGCGTTTTCTGCATTTGGTCAAACAGGTGATGCCTGAAGTGGAGATACTTTTGACTACGCCGCCTGAGTGCTACAAGCGTACCTACGTCAATAAAAAGCGGGTCTATGTCCGGAATGAAAATACAGAGAAGGCCGCAGCGGCTTTGAAGCAAATAGCTAAAGAAGAAGGACTGGCCTGCTGGGATTTGTTTGCGGCTACAGGAGGACGGTTGTCCAGCCGTAAATGGTTGAACCAACGGCTGATGGCGCGTGACCGCATCCATTTTACGCAAAAAGGGTATGAAGACCAGGGGGTGCTGTTTTATCGTGCCTTGATGAATGCCTATAATGCGCATTTGAGAGAGAATCAAACAGGAATCAATAAAAAGAATATAACGGAAAATGAATGAAATCGTCAATCAGATAGATATACGACAAGGTGGAATAGTGGAGGGATTGTCGTTCGATAAGTTGGGTGAATTGCTTTCCTATCAGCCTGATGCCCCCATGTTGTTCAGCAGCGGATTGTTTTTTGTCCTGTTCTGCCTCTTTTCCATTTTTTATGTGGCTTTACGCAAACATACGCTGGCACGGATTATTTATGTGACGCTCTTTTCTCTTTACTTTTATTATAAAAGCAGCGGACTGTGGTTCGGATTGCTGGTGTTTACGGCAACGTCCGATTTCCTGATAGCCCAGCTGATGAGTTGTGCAAAAGGTATAGGCCGGAAAAAAGCGTTGGTCGTATTGAGCTTGTGTGTGAATTTGGGGATGCTGGCTTATTTCAAGTATTTTAATTTCTTGCGTGATATAGGTGCGTCATGTCTTCGTGAGGTGGGCGATTTGTTCGGTTATCTTCCGTGGCAGACTTTGGAGGTGGAACGCCTGGATATTTTTCTGCCGGTGGGCATCTCGTTTTTTACCTTTCAGAGTATCAGTTATGTGATTGATGTGTACAGAGGACGCATACAGCCCTTGACTCGTTGGATCGATTACCTTTTTTATGTATCCTTTTTCCCGCAATTGGTAGCAGGGCCGATAGTCCGTGCCCGTGATTTTATTCCACAGATTTATCGGAATGTAACTGTGTCGAGGGCTGAATTTGGGGAAGGCCTTTACCTTATCTTGTGCGGGTTGATCAAGAAATGTGTCATATCCGATTATATCAGCCTGAATTTTGTAGACCGTGTCTTTGATGCCCCTACTTTATATACAGGTTTGGAGAACCTGATGGGGGTCTATGGCTATGCCCTTCAGATTTATTGTGATTTTTCCGGGTATTCGGATATGGCTATAGGCATTGCTTTGCTGCTGGGATTCCGTTTCAACATCAATTTCGATTCGCCTTATCAGTCGGCTACCATCACCGAATTCTGGAGACGTTGGCACATCTCTTTGTCAAGTTGGTTGAAAGACTATCTCTATATTTCTTTGGGAGGCAATCGGAAGGGTAAGATACGCACGTATGTCAATTTGATTTTGACGATGTTTTTGGGCGGACTGTGGCATGGCGCTTCAGTACGTTTTATTATCTGGGGGATGTTGCATGGCGTAGCTTTGGCAATCCATAAGATGGTGATGTCCGTTTTCCCGGGTTTTAAGAAAGTAGGAGCTGAGATGACAAGCGGCCGGAGGATTGTGGGGACTTTGTTTACTTTCCATTTGGTGTGTTTTGGCTGGATATTTTTCCGCGCCGAATCTATGCAGAAGGTGGGTGAAATGCTGACGCAGATTGTGACCAACTTCCATCCTGAAATATTCGGACAGTTCGTCAGTGGGTATAAGACCGTATTTCTTTTGATGGTACTGGGGTATATCGCACATTTCATTCCGAAACGTGTGGAGCAATATTGCCAGGACCGGATAACCCGCTCGCCGTTGGTCATGCAGGCTTTGCTGTTGGCATTGGCTGTTTTTGTTGTGGTGCAATTCAGAAGTGCCGGAGTACAGCCTTTCATTTATTTCCAGTTTTAGAAGCTGTTTGGAATAAATATTTTCCGAAGAAATTCAAAAGCTGCTTCTGAATTTTGGAGTAGCTTTTATATATCATTCCTTTTTTATTACTAAATTTGCAAAACGAACAGAAAAGCGATAAAAAAGAAGTTGAATGATTGAACGGATATATATCTTAGAAACGGTCGACCCGGTTATCTTCTATGGCGTGAACAATAGCAACATGCAGTTGGTCAAAACACTGTTTCCTAAACTTCGTATAGTTGCCCGGGGCAATGTGATGAAGGTGATAGGGGATGAGGAAGAATCGGAACTGTTTCTGAAAAAGATTCGTGAGATAGAAAAGTATTGCGAAGAATACAATGCGCTGAGTGAAGAGGTAATCTTGGATATTGTCAAGGGAAAAGCTCCAACGGTGGTCAAACAGGAAAACCTGATTATTCATGGCATGAACGGGAAGCCTATTACGGCCCGGACGGAAAACCAGCAGCTGCTGGTGAAAGCCTTTGAGAAAAATGATTTGGTATTTGCTACGGGTCCTGCCGGTTCGGGAAAAACCTTTATCGCTATAGCTCTTGCTGTCAAGGCGTTGAAAAACAAACAGGTCCGGAAGATAATCTTGAGCCGTCCGGCTGTGGAGGCCGGCGAGAAGCTCGGTTTCCTTCCCGGTGAGATGAAAGATAAGTTGGATCCTTACCTGCAGCCTTTATATGATGCCTTACAGGATATGATTCCGGCTTTGAAGCTGAAAGAGTATATGGAGAACAACGTGATTCAGATTGCTCCGTTGGCATTTATGCGCGGAAGGACATTGAATGACGCGGTGATTATCTTGGACGAGGCGCAAAACACGACTACGCACCAGATCAAGATGTTCCTGACCCGTTTAGGATTGAACGCAAAGATGATTGTGACGGGGGATATGACCCAGATCGACCTTCCGGCTTCGGTCACTTCCGGCCTGAAAGAGGCGATGAATATCTTGAAAGGAGTAGAGGGCATCGGATGGGTAGAGTTTAACAAGAAAGATATTGTCCGTCATAAACTGGTTCAGCGCATTGTCGAGGCATACGATCGTTTCGACAAGACTAAACCGAAGAAAAACGGATAACTCCCTTTAGGCTTGTCCTGAAGTCAAAAATGAAATTGGTCTTAAAAAATTTAATAGCGAATAGATATGGCTTTAGTAAAAACAGATTTCCATTTTCCCGGACAGAAAAGTGTATATCACGGGAAAGTACGCGATGTGTATAGTGTGAATGATGATTTATTGGTTATGGTTGCGACCGACCGTATTTCGGCTTTTGATGTCATATTGCCGGAGGGTATTCCTTATAAAGGACAGATGCTGAATCAGATTGCAGCAAAATTCCTGGATGCTACAACTGATATCTGCCCGAATTGGAAACTGGCTACCCCCGATCCTATGGTTACGGTGGGTGTCCGTTGTGAAGGTTTCCCGGTCGAGATGATCGTTCGCGGATATTTGTGTGGCAGCGCCTGGCGTGCCTATAAGAGTGGCGTGCGTGAGATATGCGGTGTGAAGCTTCCGGAAGGTATGCGTGAGAACCAGCGTTTCCCTGAACCGATTATTACGCCTACTACCAAAGCTGAGATTGGTGAACATGATCAGGATATTTCGAAAGAAGAGATTCTGGCACGTGGCTTGGCAACTCCGGAAGAGTATGCTCTGCTGGAAAAATATACGCTGGCTTTGTTTAAACGTGGTACCGAGATTGCTGAAAAACGGGGACTTATCTTGGTGGATACGAAGTATGAGTTTGGCAAGCATAACGGACAAATCTATCTGATGGACGAAATCCATACTCCGGACTCATCCCGTTATTTCTATTTGGAAGGCTATGAAGAGCGTTTTGAAAAGGGGGAACCGCAAAAACAGCTTTCGAAAGAGTTCGTACGTGAATGGCTGATGGATAACGGATTCCAGGGAAAAGAGGGACAGAATGTTCCTGAAATGACTCCGGAGATTGTTACGAGCATCAGCAATCGTTATATCGAGCTCTACGAGCATATCACCGGTGAATCATTCGTGAAAGAGGAAACCGAGGATATCGCTCAGCGGATCGAGAAAAATGTAACGGCATATTTGTCAAGCTTATAAATTGGAAAATATGGGCTACGGTTCAGAAAAGATTCTTCCTTATAACAAAGAGGAGCATAAAGGGATTCAAGTCAGGCGTATGTTTGACGCCATAGCGGGAAGGTACGATTTGCTGAACCACACGCTCTCGTTTGGCTTCGATAAAGGGTGGCGCAAGAAAGGCATTGATTACTTGCGCCCTTTTGCTCCGAAGCAGATATTGGATATAGCGACCGGTACCGGTGACCTGGCCATCTCCATGCAGAAAAGGCTGGGTGCCGACCGGATTATTGGTGCGGATATCTCGGAGGGAATGATGGAAGTAGGCCGGCGGAAAGTGGCAGAAGCCGGACTGGAAAAACGCATTGCTTTCGAATATCAGGATTGTACGGCATTGACCTATGCGGATGATACGTTTGACGCAGTAACTGCTGCATTCGGTGTCCGTAATTTCGAGGATATAGAGCGCGGCCTGTCGGAAATGTATCGGGTGATGAAGCCCGGAGGTCATTTGATGGTGCTTGAGTTGTCTACGCCGGAACACTTCCCGATGAGGCAGTTGTATGGCCTTTACTCGAAGGTTGTTATACCTTATGTCGGGAGGTTTATCTCAAAAGAAAAAGCGGCATACAGTTATTTGCCGGCTTCGATCAAAGTGGTTCCGCAGGGAAAGACTATGACCGATTTGCTGACCCGCATCGGATACAAAGAGGCGAAAGCCCGTACTTTCACTTTCGGAATCTGCTCTCTTTATACAGGAACAAAATAATAGAGGAGTTTAAACAGTTATGCAAAAGTATGGTTTGATAGGCTACCCGTTAGGTCATTCTTTTTCCCGTAATTTCTTTAATCAGAAATTTGAAGCGGAGAGTATTGACGCGCAGTACATTAATTTTGAAATCCCGACAATCAAGGATCTGAAAAGGGTTTTGAAGGAAAATCATGAGCTGCACGGATTGAATGTGACGATTCCTTATAAGGAACAGGTTATTCCCTATTTGGATGATTTGGACGATGACGCTCGTCAGATTGGTGCCGTTAATGTCATCAAATTTGAAAAGGGGCGTTTCGGAAAGACTAAGTTGGTTGGGTATAATTCGGATGTCATTGGCTTCAGGGAGTCTATTGAGCCGTTGCTGAACAAGGCGCATGCCTATGCGCTGATTTTAGGTACCGGGGGAGCTTCCAAAGCGGTGTTTCACGGACTGAAGCAGTTGGGGATTGAATCTGCTTTTGTATCCCGTACCAAAAAGGAAAATAGCTTTACTTACGAGGAGTTGACACCGGAAGTCATGGAAAAATATACGGTTATTGTAAATACGACTCCTTTGGGAATGTTCCCGAATGTAAACGAATGTCCGCATATACCGTATGATTTGTTGACCCCGGCGCATCTTTTGTATGATTTGCTTTATAATCCGGACGAGACTTTGTTTATGAAAAAGGGGAAAGAGCAGGGAGCCACAGTCAAGAACGGTCTTGAGATGCTGCTTCTTCAGGCATTTGCTGCATGGGATATTTGGCAAAAGTGATGGGAATGTCTGCCGAATGCCTGATAGGAAATTGGTAGATGTCCTAATCTTTGCGTTGCTCGCTTTATGCTGAATGAAGATTTGTTTCGGAATCCGAAGAAATTCAAAACAGCTTCTTAGAAACGTTCTTTCTTCCTTTTCTTCCAGAGTTGATAACTATTGATGATATTTTGCCACAAGACGTACGACCCCGGTGCCACGGATGAAAGCGGGTCCAGATAGGTATAGGCCATCCAGATGGCCAGTACGGTATTTTTCTGTCCTAAAGCTTGTCCGGCACTGATCCGGTCGTGGTAGTGCGTCCCGATTCGCTTCCCGAGCAGGAATTGAACCGCGCAGGTTATCAGTCCGGCCAGACCGATTCCTATTTCTACTTGAGCTGATGCGTCGCTTTGAAATAGGGACTTGAAGGTCTGTGCTGTTACGATTGTCAATGCTATAGCCCAAAGATAAAAAGCTGCGTTATGCATATTCAGCAGGCAAAGATGCAGTTTGGGGAGAAACCGGCGGATGAGCAGGGCGGCAATAAATGGGCAGAGAAGCAGGGGGAAAACCTTGCTTAGTATTTTCAGGAAGGCTCCTAAGAACGACAAATCGGCATGGGGCTCGACCAAAGGAAAGAGCAAGGGTACCGCTATGGCGGCTAAGATATTGGACAGTAGGGTATATGTAGTCAGTGCAGACACGCTTCCACCCAGTTTCCCGGTAATGACTGCAGCGGCTGTGGCTGTAGGGCATATCAGGCAAACCATGGCTCCTTCGAATATCTCTTTATAGGTAACCGACATGTTTCCCCATAAAAGCAGCGCCACCATTAACAAGCACGATATACATTGGAACAGGAGTAACCAGCCGTGCCAACGGACGGGCAATAAATCGCGTGGATTGACTTTGCAGAAAGTCAGTAGTAACTGGGCGAAGATAAGCAAGGGGGTCAGTATATCCACCAATCTGTGCATGAAGGGTTTTGTCGGTGCTAAAAAAGCGAAGTGGGCAAACGCCAGATATCCTAATGCTCCTGCCAACATGGCCAAAGGAAGCGTCCAATTCTTAATAAAAGTCAGCATTTTTGTCAAATCTTTCAATTCGGGCGCAAAATTAGTTATATTTTCCGGAAAACAAGACGCTGTTTTGATTTTATTCCGGCTTTGGAAAAAGCGGCATAAAACATTTTCTGAAGAAATTCAAGACAGCTACAGAAAACAAAGGCTGCGAGATTCACATCTAGCAGCCTTTACACTAACCCTTAACTTTAACCAATGAAAAACAATAATCTATGTCATTGTCATGTATAGCAATATCTTCTTGGTCTGCATTAACTTTTCTTATACATCCAAGTTTACGCTACAAATATAATATGCTTTTTGTATATGAAACAAATTTTTACGGAGAAAGTTTGCTTATTTAACGTTCTTTAATGAGTATTTCTTCCGATAGTTTGTGTACTTTTGGCGGAAAAATAGACAAGAGTATATATGGAATGGATTATCGTTTTTTTGTTAGTGGTCCTGATTATCGTGCAATTATATCAGATTAAACGTTTTTCGGGGGCACAAGGCAAGCGTACGGAGGAGGCTTTCAAGCAGGCTTTTGATAGGATAGAACGTAATTTCCGGGAAGATTTCAAACTGAACCGTGAGGAAAGCCGGGGTATTGCCAAAGAAAATCGGGATGAACTGGCCGCTTCGCTGAACAATTTCCAGGTTTCTTTCGAGCGTGGAATCGCCAGTTTCAATGCCTTGCAACGGGAGAAATTGGCTGCACTGAATGAGCAGCAACGGCAATTGGTGGCAAATACGGAAAAGCGTCTGGAGGAGATCCGAGTCACCGTGGAGGAAAAATTGCAGAAAACGTTGAATGAGCGGATCAGCCAGTCGTTCAAGATGGTCAACGAACAATTGGAAAATGTCCAGAAAGGTCTGGGCGAGATGCAGACGCTGGCGCAAGATGTTGGCGGATTAAAACGTGTATTGAGCAATGTCAAGACGCGGGGAAATATCGGAGAGATCCAATTGAGTATGCTTTTGGAGCAGATCCTTGCCCCGGAGCAATACGAGGCGAATGTCAAGACGAAGAAGGGATCGGATGCTTTGGTGGAGTTTGCCGTTAAGCTGCCCGGCAAGGATGACGGCCTTGAGTTTGTCTATCTGCCTATCGATGCGAAGTTCCCTAAGGATGTGTATGAGCAGCTGCTGGATGCTTATGATACGGCTGATCCGCAACAGATTGAATCTGCCGGTAAGGTTTTGGAAACAACGATCCGGAAGATGGCGAAAGATATTTCTGATAAGTATCTGGCTCCGCCTGCGACCACCGAGTTCGGCATTATGTTTCTGCCTTTTGAAGGGATCTATGCCGAAGTGGTACGTCGTTCTTCTTTGCTGGAGGACCTGCAACGTAATTATCATGTAGTCGTTACCGGCCCTACCACCTTAGCTGCTATTTTGAACAGTCTCCAGATGGGTTTCCGTACTTTGGCTATTCAGAAGTATTCCGGTGAAGTGTGGAAAATCTTGGGTGCGGTGAAAAAGGAATTTGAATCGATGGGGGGTATGTTGGAAAAAGCGAAGAAACATATCGAAACGGCCAACGGGCAAATCGAGCATGTACTTGGGGTACGGACAAGGGCCATCCAGCGCCGGTTGAAAGATGTCGATACGCTGAGTGCGGAAGATGCCCGTCGCATCATACCGGAAATAGGCCCGTTGGAAGAGGAGGATCCGCTTGTGTAACCGGGCGAGGGATGTCGTCAGGCATTTAAATAAGTGAGCGTAAATTCCGGGCAGACTTTGTAAGACAGGGTGTATTGTTTTTGTAGCCCGGTTTTGCTCTCATATACCCGTAAGGTGCCTTCCGGCGCTGAATAGCGGAAAGGATGAATATGCAGGTGCACACTGAAATCTACCCCTTCCTGACCGATAATCTTATAAAGCGTCTCCTTGGCGCACCAGCAGATGAGTAATTGCTGTATTTCACTTTGCGGGTCGATGAAGCTTTCTTCCTCTGCAGAGAGAAAACGTGAGCGGATTTTTCGTACACGATCTGATGCGTATTCGATGTCAATCCCGGTCCGTTGTGTGTCCGATAAGATGATAGCCACGTAGCCCCGCGTATGAGAAAGGCTGATTTGGAAAGGTGAGTCTGCGATCCGGGGCGCGCCTGTAGCATCATGGGTGATGCCATGCGGCTGGTCTAAAAGTTCTTTCAATAACAAACGGGAAGTGAGCCATTCCTTCAGGCGAGGTTCGGAGTGAGGGAAAGGCAGGTCTCTGTCGGCAATCCGCAGCTTTTCCCATTGTTGGTCGGGAAGCATGTTCCAAAGCTCTTCGATGGATTCATCCATCTTCCAGATACCGAGCAACGGTCTTTCGGTTTTATAGAGTAGTGGCATAATTATCTCCAATGAAAAGTTTCAATAAGATGGATGATGTCTTTCCGCAAATAGTCGGTTACCGGTGCGATAGAATCCGCTTTCGGGGTGAAATTATAATAGAGTGCCCCCCGAAAGAAACGGGAGATGCTGTCGGTCAAAACGAATTGGATAGGAGAGGCGCAATCCCCTTTCAGCAAGTAGAGCGAACCGTAAACCTGATTTTGCGGATGCTGGTAACTCTTTTCTTGGATATCCTCGATGGCTTGTTGCTTCAAAGCCAGCCGGCGGCTGTCAGATAGCGCGTCATCCAATACTTTCCCTCTGGCTTGCAGATAGCTGCAATAGAGCGTCGCGTTCATTTCGGGATAATGAAGCGTCAGCCAGCCATTCGTTATGTTGCGCCCCGGAAGTGTGTCGGCTTTGACCTTGGCCGAGACCTCGAACGTATAAGGCAGAGCTGAAGAGGGTAAGGGTCTGTAAATGGCCTGCTCCGGTTCAATCCGGAAATAACCGCGCGGCTTGGGGGTATAGCTTTCGGTGCAGGCGCTGACAAGGAGGCAAGTCCCTATGCCGGCCCCCACAAATGAAAGGATCCCTTTTATCCGTTTCGTCCGGTTATTGTTTCGTTTCATGAGAGGAATCAGGGGTAATGCGGTTGAACTTCACCTTCAAAATGCGCCGGTTGTCTATTTCAAGCACCTGGAAACGGCAATCTTTATAATCGATGATTTCACGTCTTCTGGGAAAATCGCCTTTGATTTCCAGCAACAATCCGCCTAATGTCTCTACCTCTTCGGTCTGCTTTTCAAAGTCGACCGGGTTGGTACCTGTTATCCGGAAGAAATCGGTCAGCGGAATTTTCGCTTCGAAGATATAACTTCCGTCCGAAAGGCGGATAAACTGCTTTTCGTCTTCGTCATACTCATCAGAGATGTCGCCCACGATTTCTTCCAGAATATCCTCCATGGTGACCAGTCCGGATGTGCCTCCGAACTCATCCACAACAATGGCCATGTGTATTTTGCTGGTGCGGAACTCTTCCAGAAGGTCGTCTATCTTTTTGGTTTCCGGGACAAAGTAGGCCGGACGGATCAGGCTTTGCCAGCGGAAGGTGTCCGGCTTTTCCAGATAGGGCAACAAATCTTTGATATAGAGGATTCCTTTGATGTTGTCTTCGGTCTCTTTATAGACCGGGATACGTGAATACCCACATTGGATAATCTTGTCGATGACCTCGTGAAAGTTCGATTCGATGTCTATATCTTCCATATCCAGACGCGAGGTCATGATGTCATCCGCATTTTTATTGTGGAATTTGATAATCTCGGCCAGCATCGCTTTCTCTTCCGGAATGGCTTTCGAAGTCAGTTCCAATGCTTTGCTCAACTCATCCACGGAAAGGTCGCGCCTCTTTCGTCCTAACCATTTGTTACTGGCCGAATGGGTGCTGACCCATAAGGCGGTGAACGGGCGGCAAAGCCCGGTTAGGAGGCGTATGCCCGGTGCCGTTTTCCGTACGATGGCCAAATGGTTTTTCTGTGCGTAAATCTTCGGCATGACCTCGCCGAACACCAAAAGAAGTATGATCAGTACGATAGCTTCTAAGGTAATCCCCAGCACAGGTACGTTTGAGAAGTCCAGCCATTGGTTGATGGCGTATAATCCTATGATGACGATAGTCAGATTGACAAAGGTATCGGCTATTAGGATGGAATTGCGTAGATAATCGGGCTTTTCCAATAGATGTAACGCCGTGCGGTCGTTCGGCTTGTTGTCTTGATGAAGATGGCTTTTGTCTTCAGGAGTCAACGAGAAGAAAGCTACTTCGGCTGCTGAAATAAATCCGGACAAGACCAACAATAGGGCAGCAGCGACAAATAGGGCGGCAGTACCTGCATCGAGGTACTGTACGCCTATTTGATAAAACATATTTGATAAATAATCTGAGTCCAAGTACACTGATTTTAGTTAAACATCCTGTTAAAAGGGCAGGTCGTCTATTTCATTGGGCTCGGCCAACGAAGTAGCGTTCGGCTGCGCCTGGGCAACCGGTGCCTGGTAGGAGTTCGGTTGAGCTGATGCCCCTCCGCCCGAGGTCTGTTGGTTCGGGTCGGCAGGCCGTGAGCCGTTGCTATAGAACTCCACACGGTCAGCATATATTTCCGTAACATATCGTTTGATGCCGGTCTGGTCATCATACGAGCGGGTGCGGATCTTACCTTCTACATACAATCCGGAGCCTTTCTTTACCCACTTCTCGACGAAAGGCACCAAATCGCGGCGCACCACGATGTTGTGCCACTCGGTCCGTTCCGGAATGACAGTTCCATTAGCTAAGGTATAACCTCTTTCCGAGGTAGCCAGCGGAAAGTTAGCCGTAGCGCTTCCGCTGTCAAAATAACGAACGTCCGGGTCTCTACCCACGTTCCCAATTAAAATAACTTTGTTTAATGACATATTTTTTTGTGTTTTTAGTTATCGCAAAGGAACGCAATTTTTTTGAATAGACAAAAAACCGGAATCCAAATTTAATCTGGAATGGAAAAATTTATGCCTATGTTTGTCGGGAAAGATGCCTATCTTTTCCGGCGAAGATGCCTATCTTTTTAATAAAAGTTCGGCATGAATATTTGCGGAGAAAATAAAATGAAGTATATTTGCAGTGTCTTATGCAAATTAAGTTTTTAGTGTTATTAGAAACATAAATAAATTAGCGATTATGGTTTATTCACATGAAGTACAACAGATGTGTGTTGTAAAAAAGGGCGCTAACCATCCTTGCGCTCCGATTCCAGAAGAAGGAAAATGGGTTAGAGCAACTCAGATTACTGACATTTCAGGTTTGACTCACGGTATCGGTTGGTGTGCTCCGAAGCAGGGTGCTTGCAAATTGACGCTGAACGTGAAGGACGGAATCATTGAAGAAGCTTTGGTGGAAACATTGGGTTGCTCAGGTATGACGCACTCAGCCGCTATGGCATCTGAAATTCTTCCGGGTAAGACATTGCTGGAAGCTCTGAATACAGACTTGGTTTGTGACGCTATCAATACAGCAATGCGTGAATTGTTCCTTCAGATCGTTTACGGTCGTACGCAATCAGCTTTCTCGGAAGGCGGTCTGGTAATTGGCGCTTCTTTGGAAGACTTGGGTAAAGGCCTCCGTAGCCAGGTAGGTACGATGTTCGGTACGAAAGTAAAAGGAACTCGTTACTTGGAAATGGCAGAAGGTTATTGCACACGCATGGCTTTGGACGCAAACGATGAAGTAATCGGTTATGAATTCGTTCACCTGGGCAAATTCATGGATATGGTGAAGAAGGGTGTAGATGCTAATGAAGCATTGGCTAAGGCTAAAGGTACTTACGGACGTTTCAAAGACGCGGTAAAATATATCGATCCTCGTAATGAATAAGAAAATCTTGACACGAATCCTCATCGGGCTTATCCTTATTACCGCGATAGGGAGTATCATCGCCTATTTTGTGATAAAGGGTGAGAAGCCGTGGTTGGCATTCTTCGTGGCTTGTTGCGGAGGCGTGCTGGTTTTCAATTTTTTGGTTTCATTATTTCTCGTAAACAAGAATTTTAAAAAGTAAAAAATATGGCTTTATTTGAAAGTTACGACCGCAGAATCGATCATATCAACGCGGTTTTGAAAGAATATGGTATCAACGGCATCGAAGACGCAAAAGCTATTTGCGAAGCAAAAGGCTTGGATCCATATACAATGTGTAAAGAGACGCAGCCTATCTGCTTCGAAAATGCTTGCTGGGCGTATGTAGTAGGTGCAGCTATCGCTATCAAAAAGGGATGCACAAATGCAGCAGATGCAGCTGAAGCAATCGGTATCGGTTTGCAGGCATTCTGTATCAAGGGTTCTGTAGCTGATGACCGTAAGGTAGGTATCGGTCATGGTAACCTGGCTGCTCGTCTGCTTCGCGAAGAGACTAAATGCTTCGCTTTCCTGGCAGGTCACGAATCTTTTGCAGCAGCTGAAGGTGCTATCAAGATCGCAGAAATGGCCAACAAGGTACGTAAGGAGCCGCTTCGTGTAATCTTGAACGGTCTGGGTAAAGACGCCGCTAAGATCATTTCTCGTATCAACGGATTTACTTATGTACAGACTCAGTTTGACTATGCGACAGGCGAAGTAAACGTAGTGGCAGAAACTCCGTATTCAGACGGTCTCCGTGCAAAAGTAAAATGTTATGGTGCAGACGATGTACGTGAAGGCGTAGCTATCATGTGGAAGGAAGACGTAGATGTATCTATCACGGGTAACTCTACAAACCCGACTCGTTTCCAGCACCCGGTTGCAGGTACTTACAAGAAAGAACGTGTATTGGCCGGCAAGCCTTACTTCTCAGTAGCATCAGGTGGAGGTACAGGCCGTACATTGCACCCGGATAACATGGCTGCAGGTCCTGCTTCTTACGGTATGACCGACACGATGGGTCGTATGC
>ERZ857521.804-NODE-804-length-43365-cov-3.528331_pt1 | contig 43365 bp, 34 predicted proteins | sample MGYA00519701_ERZ857521 | MGnify/ENA primary metagenome ERZ857521 (study PRJEB31778, sample SAMEA3449346) | human gut metagenome | biome: human gut; feature: human-associated habitat; material: faeces | place: United Kingdom | collected 2010/2012 ...
TGGTACCGCAGTTCGGATGCGCTGTCTCCCAGGATTTCCCGGAGGCTGGAGCCATCCTGTTCCTGATTGATCCAAGATACCATGCAGTCGCTGATCTGCAGATTTTCCCCCTGTCCCAGCAAAGCGCCGGCCGGGGCATTCTCTGCGGTCACAGCGGTATTCACCAGCCGGATGCCGGTGAGTATCCCCGGTTCTGCTGCTGTGCCGGAGAATGTCCCGAACAGGCCTGCCGGCGCAGCACCGGAAGCAGCAATATTCAGCCCATAAATCCCATATCCGGCCCCATCATAGGAAACCAGCTGGGAATTTACAATGGGAACAAATCTGTAATCCTCTGCCTGCTGGATATCCCCTGTCTGCACAGCAAAAGTTTTCCCGCTCACACCCGAAAGTCCGGCGTGCAGGTTCTGGAGATGGCGCACACAGGCAATGGAAGCGGTATCCCCACTGCTTTCCTGCGCAAACAGGCTGTTGTCGGAAGCTGTCTTGAGAGCGCCGTTTACCTGGAGGGAACCATCATAGCGCACTTCTGCGGTCACGGTGAAATCCTCACCGTATACCATGTCCTCCCCAGCGGAGAAATGATCCCGGAACCGGTTTCCCTCCTCCAGAGAATCCAGTATCCAGGTACTGGTATAGGCAAAATAAGCCGGTCCAGGCTCAATCACCGGGTCCGGATTTTCCAGATCAAATTGCTCGCCCTGATATTCCAGCACCGCTTCCAGGGAGATGTTCCGATCCTCCCCGATCATATACAGATTCCGGGGAATCCAATAGGTGATCTCCATGCGCAGAGTGTTCTCATTATAGATATTGATAACCGGCGTCCGCAGGGAAATCGCTGTGCCGCTTTCTGCGGTTTCGCCTCCATAATAGCCGATCATCGGAGCACTGCCGCGTCTTTCCTCTCCGGGAGCCGCACGCCAGCGGGTGTAAAACGCAGGGAATCCGCCTGCCTCTTCCACCGGCAGCTGAGCATCTGAATAAAAGACATCCACCACACTGCCGCTCTGGGGTTCATAGATGAGATAAAAATCTCCCTCCCACAAAGCGGGATCAATGCTGCCCTCCGGCAGGAGCTGATGGATATTTGCGTCTTCCTTATGAATGTAGTAAGCCGTGATCTGTGTAGTGGCATCCGAATCCGGGATTACCGGGACATGCTCCAGACGGTTTGCTTCGCCAGTGTGGACAACAAGAGGCTCCAGACGCTCATTCCCCAGCAGTACAGCCTGACTCTGGGCCGAAAGAAAAATCTCCCGTGCCGAGTTGTCCAGCTCTGTGAGCTGCAGTCTCTTCACATAGGCTGCAATTCCCAGAGCTGATACCGCCATCAGGATAACCATCACCAGGATGGCAAGCAGCATTTCCTGAATTGTATATCCCTGTTGTCCACGCCTGAAACATTGCCTCATAGTCCCTCTCCCAATCTCCCGCTCCTATGGATCAATGATCCATTGTCCGCAGCTTCAGCCGTCCTTTGCCAGTGTTTTTCACCTCGTACAGCGCCGCGTCCGCCAGTTGGTAGATCTGCTCAAAAGAACGGTATTTCCGTCCATATACAGCCCCCACCGACAATGTGGCCTGTACTGCCGGCCAATGTGCCTGCATCATTGTTCTGTAGGATTCGATCAGTTTCTGCACCTTACCCAGAAGCACCTGGATATCCCCGCAATCGGTAACAAAAACCGCGAACTCATCACCGCCCAGCCGACAGACTGTGTCTGTCTTGCGGAAAGCACTCATCAGCTGTTCTCCAAACATCTTCAGCACCTGGTCCCCCTGGTCATGACCATAAAAATCATTGACCTGCTTGAAATTATCCAGGTCCATCATGAAAAACAGATAGTCCGAAGCGGTCCGCATTTTCTCCGCAATATGTGTCTGTCCGCCTTTCCGGTTGTAAATCCCGGTAAGCGGATCACGGACTGCGGCATATTCCAGGCTCTGACGGATACACACCTGCTTGGAGATATCGGTCAGAACACTGACGATTGCCTTCCGTCCATTGAAATCCCGGGTCAGACGCCCTGCGTCATGGACCCAGATATAGCTGCCATCCCTGCGCCGCATCCGGTACTCAATCTCGTACTGATCTGCCTGACGGAAGGACCGGTCAATTTCATTTTCCACATACTCCCAGTCCTCCGGATGGATAGTATTGATCACCATGCCCTTGATATCCTGCTCAAATTCCTCATAGCTCCCATAACCGCCCATACTCAGGAAACGGTCATTGGCCACATACAGCGGGTATCCCTTTTCCATATATCCTCCGACGATTCCGCCGGGCATCATCTGTCCGATGAGCTCCATCAGCTCATGCTGTGTTTCCCGGCTGATGGACTGATTCCCCTGGGATATGGACCGCAGCGGGAAAAATTCTCCCAGTCTCTGCCCGTCACTGGGCTCGGACGCATGAAGCATATCGATGATCAGCCGGTTTTCCTGCTGATGGATGCCGGCTGTGACACGCATATTGCAGAATGCCATGGAGCCATCGGGCAAATCCATCCGGGTTTCGACCCGGCAGAAACAATCCCAGCACCCCGGCAGTTTTTCATGCTGAACATAGTCCGTAATCCTGTAATGGATCGGGCCCGGAAGCTGTTCCAGCTCTCTGAGCAGGATCTGTTCAAAAGCTTCCCGACCGATCGCGATCTCCTCTTCCCCTGTGCCGATACTGCAAACCTGCTCCGAAAGCAGGCTCAGGCACTGTTTTGCGTCCCGCTGTTCCAGATAGCGGTGAAAAAACTCATTCAGTATCCCGAACACCCGATCGGATTGTTCCATGCTATATGGGCCATATGTTTCTGACATCTATTCTCCTGCCTTTCCTTCTTGCGCCAGGTTACTCAAAAGGCGATAAATATCACTCAGTTCCATCGGTCGATAGTAATAATACCCCTGGATCATATCACAGCCGGTATCCACAATGGTTTCGTTCTGTTCGTGTGTTTCCACTCCCTCTACACAGACGGTTTTGCCAAACTGATGACAGGCAAACACAATACTCCTGATAAAGTTCAATTTGGCCTCAGTTTCTATGGCTTCCCCGACCAGGGAACGATCCAACTTGATAATGCTGCATGGATACTGCAGCAGCATGCGCAGAGAAGAATAACCGCTTCCGAAGTCATCCAGGGCTGTATAGATCCCCATCTTCTCACACTGATTCACAAAATGGGTCAGTTCTTCCGGCTGGTTATCAAGACTGCTTTCTGTAAGTTCCATTACAAGGCTGGACCCTTCCAGACGGTACTTCTGCAGTGTTTCACGCATGAATGGAATCAGCAGCGGATCGGACAGCTGATGCATGCTGACATTGAAGGTCAGGCAAAACGCCAGGTCATAGGAGTGTATCCGCACACAGGCAGCCACCGCCTGCTCAAACACCCATCGTCCTGCAGCCTGAATCAGTCCCTGCTTTTCCAGAATCGGAATAAAGATACCCGGTGAAACATCCCGGCCTTCAAATTTCCAGCGCAGCAGAACCTCACCGGCAATCGGCGATCCGGTGGCAGCTGAAACAACCGGCTGGATCACAATCCGGAAATTGCGCATACCATTGGCTACATCGTCAGCCAGAGCCAGTATCATATTAGACATACTCCGGATCTGCTGAATGCTTTTTTCCGAATAATCCACATACTCCTGTTTGGGGTCCTGCCGGGCAACCCGCACCAGAGAAAGCAGAGTCCCGATCACATCCTTTACGGTCATTTCCCCGTTAGGAAACTCGATCATGCCGAATGAGCAGACATTGCGCACCGAAATATCCATACTCTGGTAACAGGCCTGCACCACCTGCCGGATCTGGTCTACCAGCTCTCCGGCAGTATGCTGCTGCGCCATTTCGGGAGTGACCACTGCCATACAGCGGGCTCCTTCCAGACGGTAAAAATACATCCGGGCAGAGAGCTGCTCACTCAGAGCATCTCCCACTTTTTTCAGCAGCCGGTCACCATATTCCCGGCCCTTGGTGCTGTTGATCTCGGTAATTCCATTCAGTCCGAATCCCAGGACGATCGTTTTCTTTCCGCTTCGTTTGATCTCCTCCAGCTGACGGTAAGAAACCTGATCCCGCGGAAGTCCCGTAACCGGATCCACCACAAAATTGACATCCTGGTGAGTGATCCGCCCGGAGAAAAACAGCGGTCTTCTATGGTTGGAATCCCACTTCAGAATTCCATAGCAGCGAATCCACTGGTTTTCACCCCGGACATCCCGCACCTGATAGCGCATATCATGCACCGTCCGCTGTTCCTTGAGCATACCCTGGATATCCTGCCAGTAGAGCTCCCGGAACTCCGGTGTACTGATCCGGTCTGCCCATTGATCCAGCAGATGCGGGACCAGATTGCTCTGGAAACCAAAGTCATCACGCATATTGTCCGAAATATAGAACAGGTCTCCCAGCATATCGCCAAAGTAGAAATAACTGGAATCATTGTCCTGAGCCATCGACTGCAGGATCACTTCATTGTCATAATTGGAAATTGCCAGGAATTTCTGGAACCGGGAAATCGGCTCCGCTTTCGGAGTTACGCCGAGCTTCTCCTCCGCTTCACCGCTGTTTCCTGCTCCGCTGATCTGATAATACTGCCGTTTATCCTCATACATTGCCTGATCTGCCTGGATCACCAGCTTTTCCAGATTCACCGGCAGCTCGTCTGACCAGGAAAATCCCGTGGCAATATGATATTCCTTTTCCCGGATCGCCTTGCGCAGATCATGGACCTTTTTCAGAAATTCCTGCTGTGTACAGTTCAGACACAGCACAATGAACTCATCGCCGCCGGCCCGGTAGACCAGATCAGTTCCGACCTGTTTATGGATCAGCTCATAACTGCGCCGGATCAGGGAATCGCCGGCCTTGTGTCCCAGCGTATCATTGACCTGCTTGAGACCGGAAATATCGCAATAAATAACTCCTGCCGGATTGGAAACCGGGTTACTGTACCAGGTGGACAGCGCATGACGGTTCATTGCCCCTGTGAGCTGATCGTGATAGCTGAGATTGTTCAGAGAGCGCAGCAGATCCCTCCGGCGCAGCAGAGTGGAAGTAAAGTAACCGATTACCCTCAGGAACGATTCCAGCATGGGCAGCATGCGGATATCCGGGTTATCCACCCCGATAAATCCGATGACTTCATCTTCAACCTTGATCGGTCCGACTGCCAGGGAATGAATGTTCTGCGGTTTGAGAATGGCATAGGCTTCCGGATGGTCCGAACGGATCATCTCCAGATCCGGGATCACCGTCACCTGCCCGTCGGCAAAAAGATCAACCCACCAGTCAATCGCTGCCACCGGCAGCTTCTGGAGGATCTCCTTCTGAGGGTCCACCTTTTCAGCACACCATTCATAGGTATTGCTGGTCAGTCCATCCTCATGGATCTCGAAGATATAGGACCGGTCAGTGGAAAAGGCATGACCGATGTATGCAAGCATCCGTTCAATGGATTCCTCAGCATTGGCTGTGGAGAAAATCTGCTGGATGCATTCGTTAAGGATGGTTTCACTGCGGGCATAATAATAGGGCGTATTGCAGGATTCCCGGGAATCCGCATCAATTGCCATCTCCAGGCGGTAATTTTTCCCATCTTCCTGAATCAGCGTATCCTTGAGCAGTACCCGTCGGTTCAGGATCGGATTCTCATGGGTCCAGGTCACAAAATCTCCCAGGCACAGGCGGTCATTGGTACAGAAGGAACAGGGCTTGTCCGAACCCTGGAGCACTTCGTAACACATCATGCCTTTATATTTCTCATGGGTGGCATATCCCAGAGATTCCCTGAGATGCCGGTTCATATAGACCAGTTCATTGGTTTCTATATCCGAGACATACACCATCTCATCCAGGTTCTCAAAAAACTCCCACATTTTTCCCATTGCAAAAACTCCCTGCTTTTCTCTTCACATAAGAATATTGTTTGTGTTGAGGAATCCAGACCACATCAGTATATCATATATTAAACCAATAATTCAATAAATACTATCAGTTTATTAAAATCCCTGATTAACCTTGTTAAAGTGATTAAATAAAAAGGGGGTACTCTTATGATTGATTACAAACTGATAGGTAACAGAATCAAGAACTTTCGCGTTACCCGGAATCTGACTCAGGAAGAGGTAGCCGAACAGGCTGATATCTCCATCGTATATCTGTCCAAAATTGAAAATGGTCGTGCCAAACCCACTCTGGAAGTCTATGCCGGTATCTGCTCCGCATTGAAATGTGATCTGGCCAGTATTTTTTGCGATGCTTCCATGGAGTCAAAATATTATCAGTGTGATCAGGTTCTGGATCTGTTCCAGGCTTGCTCCCCGAAAGTAAAACCCATTGCCCTGCAGCTGCTGCAGGATCTGGCAAAGCTATAACCGGACCAATCCGACTGTACCAAGAAACAGCAGGTACCCGCCTCTGAAGAAAATACCATTCTGCTCCCGGATCATACGGATGTATATCTGATCCGGGAGCCGTTCTTTTTATCGGCATTATATAATGTACAGTCCGGCAGCCGCCCCTGACCCCTTAGATCGCAGTCCCGTTAAGCAGATCATTGTCCCGGACACAAAAAGGACCGGCATCACCGCCTGACAAAAGCAGTTTCTGCTTTTCCGACCGGCAGACCTTCTTCTCCCCATTACATTTTGAATAAAGCGGATGCTTTTCTGTATCGCCACTCTTTCCTTTTTCATTTTGCATTTGCAAGCCAGCATGGATTGAAAATGCCACAGATTTTTTCTCAGTATAGCAAAATCATCGTATTATTGTTGGTGATGCGCAAAAATATCACAAAAATTTGCGAAAATTGCTGTTTGGACTGCTGGTATATCTCTGCATCGCCTGACGCCGGAATTTTCCGCTCAAAGAGAAAATCCTCAGGCTGCGCCGATACCTGTATGAATCAGCCAGCATCCGCACCGTAAAACTGAACACAACTCCAACACAAATCTGTGTTATGCTATAAGGGAAAGAGGTGGTTGTATGAAAAGTTCCGTTCTGATCGTCGAGGATGAGGCACGCATCCGGGATATTGTCCGGGATTACTTTGCCGCCCATGGCCTGGACTGCGATCTGGCCCGGGACGGCGAGGAGGCACTGGATCTGCTGCGGGATCACGACTATGACGCCATTCTGCTGGATATTTTCATGCCCCATCTGGATGGCTTCGAAGTCTGTGCCGCCGTGCGCCGGAACAGTCAGGTGCCGATCCTGTTCCTCACCGCCCTGGGATGCGAGGAGGATATGCTCCGGGGCTATGCGCTGGGCTGCGATGACTATGTCACCAAACCCTTTTCCCTGGCGGTGCTGCTGGCAAAAACCCAGGCGCTGATCCGCCGGAGCCGGGGCGGGCATCCGGAACAGCTCACCTGCGGAGCGATCACAGTGGATACCGGCAGCCAGCTCTGTATGGCAAATGGTCAGCCGGTGAAGCTCCCGCCCCGGGACTATGCCCTGCTGTGCTGCCTGCTGCGCAACCGGGGACAGGTGCTCTCCCGGAGTCAGCTTCTGGACAAGGTCTGGGGGCTGGACTTCGACGGGGACGACCGCACTGTGGATGTGCGCATCCGCAGCCTGCGAGCCGCCCTGGGCAGCGCCGGCGCGCAGATCAAAACTGTCTACAAAACCGGATACCGATTGGAGGAGGCGTGATACCATGGAGAAACTGCGTGCATACCGGCTCCGGCGGCGGATCGCCGTGCCACTCATGCTGGCCTTTTCGGTGCTGTGGCTCGGCACCATGGCGCTGCTCACTGCCAGCACCCAGGACCGGCTGGATATCACAGTCCAGCGCATCTACAAGGACGCCCGGGACGACCTGGAGGAGCGGTGGTCGTATTACGAGGCAAATCTGGAAAACGGGCTGGGAGCGGAAGCTGAGCACATTATGGTAGATAATCTGAGCAGCAGTTCCCTTGCCCTCACCGATATTGCCGAAGGCGGCATGGCATTTGTCACACGGGACGAAGAAAACCATGTGATCCAGAGCCAGTTGGCCTGGGGATATGGTCATGAAGCCGACGTTGATATGGGGCAGCGATGGTACCTTCGTTTTGACAATGGTCTGGACGATGCCGGACAGTTGGAACTGGCCCAGTGGATCATGGAGCACCGGCTTCACGACTGGTCTTATACCCTCTACCCAGCGGACAGCTGGTATGCTGAGGACGCTGCCAAGGACCCGGACTGGGATCTCTCCAACTGCGATGGACGGTATGCCCGGATCACCGGAATCGAGCTGCCTGGATATGCCATTGAGGTGCAGAAGGTTGAGATCGTCCACCCGGACGGTACAACCGAGACGATGGTGGAAACCACCACCCCCGGAGAACCCACCATCACGCTGGATCTGCACTATGTGAAGATCAGCAGCGTCCTGCTCCCCGGGCTCACCAGCTACAGCGGAGGCGAGTTGGAAAATTCGCCGGTGGATATGGAACTGCGCCTGAAAAACTTCCGGGAGGCCCAGGCCATTGTGAGCCGGGAACTGGCAGACGAAGACCGGGTTGTCCAGACCAGGGGCGGAGAGATCACCGGCATGAGCAGCGGAAACAGCGGCACCATGCGGATGGTTGCCGGACAGTGCAGCACCCTGGCAGCTGCCATCGAGGAGGAGCAGTTCCTCTATATCAGCACCTTCCTGCTGACTGCGGCAGTGGTGCTGCTTCTCTCGGGGCATCTGTCCCGGAAGGTCACCAGCCCGGTGGAGGAGCTCTCCCAGCAGGCAGCCGCCGGACACTGCCGGGTGGACGGCCCCATCACCGAGCTCAACGCCCTGGCGGTTTCTTTCAACCAGGCGCAGGATCAGCTTGCCGGACAGCTTCGCCGGGAGCGGGAATTCACCCGGGCGGCGGCGCATGAGCTGAAAACCCCGCTGGCTGTCCTGCGCACCCATGCCGAAGCCCTCATGGAGGACATCCTCCCTGAGAAGCGGGAGCAGTACCTCGGCATCGTGCTGGAGGAATGCGACCGCATGGCAGAGCTGGTGGGACGGCTGCTGGAATTCTCCCGGCTGGAATCCGGGGCGGCTCTGCATCGGGAACCGCTGGAGTTTGCCAGGCTGATCCGGGAGGTACTGGAGCCGCTGGAGCTCCAGCTGGAGCAGAAGCAGATCCACCTGACCGCTGATCTGCCGGAACTCCCGCTCACCGGCGACCGGGAACGGCTCCGGGAAGCGGTGGGGAATCTCCTCTCCAACGCCCTGCGCCACTGCCCCACTGGCGGTGAGATTCGCCTTGCCCTGACCCGGGAAGCCAGCTGGGCCTGCCTTTCGGTCTGCAATGACGGACTCCCCATCCCCGCTGAGGATCTCCCCCATCTCTGGGAACCCTTCTTCCGGGGCGACCGCTCCCGCAGCCGGGAAAGCGGCGGCACCGGGCTGGGACTTGCCATTGTACAGGCCGCTGTCACGGCCCACGGAGGCTCCTGCTCGGTGGAAAACCTCGGGCAGGGGGTCTGCTTCCGGATTCGGCTGCCCCTCGACCCGGACAGCACTTCCGGCACAGCCGAACACGCATGAAAAAAGCACACAGGAGTGACTTTCCTCCTGTGTGCTTTTGACTTGATTGCAGGATGCTGCCTATTCCTCCACCGGCTCCACCGAAACCACCAGCCGGAAATGATCGGTAAACCGCAGCCGGTACTTCTGGGCATGCTCCTCATTCCAGCTGATGCTTTGGCTTTCTTTATAGAGGGTTTCCGGGTCGGGCCGGAAGCCCAGGTTTTCCGGGATATAGAAGTCCTCCCAGCCGCTGCCGGGCTCCATTCCGGTGACGCCGTACCGGATCACCGGCTCGGGCTGTCCGCTGCTGTAAGGCCCCGGAAGCCGTTCCGTCCAGGTTTTGGAGCTGAGCCAGACAGTTTCCTCGGAGAGCTCCCCGCTCCGGATCTGCGCCAGATCCTCCCAGGAGTGGATCAGCAGGGTGGGAACCTCCTCACTGAGCAGCATGAATCCGCCCAGCAGCAGCGGGAAGGCCATGGTGAGAAGCATCAGACGGATGCCCTTTTCCACACCGATGCCCCACTTCCAGTAGAGGATCACCGCCACAGCCCCGATCAGGATCGCTGATGCCACCGCGCTGATCACCGCAATGTACCACTGGCTGTACCCCTGCAGAAGCTCCTCCGGTGTGCGGGCATGCCCCACCAGCTGCTCCAGGAAGAAGGGGCTGAGGGAAAAGGCAATCAGCCCCATACTGCACATCATTCCCAGCAGCGGGATAAATACAGCGGCTGCCGCCGGGCCGTCCCCTTTGGAGAGGGCCTGCCGGTTCTCTGGGGCCGGGGCGCTGCTGTCCCGGTAACTGCGATAGTCACGGTTCAGCAGGTATGTGAGCCGGATCGCGCCGATTGCTGCCAGAATCAGCAGGCCGCCGCAGATGGGATTCATGCCGTCGATCAGCCCTGTCACGCCAGCCAGTCCGCAGACCATCGTTCCCAGCGAACAGGCCAGGCTCTGGAACTGCAGAATCCCCAGCCCCATGACTGCGATCAGGAGCCCCCAGAGCGCCAGGCCATGATTCTGCCCCCGCAGTCCCAGGGCAATGCCGATGGCTCCGCCGAACAGTACCAGCAGCCCCAGAACTCCGATCCGGAGCTGATCCACCCGGCTGACATGCCGCCTTAAATATTCCCGTTTGCTCAGGTATTCCATCTGTTTTCCTCTTCTCTGTGCCCGGCACCGGCTGACCCGGCCCGGGGATATTCTCTCTCAGATACACTCGTCTGTCTGTAAATTATACCATGAAGCGCCAGAAAATGGTACAGATACCAGAGCATAAAACCGCATCAGCCGCTGTGCGGCTGCCTTCTGGGGAAAGCCTGCATATTCCCCATTCCCAGCCCCGGATTCTGAGAAAATTCCCGTCCGGACAGCAGGCTTTCCCTTGTCATTCCCCGGGGGATTTGATATACTTTTCTTAACAATGGCGTGCCGGTTCCACCGTCCGCGCCAGCCCGAAACCGACTGTGAAAGGGGAACTGAATATGGCTCAAACACAGGAAAATGCTGCACTGCAGGCCATGAAGGAATGGCTTGCCCACCCCCAGGAGCTGGGAAAAGCCCCGGCCCGCATCGAATGCACCGGCACCTTTGAACTGCATGGACTGCGCTACTATCTGTTCCGCTACAAGAAAACCCTGCTGGGAAGCTGGCTCCTGGGTGTCTGCGGCGGCTACGAAGGCGATGAGCTGGAACACTGCGGTCATGTGTGGAGTGAAATGGAACCCTATGACGAATCCACCGCGGTGGAAAAGGCCACTGCCATGGTGGAGATGATCCGTGCCTACTGGATGCAGCAGGCAGAAAAGGCCGACTCCCAAGGGGAGGATTCCGAGCGCACCGGAGCCTTTGCCGGTTTTGTACTGCTCTCCGACCCGAGCTGGGACAAGGCTGCCTTTATCCGGGATCTCCAGGAGAAGTGGGGTCTCACTGTCCAGGAGGACGAGGATGAGGAAACCGGCGATGACACCCTTGTCTTTGAGGAGGGTAAGATGATCGCCGCTGTCAGCCTGATGGCAGCGCCGATCCCCAACGGTGAGGCAGAACTCAACGCCGAAAACAACTTCCTGTGGCCCGAGGCGGTGGAGGTCACCAAGACCCACCAGGCCCATCTGATGGTGGCTGTACTGGGTCAGGAGGAGGATCTGCTGGAACGGGGCAAGCTCTATGTCAAACTGCTGGCTGCCTGCTGCCGCCAGAAAAATGCCCTGGGCATCTATACCAGCGGCGTGGTATTCGAGCCCCGGTTCTATGAGGGCTTTGCCGACATGATGCAGGAAGGGGAACTGCCCATCTTCAACTGGATCTGGTTCGGGCTCTACCGCAGTGAAAATGGCATCTGCGGCTATACTTACGGCATGGATGTGTTCGGCTTCGATGAGATGGAAGTACTGGACGCCGATGCCGATCCCTCGGAAGTGCGGGACTTCCTTGCCAGCATGGTGGAATATGTGCTGTCGGGAGGGGTTACCCTGCACGATGGCGAGACCATTGGCTTCTCGGCAGAGGATAAGCACACCATCACCCGCAGCCCGGGTGTCGCCCTGCCGGTTATGACACTGAAAATCAGCTATTCAGCCCTTTGATACTCCCGGATGAACCCCCGGAAATAACGCACAGCAAAAAAACGGTGTCCTAAAAGGACACCGTTTTTCTGTATCTACTGTGAAAAGCGGGATTTTTTCAGCGCTGTTCTCCCGGCTGTTCCCGCAGGGATTCCAGCCAGTCCACAATACAGCGGATCTGGAAAGCTGTGGACTCCCGGGCAGCATCGGGCACAAACATCGGCAGGGTCTGGGGAATCGCCCGGGACAGCACAATGACCGCCAGACTCAGATTGATGAACAGATCCACCCGATCCGGCTCCGGAGCGATGCCGAAGCTCTCCAGAATGCCTTCGAAGAGCCGCCGCTGCCGGATACGGAAGGTGCGGAAGCTCTCCTCCGAAAGCCGCTGGAACAGCATCTGCTGCTCATCCACGCTGAGCACCGCCACCCCATTCCTGCCGCCATAGCAGCAGGTATCCAGGAACTGCCTCACCCCTTCCCGCCAGCTGATTGACGGATCTTCCATCCGGCTGCGGGCATATTCCAGCAGGCGGGGCTGCTGCAGATAGAGCGCCTCTACGATCAGATCCTCCTTGGTGGGGAAAAAGGCATAGAAAAAGCTGCGGGAAATCCCCACCGACCGGTACACCTGTTCCACCGTGGTATGCTGGATTCCCTGGGTGGACATGAGTTTCAGGGCTGTGGTGAGCAGCTCTTCCCGGACCCGTCTGCGATCCTCTTCTGAATATGCTACCTTGGGCATGGCTCCTCCTCTGGCAGGGGAGTGCTCCGCTGCCGTTTTCCTGCGGCCCGGCAGAGTGCGGCATGTCCGGGACACAGCTTTGTTTTTTACCATTGTACCAACTATGAAGCCAAAAAACAAGCCGCCGGGCTTGACACACACCTGCCCGGGGCGCAGAATAGAGGGAGAATCCACCGCCGGGGAACAGTGCCTCGCCCTCCCCGGCTTTCCCACACGACCAATACAGAAATGAGATGATCCCCATAAAAGAACGATCCACTCCCCCGCGCGCGGTCCAGATCCGCGGCGCACGGGTTCACAACCTCAAAAATATTGATGTGGATATCCCCCTCAACCAGATCGTCGGCATTGCCGGCGTCTCCGGTTCGGGCAAATCCTCCCTGGCACTGGGTGTCCTCTATGCTGAGGGTTCCCGCCGCTATCTGGAATCCCTCTCCACCTACACCCGCCGCCGCATGACCCAGGCTGCCCGGGCTGAGGTGGATGAAGTCCTCTATGTCCCGGCGGCTCTGGCCCTGCACCAGCGCCCCGGTGTACCGGGCATCCGCAGCACCTTCGGCACCGGTACCGAGCTGCTCAACAGCCTGCGGCTCATGTTCTCCCGGCTGGCCCATCACCGCTGCCCCAACGGACACTACCTCGAGCCCACCCTGGCAGTGGCTGCGGGACAGGAACTGGTCTGCCCGGTGTGCGGGGAACATTTCTATGCCCCGGCTGCCGAAAGCCTTGCCTTCAACAGTCAGGGCGCCTGCCGTACCTGCGGCGGCACCGGCATTGTCCGCACCGTGGACCTTGCCACCCTGGTCCCCGACCCCTCCCTGACCATTGAGGAGGGCGCCGTCGCCCCCTGGAACACACTGATGTGGTCGCTGATGACCGATGTCTGCCGGGAGATGGGGGTGCGCACCAATATCCCCTTCCGGGACCTCACCGAGGCGGAAAAGGAAATCGTCTACCACGGCCCGGCAGTGAAAAAGCACATTTTCTATAAGGCCAAGAACTCCAATGACGCTGCGGAACTGGACTTCACCTACTTCAATGCGGTGTATACGGTGGAAAATGCCCTCTCCAAAGTCAAGGACGAAAAGGGCATGAAGCGGGTGGAAAAGTTCCTCCGGGAGGACATCTGCCCGGACTGCGGCGGCACCCGGCTTTCGGAAGAGGCCCGGGCACCCAGGCTCCGGGGCATCGGCCTGGACGAAGCCTGCAAAATGACCCTGTCCGACCTGGCTGACTGGGTGGAAGGTGTCCCCGGCTCCCTGCCGGAGGAGATGCGTCCCATGGCGGAGAGCATCTGCGATTCCTTCCGCACCGCGGCCCGGCGGCTGATGGAACTGGGACTGGGGTATCTCACCCTGGATCGTGCCGCCTCCACCCTCTCCACCGGAGAACGCCAGCGGATGCAGCTGGCACGGTCGGTGCGCAACCGTACCACCGGAGTGCTGTATGTGCTGGACGAACCCTCCATCGGCCTGCACCCCTCCAACATCGACGGGCTCACTGCTGTCATGCACGATCTGGTGGCGGACGGCAACTCAGTATTGCTGGTGGACCACGACACCCAGATCCTCTCGGAAGCGGACTGGATCATAGAGATGGGCCCGGAAGCCGGTGCCGGCGGCGGACAGGTTATCGCCCAGGGCACGGTGGAAGATCTCTGCTGCCAGCCGGACTCCCAGATCGGCCCGTACCTCTCCGGCAAGGCCGAAACGATGGTCCGTCCCCGCACCCCGGCAGAACAACTGTTTGAACAGGGGCACATCCACCTCTCCACCGGGGCGATCCACACGGTCAAGCCGCTGGAAGCGGACTTTCCCAAGGGGAAACTCACCGTCATCACCGGTGTATCCGGCTCGGGCAAGACCACTCTGGTGCTGGAAAGCCTGATCCCGGCCCTGGAAGCCGCTACCTCCGGTGCTCCGCTGCCAGAGCATGTCCGTGCAGTGGAGGCCCCGGGCATTGAGCGGGTCAAGCTCATCGATGCCACTCCCATCGGCATCAATGTGCGCTCCACGGTGGCAACCTATGCCGGTGTCCACGATGAGCTGCGCAAGATCTACGCCCGCTCCCCCGATGCCAAGGCTGCCGGCTACAAGGCGGGCGACTTCTCCTACAACACCGGCAGCCTGCGCTGTCCGGTCTGTGACGGCACCGGGGTCATCGACCTGGATGTGCAGTTCCTGCCCGATGTGGAGATTCCCTGCCCGGAATGCCGGGGTTCCCGCTATGCCCGGGAAGCTGACCGGGTGCGTCACACCGCCCCGGACGGACAGAGCTACTCCCTCCCCGACCTGATGGAAAAGGACATCAATTCCGCTCTACCCCTCTGCGCCGGCTGGAAAACAGTCAGCCAGCGCCTTTCGGTGCTGCGGGATCTGGGCCTGGGCTACCTCACCCTGGGGGAGTCCACTCCCAGCCTGTCCGGCGGTGAAGCCCAGCGGCTCAAGCTCGCCAGCGAAATGGGCCGGGGCCAGGCGGATACCGTCTTTGTCTTTGATGAGCCCACCATCGGCCTGCATCCGCTGGATGTCAGGACTCTGCTGGGCGTGTTCCAGACCCTCATCGAAAAGGGCGCCACTGTGGTGGTGATCGAGCACGACCTGGATGTGATCCGTAACGCCGACTACATCATCGATATGGGCCCGGGCGGCGGGGAATCCGGCGGACAGATCGTCGCTGCCGGCACCCCCGAACAGGTCCGGGAAAATCCCCGGAGCATCACCGGAAAATATCTGCGCTGAGCCTGGTCTCAGCTTTTCCTCCCCCGTTTCCGAACCGGACGGGGGAGTTTTTATATGCTGCCGCCTTTTGGGAAATTGGATATAAAAATTCACATTTTTTGTGTGATTCATGGATTGCGCCTGTGAGGGTTTCTTAGTATCATTAGAGTTGAGAGAGTGTATCCGCTGTCCATACACCTGTATGCTGAGCGGAACATTCCCGGGAGATTGTTCGCCGGGCCGTGCCGCCTGCTGAAATCTCCCGCTGTCCATGGAATCCAGGCAGAACACTGATAAGAGCCCTTTCTGCCTGCGCAGATTTTTCCATATAAAAAACACTGCTTTCCATAGCCAATCCACTGCTGAAGGAGGACATCAATATGACCCTGTTGGAACAATGTCAGATCTGGAACGAGAAGGACGAGTACCAGAAGATCATCGACACCATCGAAGCCATCCCCGAAGAGAGCCGCACCCCCGAGCTGTGCAGTGAGCTCGCCCGGGCCTACAACAACGCCGCCGATGTGGATGACAAGGAAATGTATGAAAAGGCACTGTCCCTGCTCCTGCCATACGAGGAGCATTTCCAGGGGGATCACAACTGGAATTTCCGTGTGGGCTATGCCTATTACTACCTGGATCAGGAGGGACAGGCCCTGCGCTATTTCGAGCAGGCTCTGGAAGCCCGTCCCGGTGATGAGGACACCCAGCAGATGATCGATGACTGTCGCCGCCGTCTGGCCCTGCCCCGGTTCGATCCCAGTTTCCGGGAGCGCACCCAGGAGGCCTGGGCTGCCTTTTCCAAAGTGGAAGCCCAGCTGCGGCAGCTTCTGGATGTACGGGATCGCTCCGCTGTCCAGGAGGAGCTCATCAGCCTGTGTGAAACAGCCCTGCTCCCGGCTTTCCTGAACCCTGCCTTTGAAGTGGGACACAACGGTCAGAAATACGAACTGATCCTCACCCCCGAGGGGAATCTTGCCAGGCTCTATGAGCTGGTCTACTTCCAGCGCCATGCCCCCGCAGAACTGCTGGAACACTGGAACTTCCCTGTGGGACGCCAGGCTTCAGCCAATTTCTCCATCCGCACTGCGGCGGGAATGGAGATCTCCGGCCAGGATGTCCGGATACTGCCGGAAAAGACCGATGATGACTCCCTCTCCCTGACCCTGTACTGTGAAGCCCTGCTCCCGCTGCTCCGGGAGGACGAAAATCAGGCCTGGTGGCTGCTCTCCACCCTGGTGGACCAGGTGCTGGGTGAGATCCCCGCTATGGCGCTGATCCGCGGTTTTGATATTTCCGATACCCCGCTGGACGGAGAGGATATGCTGCTCAGCGATCTGCCCGCCTGGGTACAGCAGATGGGATTCGAGGTACCCGCTTCCGCCGGGGATTACCTGGATTCGGCCTACGCGGTCTACCAGATGGAGCCCGAACAGGACCCGGAAGCCGACTGGCGGCTGGATACCGTGTCCGGTTCCACCCGGCTCCCGGTGCTCGTCGGGGACTACCTGCGGGCTGAGAGCGACACCATGGACCTGCTGCACCAGGACGGTGTCATGGCGGGATTTCTCATCTACCCGCTGGACTCCTTCACCGGCGAGAACCGCAGTGAGGCGATCCTCTCCTTCCGGGACGAACTGGAAGCCGCTCTGCTGGATCAGGCCGGGGAGGATGCCTTTACCCTGCTGGGCGGCGCCACCGGACTGTACGCCGGATACCTGGACTTCATCGCCTGGGATCTGCCGGCTGTCCTGGATGCCGCTGTCGTCTTCTTTGAAAAGTCCGGCCTGCCCTGGGCCAGCTTCCACAGCTTCCGCCGGGATGTGAGCACCGTGCGGCTGATCTCTCCCGAGGAGGCACCCCTCGCCCCAGCTCCCGCCCCCGATGTGGACCCGGAAACCGGCTCCCTGCTCTCCCAGGAGGACATCAAAACACTGGAATCTTTCATCGGAGATGTAAGCGGTTACTTCTATCGGGCGCTGGATTACCTGGAAACCTTCGTCGAAAACGGTGTAAAGGCTCATCGCTTTACAGAACAGCAGGCCCGGGAAGACCTGCAGATTGCGCTGTGGTACGGCTATGCCTGCATGAATATTGACGAATATCCCTTCTATTACCGGGGGGTCCAGTGGATGCGGGATTCGGAGAAGAATGCAGCCGGCTGCGGCACCTGGTACTACCGCTACTCCATCGGCCTGACCTGCTGCGGACACCCGGAGGAGGCGCTCCGGTATGCCGAACAGGGCGCCCGGGAAGAGCCGGACTATCCGTGGATCTGGCTGCAGCTGGGTAAGCTGCGCAGTCACTTCGGCGACCGTGCCGGGGCACTGGCAGCAGCCGACCGGGGCCTGGAGCTGGTGCCCGGCGACTATGAGTTCACCACCCTGCGCCAGGAGATCGAAAAGGGTGCCACCCTCGAGGAGATGGAATACCACTGGATTCACCCCGATGCCGATCTGCTGCTCCAGAAGGGACTGGACGAGAACTCGGACAGCAAGCTCCAGGCCATCTCCTGCATCAACACCGACCCCGCCGGACTGGAACGCTTTATGGAGCTGTTTGCCCCCGACCCTGACACCTTCACCGTCGATTCCCCCTACTGCTCCTTCCCCTATACAGTGCAGGGACAAACAGTGGAGCTGGTGTTCCGCATGAACCGGGCCGGTCTTTCCAAGCTCAAGGCAGACTGGCTGCGCCTCCAGAAGGAGCGGCTGGACAGCGGTATGTGGCTGACCCTCCCGGACGGCACGCCCGGAAAACTGGAAGCTGTGGTCTTTGACCTCAGCCACGCTGCGGCACTGATCTGGCGTCCGGAACAAGGTGAGCCCTTCCCGGTTCTGCTGGATGAAAACGGTTGTCCGAAGGAGCCCCAGGAGGAGCCGGACATGTCCGACCCCAATGAATTTGAAACTGAATACTATACCCCGGAAGAACTGGAACGGGTGGAGGAACATATCTCCAGCCACTTCGGTGAATTCGAGACGGTCATGCACGAGCTGGTTTCCCCGGATATCCATGTGGATATCTGCCTGATTCCGCCCAGCCCGGAGAAGAACTATTACACCCTGGTGACCATGGGCATGGGCGCGCACCGCATGAATGTCCCGGAGGAGCTGGCGGACCAGAAGCTGGAACGGGCGGAACTGCTGATCGCTCTGCCGCCGGACTGGAAGCTGGATCATGACTCGCTGCAGAAGGAAGCCTGGTACTGGCCTGTCCGGCTGCTCAAGGCGCTGGCACGACTGCCCGGCATCAACGATACCTGGCTTGGCTGGGGACACACCATCGATAACCAGGAGCCCTATGCCGACAGCACCCAGCTCTCTGCCGCCATTCTGGTGACGCCCCAGCAGGTGGATGAAGATGCCTGTATCTGTCCGCTGGCTGAGGGCGAGGAGGTCAACTTCTATCAGGTCATTCCGCTCTATCAGGACGAGATGGAGTATAAGATCCGCTTCGGCGCCGGCAGTCTGCTGGAACTCTACGAGGGTGTCAGCTTTGTGGTGGACCCGGAACGCCCGGATATTCTGGAAGAAGCCGGCCCGGCTCCCACACAGGAGGAGCTGGAGGCGATGAAGGACCGGATGGATGATGCCCAGTGGCATCTGCGGGATCTGCGGGACAAACACCTGCCGGTGGATGAGATTACCGCCTACAACCACATGGCAATCTACCTGCGCTGGAATCTGGAACACGACCGGATGAGCGAGAGCTTCCGTGCGGAATACGGGGATCTGATGCGTCAGTTTGCCGGGGACCCCGCCGGAACCGATCTTCGGGTCTTTATCCGGGATCAGCTGGGCGGCGTACTGCGGCACTCGATGTTCAGTAAGGAAGGAGAAGCCTTCTCCCAGTACTATTATGGTCAGGGGGATGCGCCCTACTTCCCGTCGGATATTGATGACTATGCCCTGCGCCGGTTCGGGCCGGAGGAGTACTTCTCGGAGAAGTATCAGAATGAAACCTATCTCTTTATCCCCTTTGACGAGGTCTATTATCAGGATATGGCCCGGCTGATCCAGCAGCGCTGGGACAGCTGGCTGCAGTATGAGCCGTCAGACGAGGAGCCCTCGGAACTGGCCCAGGCCATGATGCAGTATCTGGGCTGCGACTGTGAATACTTCCCGCCCATGCGGGACGATGACCCCATCACCGCGGCATACAGCTATGCCCGCCGCCGGGGTATGGAAGAGGGCTTCCTGCCGGTGCTGATTGCTGTGGACGAAACCCTCTGGGAAATGCTCATTCTGAACGCCGATCCCGAAAGTGACGGCGCTGAGGACTATGGCTTTGACCCCATCCAGGTCGCCAAGTACCGCAAGGCCGCTCTGAGCGCCGCCCCGCTGGACGGCAAAACGGTGCTGCAGAGCCGCATGAACGACCGTATCTCCGAGCTGGAGGACGACGATATGAGCCTGGAGGAGATCACCGGCGCTATGGAGGGCGGCGAGCCCGGGAACCGGTTCCTGTCCTACTGGGATTATGATACCAGACGCACCTGTCCGCTGATTCTGGCAAAGATCCCGGTGAAGAATCCCTGGGAAGTCTTTGCCTACCTGCCCTTCGGCGGCTGGAACGAATGCCCCGACACAGCGGAACTGATGGCAATCGCCCGGTACTGGCTGGAACAGTACGGCGCTGTGCCGGCAGTGATCACCCACGATGTGCTCGAGTGTGCCCTGCCTGCTCCGGTGCCTGAGGATCAGGCCATGGAGCTTGCCATGGAACAGTACGCGTTCTGTCCCGATGCCGTGGACCAGGGGCCGGAGGACGCCTCCATCGGCTGGCTGGCAGATACCCTCCGCCAGTCGGACAAGTGGTTCTTCTGGTGGGACTAAACCCCGGTACCGATTCGATAAACCCCATAATATCAACAGGAGGAATCTGAAATGGATCAAGTATATCAGCAGGATCTAAGCCAGGAATCTCCCCGCCCCGGCGGGCCGTTTCTGATCCAGATGCTTTTCCGGGAGCCCACAGAGCTCCCCGACCGGGATACCATGCTGCGGGTTCTGCAGCAGCACTGCGGACGGCTGGACTGCTTCTGCCATGATGAGAAGATGGCAGGCTTTGCCGCTCTGGACCACATGGCCACCTTCCAGGATGGCTCAGCTCCGGTGCAGCTGATGGTCACCGCCTGCTCCAAAATCCCCGAGGATCTGTTTGACCCCTTTACCCGCAGCCAGATGTGGGACTGCATGGGCGAACGGGATCAGATCCTGGCTGAGTGCCGGTGGCAGATCGTCGGCGTGGATATGCTCACTGCTGCTCTGGACCCACTGGAGCGTGCCGACCTGGATATGGACTTCCTGGAGGCACTGGCAGAGCTCTTTCCCACCTGCGTGGCCTTCTACTTCCAGAACTGCGGCAAGCTGCTCAAGGCCGAGGAGGTGCGCGGCAATACCATCACCGGCCCGGACCGGTTTATCCGGTTCGGCGTCAACGCACGGTTCTTCAACATCCAGGGCACCGATGACATGCTGGTGGATACGCTGGGTATGAGCACCCTGTTCCTGCCCGACCTGCAGTACCACTTCCACGATATGGACCCCAACTGGGTGGTGGGACACGCATACAGTGTGGCCTCCTACCTGCTGCTGGCAGGCAACCCCATCCAGGACGGCGAGACAGTGGATGGCGTCCTGGACGGAGCCATCAGCCAGGAGGTCCAGTGGAAATGCCAGCATGAGGGCTCGCTGATCCAGCCGCCCCGGGAGGTGCTGGACATCTTCATGGGCGAGTATGCCTCCGGTACCCGGGAGAACTGACTTTCCGCCCGCTGAACCCTGACCCTAAACAAAAAAGCATATCCCCGGCATTCCGTGGGATATGCTTTTTTATTTTGCGGATCTGCCTCTTTCGGTTGACGCTGATGCTTCTATTCCGGCAGAAATGGATACCGGGAAATCCGTCTGTGCCGGTTGAGCCGGAACGGGATTCTGTGCTATAATGGATTGCACGAAAATTCCCGCCCCGTCCGCAGAAGGAGAACGCCATGCCGCAGAACCGCTACATCAAAAGTCCGCTCAACTACACCGGCGGAAAATATCGTCTGCTCGACCGGATTCTGCCGGCTTTTCCCCGGGATTATCACCGGTTTGTGGATCTGTTTGCCGGTGGGTTCAATGTGGGTATCAATGTGGATGCCCCGGTGATCTACGCCAACGATCAGATCACCTATCTCATCGGGCTGTATGAGTTCTTCCGCGGCACACCGGCTGAGACCATCCTCGGGCTGATCCGGGAACGCATCGCGGAATATGAGCTCTCCGACCAGAATACCGAGGGATACCTGGCCCTGCGCCGGGAATACAACCGCACCGGACGCCCCATCGACCTCTTTGTGCTCACCTGCTATTCCTTCAACCATCAGATCCGCTTCAATCAGAAGCATGAATTCAATATCCCCTTCGGACGCAACCGGAGCGCCTACAATCCTTCCATTGAGGCCAACCTCGTCCGGTTTGTGGAGGCGCTTCAGCAGAAGGACATCCGCTTTTCCACCCGGGATTTCCTCAGCTTTGACTTCTCGGTGCTGCAGCCTGGGGATCTGGTCTACTGCGACCCGCCCTACCTCATCAGCAACGGCTCCTACAACGATGGGCGCCGGGGCTTCAAGGACTGGACTCCGCTGGAGGACCGGCAGCTGCTGGGCCTGCTGGACGAACTGGACCGTGGGGGGATCCGCTTTGCCCTCTCCAATGTATTTGTCCACAAGGGCATGACCAACGAGGAACTGATCCGCTGGAGCCAGCGGTACCATGTGCTGCATCTGGAGCAGAACTATGCCAACTGCAGCTATCATGCCAAGGACCGTTCCGGCAACACCCAGGAGGTTCTCATCACCAACTATCTTCCGCCCCTTTCCGGGGAATAAGAAAAGACCGTCCTTATCGGACGGTCTTTTTTTGCCGCAATCTGTTTTATAACGGGAAGTACCGGCGGCAGCGCCGGGCCAGCGATTCCATCGGGCGCAGCTGCCGGTCGTACATCACATAGTTATCCAGGTAGCCCTGGTTCTCGATCTTCCCCTGGGTGAGCAGATCCTCCCGGGTAAACCACCCCAGCAGCCGGACCGCATTCCGCTCCCGGTAGAGCCGGGCGGAAACATACAGCTCCTTGGGATGGGAGATGGTCTGTTCCACCAGTTCCAGCGTACGGATATGGAATTCCTCGGTGCGGGTCTTGACATCCACCCGCAGGCGCAGCCCCGAGCCCTGAAGCAGGAAGTCATACTCGTCCCGCTCCTCATAGCTGCTGTGATCCTCCTCAAACCGGATGCCATTGTCCTGCAGGAACAGCTTGAACGCCTTCTCCCCGAGCTTGCCCTCGAGCATCTTCTGCTGCTTATTGTCAAGGCCGCCGGAATGGAAGTCATGCCGATCCGAAGTATAGGCCCTGGAACGGCGGGCATAGTCCAGCGCCTCCTGATAGAGCGCCCCTTCAATGATATACTCCGCCCGGAGTTTCGGCACCCACAAGCCCATTGCATAACCTCCTCCCACTGGTTTCTGCTTCCAGTATAACACCTCAGGAAATTCCTGCAAGATGCCGAAACCTTCGTTTACCGATACGACACAATTTGTTTACTTGACTTTTCTGTCCGGGTATGATAAAAAGGGATAGGAGACTCCATGTCCACATGGGATATGGAAGAAAAAGCCAAAGCCGTTCGGGAAGGATGTGATCGCATGGACGGCGACAGTAGAACTGTGAACAACCGAAAATCCACAGGAAACTGCTCTGCCTGCGTTTCATGCGGAAGATCCCCTGTCTGCCGGACGGGATGGCTCTTGCTGTCTGTCTGACCGATATGCCGTGAGGATCGTCCTCATCATTTGCCGCGTGCGGGAGTATTTCCTGTGCGCATTTTCTCTTTTTTGCAGCAGAAAAGGAGGAATTACCAATGATGAGAAGACATGAGTTTATCAACGAAGCAGTAGCAGCCGAGATCCTGGCCCTGATCCATCAGACTGCCGATCCCGCTGTTCTGGCAGAGCGTCTGAACGACTACCACGACTATGATATTGCCCAGGCCCTGGAACAGCTCACCCCGGAGGAACGTCTGGGACTGTTCCTACCCCTGGGTGCCCTGCGTCTGGCAGAAATCCTGCCCTACTGCGATGAGCCGGAGCAGGTGCTTGCCGGCTTCCCGGCAGACAAGGCCGCTGCAATCCTGGACAGCATGGATTCGGATGAAGCAGCCGAAATTCTGGAAGAGCTGCCTGAGGAGACCCGCCGCCTGATCGCCGGTCACCTGAGTGAGGAGACCTCCGGGGAGATCCGGATGATCGCCTCCTATACCGATGATGAGATCGGCAGCATGATGACCACCAACTATATCGCCATCCCCCAGACCGCTTCCGTAAAAGAGGCCATGCGGGAGCTGATCCGTCAGAGCGCGGAGAACGACAACATCTCCACCCTCTATGTCATTGATGATCAGGGGCTCTACTGCGGCGCCATTGACCTGAAAGACCTGATCCGGGCCCGGGACTATACCTCTCTTGACAAGATCATTGTGCACTCCTATCCCTTTGTTCACGATCACGATCAGATCGAGGAATGCATGGACTGGATCAGTGACTATGAGGAGGACTCCCTGCCGGTACTGAACGCCGCCGATCAGCTGGTGGGCGTACTCACCGTGCAGGACATCATGGATTACCGGGAAGAGGAATCCCGGGAAGTCTACAACAAGCTGGCAGGTATCTCCGAAGGCACCGATGACGACCTGGATGAACCCCTCCTGCTCAGTATGAAAAAGCGCCTGCCCTGGCTGGTGATCCTGCTGTTCCTGGGCATGTTCGTATCCAGCGTGGTGGGCATGTTCGAGCAGATTGTTGCCCAGATCGCCATCCTGATCTGCTTCCAGTCGCTGATCCTCGATATGGCTGGCAATGTGGGAACCCAGTCGCTGGCAGTTACCATCCGGGTGCTCACCGATGAAGCCCTGCCCATGTCCGAGAAGCTGCACCTGATCTCCAAGGAAGTGCGGGTCGGCCTGACCAACGGCACTCTGCTAGGTGTGATCGCCTTCGGCGTTGTGACCTTCTACACCATGGTGCTCAAGCACTATCCCCTGCCCTATTCCATGGCGGTGGGTGCCTGTGTTGCCATCGCTCTGATGCTGGCTATGACCATTTCCAGCTTTGCCGGTACCGCCATTCCCATGGTATTCGATAAATTCGGCGTCGATCCCGCTGTGGCTTCGGGGCCGCTCATCACCACCGTCAATGACCTGGTAGCTGTAATCTCGTACTACGGCCTGGCCTGGCTCATGCTGATCCAGGTCTTCCACCTGGTCTGACCCCCAAAACCTGAACCGAACCATCCAAAAAGCCGGAAGCAGAATCTGAGATCCTGCTCCCGGCTTTTCCGCATTCTGTTCCCCCTGTTCCAGCGATTAACCCAGATAGCCCAGGTCTGTGAGCCAGACCTCTACGCTCTCCTGAGCATCGGCTGCGTTGGTATTGCGGACCGCCAGCCCCTCCCGGACCTCAGCTCCGGGCTCCAGGGCCGCTATGGTATCCGGTGTCCCTGATAAACCGCTGCCGCCGGAGGTCACAAACGGCACGATGGTCTTCCCGGTGAGATCGACCTCGTCCAGGAAACTGTACACCGCCATGGGCAGATCTCCCCACCAGTTGGGATACCCCAGGAAAATCACATCGTAGTCCTCCAGGTTCTCCGGCAGAGCCTGCAGCTCCGGACGGGCTCCGTTGGCGCGCTCCTGCTCGCCCTGGTCAATGGTGGCCTCATAGGTATCCGGGTAGAGCTCCACCGTATGCAGCGGGAACGCCTCTGCTCCGGCGGCTTCAGCGATCATCTGCGCCACCACGCCGGTATTGCCGGTAAGAGTGCCGTTCCAGCGCTGGATGCTCGCCGAGGCCTCCACATCCGCATCCTCGGGAAGCTCCGCATTCTCCGCATAGCTGAAGTATACCACCAGGTACCGGCTCTGCGGCCCGGATTCCGTTGGCTGCGGGTCCTCTGCCGCAGTCTGCTGGGAGGACGGCTGCTGTTCCGCTTCCGGGGACGGCTCACCCTCTGTCCCGCAGGCAGTCATGCCCGCCGCAGCCAGTGCCGCCAGCAGAATACTCAGGATCTTTTTCATATTCTCCCCATCTCCTTTTCAGTCAGACCGGCTTTGCAGCGCCGGTCGGTGTGGTTCTCGTCTGATTGTATTATAAGGGATGGGGATTTTATATGTCCAATACCTTGTTATAGCAGTATTTTATGCTTTATAGGCATGATATTCCCGGTTTCCCGGCAGCAAAAAATCCCCGCACGACAAACGCCATACGGGGAATGGAAAACGGATTATCCGCGCTCCGGCGCAGTCACCGGCACATCGAAGTCCGACAGGGTTTCGAAGAAATAATCGCAGGTCTGCTCCATGGCTGCACGCTCTGTTTCCGCCGAGGTGTCTGCCACTCCGGCGGTGCCAAAGCCTGCCTGATGAGCCGTGCGCACCGAATAGAGCGAATCCTCCACCAGCAGGATCTCCTCCGGCTGGAGATCAAACCGCCGGGCCGCTTCCAGGAAGATGTCCGGACGGTTCTTGCCGCCGTAGCGGGTACAGCTCAGCACAAAGGAGAAGCCGTCCGCCAGGCCAAAATGCCGCATGGCACCCACAGCCTGTCCTTCAGTGCTGGCGGTGGCGATGCACAGCGGCACTCCCTTTTCATGGAGCTGCCGCACCAGTTCCCCGGCGCCGGGCTTGAGAGGAACAGCGGTACTGTATGTTTCGTCCAGCAGACGGTCAGCCTCCTCCAGCACCTGATCGGCTGTGAGATCCCAGCCATAGATCTGGATGAGCTTCTCAGCCCCGCCCCGGAGATCCCGGGTGCGCAGAGCGTCTGCCAGGCCGGGGAAAGGCTCGCCTCCCAGCCGGCGGACCAGCTGATCCGGAACTTCCTCCCAGACTCCCATGGAGTCGATGAGGGTTCCGTCCAAATCGAAAATCACCGCATGAAATGCCATCTTCTTATCCTCCCTGTGACCGGATGGAATCGCTGCCGACGCAGCCATAGTCCCAGTGGAATCAAGAATGCATTCCGCTCTGCCTGACCAATATCTGCCTCCGGTGTAATATGAAAAGTACCGGCACTTTTTGTGCCTGACCTGTCCATTATAGCGCACCTGCCCAAGTTTTGCAAATAATAAGATCCCGGAGAACCAGTCTCCGGGATCTTTTCTCAGGCTCGACTACTGCACGGCATATTTACGGCGATTCATGTTGATCTTGTCTGCGATCATGGCGATGAATTCACTGTTGGTAGGCTTGCCGCGTGAGGAATTGATGGTATAGCCAAAATACTGTTCCAGAACTTCCACATTACCCCGGTCCCAGGCTACTTCGATGGCATGGCGGATCGCCCGTTCCACCCTGGAAGCCGTGGTGCCGTTTTCCTTGGCAACATCGGGATACAGCCGCTTGGTAATAGCGGACAGGATACTCTGATCCTCCACCACCATTTTGATGGAAGAACGCAGATAGTAGTATCCCTTGATATGGGCAGGAACACCGATCTGATGCAGGATCTCAGTGACGGTGAGATCGAGATCTGCCGGGTCAGGACGGATCTCCGGCTGACTGCCGCCAGTGAGCTGGACAATGCGTTCCACCGCTGTTTCCGGCGAGAAGGGCTTGAGGAAATAGTAGAGCGCGCCGGCTGCGATGAGTTCCCGTTCGAGAGTGCTGCTCTCAAAGGTGGACATCAGCATGAATTTGGGTGTATCCCCTTCCATGAGCTGATTGATCCGCTTCATAACACCCAGTGCATCCAGTCCGGGAAGGAATACATCCATCAGTACAATTCCCGGGCGTTCCGCCTGAATGCGGTCCACCAGCTGAAGGCCATCTTTCGGCGCAGAAACCATCTCAAAGCCACATTCTGCCAGCAAGCTGCACATTTTGTCCAGAAAGTCCTGATTTTCTTCCGCTATAAGTACTTTGGTTTTAACCAACATTCGTCTTCCTCCAGTCGTTTTTTGTTTTTGCTGTATCGACAAACATATTTTAACATATATTTCCAAAACTTACAATAGAAATCCCTTTTTTACTCGACATCAAATCCGGATAAATTCGCACCAGAATATTATTGAAGTTGCATAAAGAAATTCGATTGAATCCCTCTTTTTATGTGCTTTTCGACACGATTCGACAAAGTTCGACAAATCACCCCGGAAGTGACGACAAAACCTGTCCTCTTCTGCCTGACAGCTTTTGTGGAATCCCGGAATTCCGCCACCGGCGGATTCCCGTATCCCGGGAGGCGCTTTGTTCCACCCTCCCGGCTCTCCCTCTCCCGAACCGAAAGTTTCTCCTCCCCGGTCAATATGGAAATCCGGATTTTTATGTAGCGTCCGGAGAGGGGAATCCCCATCCGGATCGCTCTGGTCAGGCTGCGGAACGGATCTCAAGACTCGAGGCAGTTTCCTGCATATTCTCGGCAAAGATGCCATATCCCCGCGTCTGGTCATTGACAAACACATGGGTCACAGCTCCCACCAGCTTACCGTCCTGCAGGATCGGGCTGCCGCTCATTCCCTGCAGGATACCGCCGGTGGCCTCCAGCAGTTCCGGATCGGTGACACGGATTACCATGCTCTTGGTCTTGGCAGTGGAGCTCAGGTTCACCGATTCGATGACAATGTCATAGCACTGCGGGGTGCGTCCGGAAATGGTGGTATAGATCTGGGCTGCCCCCTCCCGGACCTCCTGCTTCATGGCAATGGGGACCGGTTCCAGTGTGGAAACCGGCAGGGAGGTCAGCTGACCATAGACACCGGTTTCGCTGTTCACTGCCATGAATCCAGCCAGACGGCTGCCCTCAAAGCTGCCCTGCAGCGAACCCGGCTGACCCGAGATTCCCTTTTCCACGCCGGTGATGGTGACATCCACGATCTCACCCTTGCCCAGCGGCAGGGTTTCTCCGGTATCCACATCGCAGACCGCATGGCCCAGTCCGGCAAAGATCATCGTAGACGGGTCATAGTAGGTCATGGTGCCGATGCCGGCAGAACTGTCCCGGACCCAGATGCCGGCTTTGTACTCACCGCTGTCAGCCCGGATGGGCTGCAGCGTACCGGTGAGGGTCTGGTCCTTCCGCTTCAGGGTATAGGAGATCTCCCGTCCTCCGCTGGAAGCAATGATCGCTGCCACATCTTCATTCAGGCTGACCGGCTGACCATCCAGTTCGGTCAGCACATCGCCCACCCGAATCCCGGCTTCCTGGGCCGGATTGCGGAAAATCCCGTTCTCCTCCACATCGGTGAGTCCGACCACGACCACCCCTTCGGTGAACATCTTGATGCCGAAGGGGTATCCGCAGGGGATCACCATCTCACGGTCCACAAACTGCACATCCACCTGTTTGACGGCTATGCCGCCCAGAACAGTCAGGGAGGCAGTTCCGTTTTCCGCGGAAATGGGCTGGATCTCTCCCTGGATCTCCAGGGCAGTGCCGATGGAGATCCCCTCTGCCGCCGCTCCTGCCGCCACATAGAAGTGATCGGGCAGGGCCGTGCTGTAATAGGTGACTACCCCCATAACGGCTGCCATTGCCAGACTGACTGCCCCGGCAAAGACCTGGTATAATTTCTTCATCTGCTTTGTTTCCTCCGATCCTGATGCCAGGCACCAGGATTTATGCGAAAATCCACTGTTTTATTGCGATTTATCATTTTCAACGGATCAGGAATGTGATACAATCTTTACCAGAATCAGGTTTGCGGAGGTGGAAACTGCCATGCAGGTAGCAATCGTCGGTTCCCGGGATTCCCGGGAGCTTACTGTAGATGATCTCATCCAGATGATCCCTCTCAACTGTACCCGGCTGATCAGCGGCGGTGCGGAAGGAGTGGATCAGCTGGCACGGCAGGCTGCCGAAACCCTGGGAATCCCTCTGACCGAATATCTGCCCGATTATGAAACATACGGACGGAGGGCTCCGCTGGTCCGGAACAGCCAGATCATCGCAGAGGCCGATCTGGTGCTGGCCTTCTGGGACATGAGTTCCCACGGCACCGCGCATACCATCACTGAATGCATCCGCCGTCGGATTCCCGTAAAAGTCATCGACTTAAAACAGCTTCATTCCTGAGTGCGTTCTCACGCACTCGTTTTTATTATATCCGGATTTCCGCGGCTTCTGTCTGGCAAATTTTCGTTCATTGATTCATGACCTCCGGCTCAGGCCGATGCCTGCGCGCCTGCCCCCAGCGCTGTGATGTTCACCTGTACTTCCGTGCGCAGCACCAGGCTCCCGAAAATTGCCTCCGGCGTACGCCCCCGGCAGAAGTCCGGCTGGAACTTCTCCATGGTTTCCAGGGCGCAGATCACATCCGCTCCCGCTGTCCGCAGTGCCGCGAAGCCCTGTTCCAGCTCCCGGCGCACCGCCTGCTCTGCCACCGCACGCACAGATGCCACTTCAGCGCTGTCCCAGTTCAGCGTGCCGCCGGAGTACTCCTGGATGGTGCACTCCACACTGAGATAAAACGCCAGTTCTCCGGGGTTTTCGCCGCCGGTCAGACGGCTCTGCACCGGCGTGATATGGGTGTAAAGCTTTCCGCCTTTATAGTCCAGCGTGTACTCCAGCTGCCGGGAATCCCCGCTGAAATAGCTGACGCCCCGCCACTGTTCCGGAGTCAGCTCTGCTGTCCCCTCAGGGCCGAGCAGCACCGCACCGGAGGCCTGTACTCCGCCGGTTTCACCGGCTTCGATCCGTCCCAGTGCCGCCGTGCTGCCCAGGCTTTCCAGACTGCGCACCACTGTGAGCAGCGTACTGTCCGGACACAGCCCCGCCTCAGCTGCCGAGCGCATCATCTCACTGAGCTGCTCTGCCGGAAGCTCCGGGGATTCCAGCAGCGCTGCCGCCTCCCCTTCGGTGAGATAGAGCGGGGTGCCCGGACGCAGCTCATGGTCGCTGAGCAGGTAGTCCACCACCTCCGCCGTCCGCTCCGATGCCGCCGGTTCACTGAGAATCACCAGCCGGCAGTTTCCCAGAAACAGCTCCTGTCCCGTTTCCAGCCGGATGCCCCGCATACACTCTGCCAGGTCCTCGCCGGCTGCGGAACAGACCTCCTGTCCTGTGCTCTCCCCCTCCTTCCGGGCCGGGGAGAAGATCTGCAGCGTCACCTGATACTGCCCTTCCTGCCAGTCAATGCCCACCGCTTGCACCAGCATCCGCTGGTCGATGGGTACTGCGCCCATACAGCCGGTCAGCAGGACAGCAAGGGCTCCCGCCGCCATCAGAATCAGCCATTTTCGCATGATTTCACCTTCTTTCCAGCTGCCAGCGCCGCCAGTACGCTCAGCAGGATAATTGCCGCCGAGAGCAGGAAGGGCGCCGCGCCGCTCCACAGCTCCCACAGCTCCAGTCCCCGATCCAGACTGCCGCAGAGATACCAGGCCAGGGCCGTCATGCCAATCCCTACCCCAGCAGCGGCGTGACTCCGGCGCAGTCCGGGTGCCAGACGGCGCACACAGCCCACCATGCAGTAGAGGTAGGCTGCGCCCCGGACAAAGGCCACCAGAATCCACACCAGCAGATTGATGATGTCCAGCCGGGTGACCACCGAGAGCTCCGCCGCCGCCAGCATGGAATAGATGGGATAGCTGCGCACATAGGCAAACGGCCCCAGCGTCACGGTGACCAGCAGGATGCTCAGCTGGTAAAAGGTCATGGAGCCCAGCACGCCCCGGGCATAGACCGCCGTGCCCGCCCCCCGGACCTTATCGGTGAGGAGCAGAAAGAGCAGAACTTCGGTATTGTGGTACAGTGCCTGGAAAAACAGCTCCAGCACCTGAGGGACTGCCTCTGCCCCGGCGAAGGTGAAATAGGCGGGCTGGATCTCCCGGGCGATCCCGGCGACAGCTACCGCCAGGCCCGCTACAAACACCGCCGCCACCGGCAGTGCCATGCGGGAGACCGCTTCGATGCCCGAGTACGCCCCATAGGCACAGACCAGCATGGCGGCAGCTGCCGTGATCTGGGCGCCCGCCCCGGGATAGACCGCTGAAGTGAGGAAGCCTGAGGCGTTCATCACCGTGCTGAGAGCCGAGCCGGTGAGCACCAGCAGGACTGCCAGCTCACAGAAAGCGGCAAACACCCTGCCCTGCCGGTGGAACAGTTCGGGCAGGCCCGAGGCACCGCACCGGCGCAGCAGACCCCAGAACACGGCGCACAGCCCGATGGAGACCAGTCCTGCCGCCAGGAAAGCGGTCATGCTGGCAGAACCGCCATACTCCGGCCCCCGGGGTGAATAGGTGAGCAGGTAGAAGATCCGGCAGCAAAAGATCAGCGCCGAAGCCGGAAGCACTCCGATATGGTTTTTTGTCATGGCTGTCCCTCCCCGTTCTGGTCGGCTGGTTCTCCATTCTGATCCGCTCCGGCGGTGCGGGAGATGATGAACTGCTCCTGTCCCAGCTGCCGCCATCCCACACGGATCAGGGTATCCCGCAGGGAATAGAGGGACAGCGGAGTCTCCGGCGAAGTAGCCGGAACGCCCAGCACCGTCACCGAGCAGAGGTTCACCCCCACAAAGGCCAGCCCCAGTACCACGCCGTACAGTCCCAGTGTCCCGCCCAGCAGGATAAACAGCAGACGCAATAGCGTCACCGGCTCATACAGCGAGGGGATCACAAAGGAACTGATGGTGGTCAGGGCCACCACCATCACCATCGGGGTGCTGATAAGCCCGGCGGTGACTGCCGCATCGCCGATCACCAGTGCCCCGATGATGCTCACGGCATGTCCCACCGGACGGGGCAGACGAAGTCCGGCCTCCCGCATCAGCTCATAGATAAAGTGGATCAGCAGTGCCTGGAACATGAGCGGAAATGCCATGTCCTGCTCGGCTTCAGCAATACGGAAGAGCAGCTGATCGGGGATCAGTTCCGGATGGAAGTTCACTGCCGCCACATAGCAGCCGGGCAGCAGGATGGTTAAAAAGAAGGCCAGATACTTGATGAGCCGGATAAACACCGCATAATAGGGGCGCTCGGCATAGTCGTCCATGCTCTGGAAGTTCTCTGAGAACAGGCAGGGCAGCAGAATAGCATAGGGACTGCCATCCACCAGGATGGCAATGCGCCCCTCACTGACCTTGGCACAGAGAGTGTCCGGACGTTCGGTGACCCCGGTGCCCGAGAACAGGGAAAACGGCCCGCTTTCCAGAAAGGGCCGCAGATACCCCGAGTCCATGAGGTTATCCAGGCGGACTTCCTGCAGGCGCTGTTCCACCCGCTGCACCATCTCCGGATCGGCATAGTCGCTGCGATAGACCAGACAGACATCGGTGCGGCTCTTCTCCCCCACCTTGAGCAGCTTCATGCGCAGGCTGGGGGTTTTCATGCGCCGCCGGATCATGGACATATTGATGCGGATCGGCTCCGCAAAACCCTCCTGGGAGCCCCGGAGGTTGTTTTCCGAGGCTGGCTCCCCGATGGAACGGAAGCTGAATCCCTGGACCCCCAGTGCCACCCCTTCGGGGCTGCCGTCGATGAGCAGCACAGCAAAGCCCGAAGCGATGAACTGGATCAGCTCTTCAAAGCTCCGGAGCTTTTTCTTGTCCCCTGCCATGAACAGCTCCTGACACAGGCGGTCAGGCACCAGGCAGGACGGGATTTTCTGCCCTGCCAGCAGCCGGTGCAGATCCGAGGCTGTCCCCAGGATCAGGGTCTGGTAGTTCACCAGCCCTTCAAACATCACAAAGGCCAGCTTGTAGCCCTCTACCTCCAGACGGTTGACCTGCAGATCCGCCGTCTGTCCGGTGAGCTGTGTCAGCCTTGCCAGGGTATCCTCCAGCGTGGGACTCAGCGGCTGATCCAGTCCCGGGTCCCGCTTCGGAACCTCATAAGTATGCCGCTTTTCCCGCTTCAGTTTATCAAACAGCAAAACCGTTTCCCTCCTTTTCTGTGAGTATGGACCAGCCATGGGCTTTTTATGTCTGTGATCCGGGAATAATCCTGCCCGGCTTTGTCCATGCTAATTCCTGTAACAAGGAGGAGTTTTTTCATGTATGCACTGATGGCCAGAACCATTCTGCTCTATCTGCTGATTGTCGCAGGGCTCCGGATCATGGGCAAACGGCAGATCGGCGAGCTGCAGCCCAGTGAACTGGTGGTGACCATTCTCATCTCCAATATCGCCACCCTGCCCATTCAGGATGTGGATGTGCCCCTTTCGGGCGGTATTGTGCCGATCCTCACCATTGTCTGCTTTGAGGTGTTCATCTCCGGGCTCACCATGCGCAGCCGCACCGCCCGCCGGCTCTTCTGCGGCGGCCCCAAAATGGTGATCCGGGACGGACAGATCATGCAGAAGGAACTGCGGGATCTGCGTTTTTCGGTGGACGACCTCATCGAACAGCTGCGGGCTGCCGGGTATTTTGACCCCAGCGAAGTGCTGTTCGCCGTGGTGGAGACCACCGGTTCCCTGTCGGTCTATCCCCGGTTTGCCGCCCGTCCTGCCACCGGCGGGGATCTGGGACTGCACCGGGACGACTTCATCGACGCTCCCCCGGTGGTGATCGTGGATCAGGGCCGGGTACTGCCCGCTTCCCTGGACTACTGCGGCGTATCGCCGGTATGGCTGCAGAAGGCGCTGGAACAGGAGGGCATTGCCCAGAAGGACATCTTCCTGATGATCTGTGACCGCCGCCGGAAATACCATATTGTAAAGAAGGATAAGACATGAAGCGGTTTATTATCTGCATTCTGCTGGTAGTGGGGCTGATCTGGGCCGGGGACTGGACCTTTGACCGGCTCACCGAGGTAAAGGATCATGTGCTGGCAGAAATCGACGGCATCTCCCAGCTGGTGGAACGGGGCGAGATGCAGGCAGCCTGGGAACGGGCCAGCGCCCTGCAGCAGGACTGGGAGGAAAATGAACACAGCATCCTTGCCTTTGTGCGGCATGGGGATCTGGACCAGGTCACCCTGTCCATTGCCAAGCTGCCGGGATACCTGCGCTATGGAGAGATCCCCTCCTTTGCGGCTGAGGCCAACACCGTCCGGCGGATGCTGATCCACATCTGGGAGTCGGAGCAGTTTGTCCTCTCCAACATCGTCTGATTCCCCGCTCCCAAAAGAATACAAAAAGCCCGGGCCTTTCACATCGAAAGGTCCGGGCTTTTACACAGAAAAGCAATATTATTCAGCCAGTTCGCTGCCGCCGATGGCATTCTGGAAGAAGTACTCATGGATCTTGGTACGGATGCGGATAAACTCCTCACCGCTGCGCTCTCTCGGGCGGGGCAGATCCACATTGATGATGTCATGTACCCGTCCGGGACGGCTGGACAGCACAACGATCCGGTCACTGAGATAGATGGCCTCATCAATATCATGGGTTACCAGGATCATGGTCTTTTTCTCAGCTTCCCAGATGCGCAGGACTTCCCGCTGCATGTTGATCCGGGTCAGGGCATCCAGCGCGCCGAAAGGCTCATCCAGCAGCAGTACATCCGGGCGGTTTACCAGGGCACGAGCAATGCTCACACGCTGCTGCATACCACCGGAGAGCTGCTTGGGCAGGGCATTTTCGAATCCATGCAGACCCACCAGGTCAATGTGCTGCTGGATCAGTTCCCGGCGCTCGGCTGCACCGAGCTTGCGGGTGATGCCGAATTCCACATTCTTCCACACAGTCAGCCAGGGATAGAGTCTGGCCTCCTGGAAGATGATGCCGCAGTCCAGGGAGGGCTCGGTTACAACCCGTTCGCCCACCTTGATCTGGCCCGAGGTGGGATGGTCCAGACCGACAATCAGCTTGAGCAGTGTACTCTTGCCGCAGCCGCTGGCGCCTACGATGCTGATGAATTCGCCCTCTTTGATATCCAGGTCAATACGGTCCAGTACCACCAGTTCACTGCCGGAAATCTGGAAGGTTCTGCGGACGCCGTCCACCAGAACCTGTGTTTTTCTCTCGTCAGACATATCGGTCCTCCTTACTTTTCGTCCACATAAGACCATTTCAGCAGTACCCGCTGCAGCCGCAGGAGTACCTGATCGATCAAAAGACCGATAGCGCCGATCACGATAATGCCGGCAAATACCTTGGCAGGCTGTGCCAGTTCCCGGGCATAGCTGATCATATAGCCGATACCACTGGAAGCGGCGATCATTTCAGCGCCGACCACGCAGGTCCAGGCGGAACCCATACCCAGCCGCAGACCGGTGAAGACCGACGGCAGAGCCGAAGGCAGGTAGACACTGGTGATAGTCTCCCACTTGCTCTTCTTCAGGATGTAGGCAACCTCCAGGAGCTTGGGGTCAGTGCTCTGGATGCCATGGATGGTGTTGAGCAGAACCGACCAGAAGCTGCCGATGAAGATAACAGCAGTCTTGGAGCTTTCCCCGATGCCCAGCCACAGGATAAACAGCGGTACCCAGGCCAGCATGGGAACAGGACGCAGAATGCTGACCAGCGAACCCAGGACCTTATTGGCAGTCTTGGAGAAGCCCATCAGCGAACCGATGATGATGCCGCAGACAGCACCCAGGCCAAAGCCGCGCAGAACACGCAGCATACTGATGCTCAGGTCCTCTGCCATCTGACCGCTGGTGCAGAGCGAAATGAGGGTCGACAGCACCCGCTGGGGTGACGGCAGAATACTGGCACGGATCAGTCCCAGATTGGAACCGAGTGCCCAGATCAGCAAAACAGTCAGCGGAGCAATCACCGCCAGGAAGAGCTGGTACGCACGGTTGCCTGCCAGCATAGCCTTATTTTTTTCCACAAGATCACAACTCCTTCGGTCGATTAGAATTTCCAGCTCAGCAGTTCTGCCGCTGTATCATGGAGGACTCTCTGCTCACATGCAGGGTCCAGCTTCCAGGCACGGACATTGTCCACAGCCTCACCCAGCGGAACCAGCGGATAAGAGGAACCGAACAGGAACCGGTCCTGCAGCATTCCGGCCGCTGCCAGACGGTAGTCCTCACTGCCGGGCACCGAAGCCATGGAATAGAGATCCGGCGCCAGATAGATATTGCGGCGGAAGAATCCCATGCAGATGAGTTCCTTGCTCCAGGGCCAACCAGCATGTCCGACTACGATCTTCAGATTGGGATGGGTCTGTGCCACCAGATCCAGCCGTCCGGGGAGTGTGCAGTCGATGGTGGGGGTAATGGAACCGCTGAAGGTGAGCATCAGCGGAATACCGTTATCCTCCAGCCAGCGGTAGAGCGGGAAATATCCCGGGTCATCAAACCGCAGGGTATTGCCGAAACCGGGCTCAATGGTGACACCGCCGCCAGGGCCGTCCATCAGGATGCGGCGGACTTCCTCCAGGCTCTCCTTGGGACGCAGCGGATCATAGAGCGGGAACGGAATGAACCGTCCGGGCCACTGCTTTGCCAGGTCACACAGTTCCTGGTTGTCCACAAAGGTTCCGGGGGACTGCCGTCCGGGGATAACAGCCTTTTCGATCCCGGCCTCGTCCATCTCCTTTACCAGCAGCTCAATGGAACACTCCCGGATCGAAGGAGTGATCTGACAGCGCAGTCCGGTGAGGAACTTATCGGTGGTTCCCGCCTCAGCCATGGACAGATATCCGCCATACAGAGGACGCATACGAAAATCAATGATACCCATGAAATCTCCTTTCATGACGCGCAGAAAATACAATCCGACATACAGCAACGGCCGCAGCAAAGTACATACCGCAGCCGTTGTCGCTCAAATATCAGGATAGTCAGTGCGCTTCGGTTGTGCCAAATGCTTCAATGAGGAAGCTGTCATCATAGATAGTTTCCAGATCTACCGGACCAGAGAGCATATCATGCTCATACAGGAAGTTGTACTGACGCTCCAGATATGCCTTGTCCTCAGCATTCAGATGCAGCGAGCAGTCATACTTGTCCATGTATTCATCCATCAGGTCACGGTTCACATTGTCACCTACATAATCTACAAGAATATCCTTGCACTCTTCGGGATTCTCCTTATAGTAGTCCACAGCACGCTGCAGAACCTTCAGGAACCGTACAATAATGTCACCATGCTCTTCAGCAAACTCCGGGCTCACAACCAGAACCTGGTTATTGCGTCCCTCAGTCTGGTCCATGCTGGCCAGAATCCGCACATCACCGTTTTCTACAAACTGATAGGTGTTGGGAGCAATGCTCTGCATGCAGTCGATCTCACCGGAGGTCAGAGCGGCATAGGCTTCAACGCCCTGGAGGTTGTACAGGTTGATGTCGTCCTCGGTCAGGCCGCCCAGAGCCAGCATCTCAACCAGCTGATAGTGGTTGTCGGTGCCGATGCCCACAGCCAGGTTCTTGCCCTTGAGCTGCGAAACATCTGTGATGTCCGAATCAGCTGCAACCAGCAGGCAGGGGTCGGTAGACGAAGAAGTAGCCATCGAGATAATCTTGACGCCGTTTCCGTTGGAAATACCGCTGAATGCGGGCTGACCGCCCAGGAAGGACATCTCCAGCTCACCGGCAGTCAGGGCCTCGGTCATAACAGCGCCCGAACCCAGGTACTCAATGGAAATGGTGATGTTGTCCTTGCCGAACTCCTCTTCAAAGAAGCCCTTTGCATTGGCAATCTTGACCGGATAGAGGAAGGTCTCACCCAGGAAGTCACCTACGCGGACTACCATTTCGCCGTTCTCTCCCTCTGCAGTGCTCTTCTGACCATCCGAGCTGCTGCAGGCAGTCATGGAACAGGCCATTGCAGCCGCCAGAAGCATTGCCATCAGTCGTTTCATGGTGTTGCATCTCCTTTTTTGCTTTTCTGTTTTCATCTTTATTATCACAACATACCTTTTTTATGGTATGATATGAACAGTAAATACCACCGGAGGAATTGTATGGAGCATCGCAGCGCACAGGCAAAACAGGAACTGATCCTGCAGGAATTTCTGGAAAAGCATCACTTTGATCCGCCTGCCGCAATACTGCCGCAGCTGCGGATTGTCACCCAGAAAGAACGGGATACCCTTCTGAAAAAAGGGGACCCGATCCATGCTGTCTACATTATCCTGGAAGGTCAGTACACCGTCAGTGAAGCCTGGAGCAATGGCGCGATCTTTATCTTCACCGAACTGGGTCCCGGGGATTTCATCTGTGAAATGGAATGCTATCAGGGTGCCCAGGCAGTTCAGTACAACCTGATCTGCAAGAGCGATTCCCTGCTCCTGGCTGTGCCTGTGGAAGGTTTCCTGGCCTGGCAGGCTGTTGACCCGGGGCTCTGCCAGATGCTGATCCAGTCGCTGATCCGCAAGCTGGGCTCCTCTGCCAGAACCGCCAGCCAGATGCCCATTGCACCCGGCATTGTCAAATTCGCGCGGTTTCTCATCGGCTATTGCCGGGAAAACGGCATCGACAGCCGGCAGGAGGTATCGGTGCGCATGACCCGTGAGGATCTGAGCTATAACCTCGGCCTGAGTGTGCGGACCATCAATCGCCTGGTCCAGTCCCTCCGGGAACGGAATGCCCTGACTGTGCGCTCCGGCAAGATCCATATCACAGCCGATCAGCTCCCCTTGCTGCGGAGCATCCTGCCTGATTCCGATCCGTCCCGATAGGCGCCAAATCACACACTTTGATATTATACTGGATTTATTTTTGGCAAAAAGGACATCTGTCCTGTTAATTTAACAGTTTGTTTCAAAATCCGACATTTTATGCCGATTCCATGAACAAAAAAGTACAGAGGCTGCCGCTTTGGAAACGACAGCCTCTGTTTTGTGTTTAATTTTCATGGGAATCCCGGAGTTTTTCCAGTTCCTCCAGGAACGAATCAATATCCTTGAAACGCCGGTAAACAGATGCAAAACGGACATAAGCCACTTCATCCACTTCCCGCAGAGCTGCCAGAGCCAGCTCACCAATGGTTTCAGAGGTAACTTCCCGCTGCATGGAATTCTGCAGTTCTGTTTCGATATCGGTCACCAGCTTTTCCAGCTTTTCTACCGGTACCGGACGCTTTTCACAGGCACGCAGAACACCGCGCAGCAGTTTTTCCCGGTCAAAGGGTTCCTGCATTCCATTCTTTTTAATGACGATGATGGGAACGGTTTCCACTACCTCGTATGTAGTAAACCGCTTCTGACAGCGCAGACATTCCCGGCGCCGCCGGATGCGTTCGCTGTCATCAGTGGGACGGGAGTCCACGACTTTGCTTTCTGTATATCCGCAAAAAGGACATTTCATAGTCTGCCTTCCTATTCTTCCCTGTTGATCTCTTGCTCACTTGTCTGAAGCTTTCTCAAAAAGTATATCACAGGGCGGAAAGCTGTACAACTGTTTCATGAAAATTTTTCCTTTAATCCAGCAGATCTTCGATCAGATCCTGTAAATGAATCCAGGCAACCTCCGTATGTTCCATATCCGCTGCCAGTTTCAGCAGTCTGGTTTCGTCCTCGGTCAGATCTTCCCAGCATGCCTCCTGTCCCCCCAATGGGTCAGAAACCCGCAATCCGTTCCACTCGGTTCCGGGGATATGGGTCACTTCGGCTGTCAGCCGTCTGGAACTGGTATTCTGCATATTGATGCACCTCCCTCTTTCCTCTCCATTATACCGGCTTCGCTCTGCGGTTTATAGCTGTAAAACCTGTCAGCACTCCTGCCGTCTGTTTCCAGTTTTCCTTCCGGCATCTCCCCTCTTTCCCCGGACCGGACTTCCCGCTATGATAGAAGTATTGATTTGATCCGGAAAGGGGTTCTGTCCATGAAATTCCTCCTTGAACGCTTCTACTCCCTCACCGCCTATACCCGGCTGATCCTGCTGGGCAGCCTTCTGCTGGCCGTGGTCTGTCTGTTCCTGTCCGCCCTCTATGGGTATCTCGCCGCCGGGGAACAGTATCTGCGCTATCTGGCCCTGTCCGAGGGACTGCTGGAAGCCTCCTGGTCCTCCCTGGGAGCCGGATGCCTTTCAGCCATGCTCTGTGAAGCGGTCTGGCGGAAGGATTTTCAGGAGTAAGTCTGTCTGCATTTGAAAGATATGGTCGAAAAGATTTGCAAAAGCCCTGTAACGTGTGTTACAATCAGGATAGATTTCAAATGCTGAAAGGAGAACTTATGGAGCGATTTGCCATTGTTGTGGATTCCAGCGCCGATCTGACTCAGGAGCAGTATGACGCGATGCATATAGACGGATTTATCCCGCTGAGCTTTTCCATTGACGGAAAAGAATACCTCTCCTATCCGGACGAGCGGGAACTGACCGCGGAGGAACTCTATGCCACCCTGCGCAACACCAAGGCCGTAGTGGGAACTTCCCAGCCCAACCCGGGCCGGATCGAAGATGCCCTGGAGGCTCTGCTGCGCCAGGGCAAGGATGTGCTGTACATTGCCTTCACTTCGGGGCTGAGCGGCACCTGTGCCTCAGCCCAGCTGGTGGCGGAGGATCTGCGGGAGCGCTATCCCGGACAGAAGCTGTTTGTGGTGGACACCCTCTGTGCCTGCTGCGGTGTGGCAGCTCTGGTCGAACCGGTGGTAAAGATGCGGGAAGCCGGCTGTTCCATTGAGGACGCCCGGGACTGGCTGGAGGAGAACAAACGCCGGGTCTGCCACTGGATCTCGGTGGACGATCTGGGCCATCTGTACCGGGGCGGACGCCTTTCCGCTGCCGGAGCCGTGGTGGGTACTGCCCTGGGCATCAAGCCGATCATTGATCTGAACAGCGAAGGCAAGCTGATCACCCAGGAAAAGGTGCGGGGCAAGAACAATGTCTATGCGGCACTGGCCCGGCATCTGGAGGACGCCGACAATCTGGATGTAATCTACATCACCCATGCCGGCGCGCCGGAAGAGGCCAAAAAGCTGGCGGAAACCATCAAGAAGAACTACAAGGTCGGCGAGATCCGGTACAGTTCCATCGGTCCGGTAGTCGGCTGTCATACCGGCCCCGGCACCATTGCCGTTGTCTTCTTCGGTACCCGTTCGGACGCAAAGTAATATCCCTTTCCCAGGGAAATATACCAGAAAACCGCCTTTTCAGGCGGTTTTTTCGTTTTCCAGAGGCGGACGGGCTGGAAGTACAGCCGGATTTATGATATAATTTCAATATACAAATTGAGTCCCGGCCCCTGCCAGATCCTCTGCGGGAGCCAAGAGAAACGGAGTGAAACCATGCTGAGCAAAAATGACATCATTACCCTGGAAATTGTCGACCTGACTGCGGAAGCCATGGGAGTCGGACGCCATGAGGGCATGGCTGTCTTTGTCCCTATGAGCGCTGTCGGGGACAAGCTCAGCGTCCGGATCGTCAAGGTGCAGAAAAATCTCTGCTATGGCATCATTGAGGAGATCCTCACCCCCTCTCCCATGCGGATCGAACCGGACTGCCCGGTCTACAAAAAGTGCGGCGGATGCAGCCTGCGCCATATCCGGTATGACGAGGAATGCCGGCTGAAGAACCGCATTGTCTATGAAAATATGCGCCGGATCGGCGGCATTGAACTGGAGGAGCATCCGCTGCTGCCCTCCCCTGCTGTGGACGGCTACCGCAATAAGGCCCAGTATCCCCTGACCCAGACCGAAACCGGTGTCCGGGGCGGATTCTTTGCCAGCCGTTCCCATCGGGTGATCCCCTATGAGGACTGTGCCCTGCAGCCGCCGGTATTCGGTGAGATCCTGCGCTTTGTGGAACAGTTCCTGGACCGGTATCATATCCCCGTCTATGATGAGGAAACCGGAACCGGTCTGGTGCGTCATGTCTATCTGCGGCAGGGTGCTGTTTCCGGAGAACTGATGCTCTGCCTGGTTCTCAACGGCTCGGAACTGCCACACTGCAGCCAGTTTGTCAACCGCATCACCGAACAGTTCCCAGAACTTTCCAGCATCATGCTCAACATCAACCGGGAGCGCACCAATGTGATCCTCGGCAAAAAGAGCCGGTTGATCTACGGAAAGGATCATATCACCGACACTCTGTGCGGCGTGCGGTTTGACATCTCCCCCATGGCATTCTATCAGATCAACCACGACGGCGCTGAGCAGCTCTACCGCATTGCCGGGGAGTTTGCCCAGCTGACCCCGGATGATGTCCTGCTGGATCTCTACTGCGGCGCCGGTACCATCGGTCTGAGCCTGGCTCACCAGGTCAAAGAGGTGATCGGCGTGGAGATTGTCCGGGAGGCAGTGGAAAACGCCACCCAGAACGCCCGGAAGAACGGCATCGAGAATGCGCGGTTCCTCTGCGGAGACGCGGCTCAGGCGGCCCAGACCCTGGCAAAGGAGGGCATCCGGCCCAATGTGGTCATCATCGACCCGCCCCGGAAGGGCTGCAGCCCGGATCTGCTGCACACCATCGCTGAGATGGACCCCGACCGGCTGGTGTATGTATCCTGCAACAGTGCCACCCTTGCCCGGGACGCTGCCATCCTCAAGGAGCTGGGTTATATCCCCCGCTGCCTGCAGGCAGTGGACATGTTCCCCCGCACGGCGCATGTGGAGACGATATGTTTATTGTCCAAACTGAATGCAAAGCAACATATCGAGGTTGAGATTAAGATGGACGAGCTGGATTTGACTGCTGCGGAGAGTAAGGCCACTTATGATGAAATCAAGGAGTATGTACTGGAAAAGCATGGATTGAAGGTGTCCAGCCTGTATATCTCCCAGGTTAAGCGGAAGTGTGGTCTTGATGTGGGACAGAATTATAATCTGTCAAAGAAGGAAGATGCGAAGGTGCCGCAGTGTCCGCCGGAAAAAGAGGCGGCGATTATGGAGGCACTGAAGTATTTTCAGATGATTCACTAAAATGATATTGCTGTAAAAAGGTGCCACTTTAAAGTGGCACCTTTTAATATATGTTCTTTGGGGATGTACTAATGTTGCAAATATAATGTCTATTAAA
>ERZ857521.809-NODE-809-length-43276-cov-5.516161_pt1 | contig 43276 bp, 36 predicted proteins | sample MGYA00519701_ERZ857521 | MGnify/ENA primary metagenome ERZ857521 (study PRJEB31778, sample SAMEA3449346) | human gut metagenome | biome: human gut; feature: human-associated habitat; material: faeces | place: United Kingdom | collected 2010/2012 ...
GGGTCTCTCCGTTTAATCCCGTTTCAGCCCCTTTTATACTATCCGTAAGAGCCAGCAAGGAAGCTCGGAAACACAGAATGGATTTCCCTACCATATAATAAGAGCAGAGCATACGCGCGCATTCTATCAGAATGTCATTCTGACAATTTACCCCTCCCATAACTCCGTTTTTTACGGCCATACGTACGGAGATTCACAAAAACAGCGCTCTCGCGGACTTCAGAATGCCCGATTTCCCGTTTAATCATCTGTATTCCATTCTCTTAACACCGGATTCTTCCTTTTTCCGGGAATCTTCATTCCGGAGAAATTTCCCGGATTTTCCGCCTCTTTTCCTCCATTCCTGTATGAAAACAGGGGATATTTTCCGGCGGATATCCCTGTTTTCCCAAAAACTCCGGTCATTTTTCCGGATTTCTCCCGTTCTTTTTCCCAAAAGCACCCCGGATTCGAGTCCGTTCATGCCGACCTTTTCCCGGAAACATAGGCATGAATTTCTCCATTTCCAGAGAAAAATCACCCCTTACAAGCCCTGTTTCGGTACTTTTATGCAAAATGCGCGTCAGCTCAAAATGAGTTTTCCGCTCTTTTTGTTCTAAAAAACAAAATTCCCGTGGATTTTTGACAATCACTTTTCCTCATGTTCTTTGATAAAGCGAAGTAATAACGGGAAAGCGGGGTCACGCATATTACCATGATCAAAACCATCCAATTCGTAAAGAGTAACATCAGGATGTCCCAACAATTTAAACAAACGCCAGAAATAGGCGGTTTCTTCATAGCGTCCATACAATTCCTTCTCCCTATCTCCAGAGATAATCAGAATCGGAGGGCAATCCTTACGCACGTGATAAAGCGGAGCTGTTTTATCGATAAGAGGTTGCAATGCCGGCATTCCCATTTGGTTTCGGGTCTCGAAATGGGTAATGACCTGTCCGCTAAAAGGAATCAATCCGGCCAAGCTATCCGCATCTTTCCCGTATTTAGCCAATAAACTCTTGTCCAAACCTACCATATCTATCAGATATCCTCCAGCCGAGTGTCCCGAAAGATAGATTTTTTCCGGACTTCCGCCATACCGGGATATATTATCCATAGTCCAAGCTACGGCCGAAGCCGCATCATCCAACATCTCCGGAGTTGTAGCTTTTGGAGAAAGACGATATTCCACTCCGACAATAATTAATCCGTCTTTCAAGAGTGGTTCCGGAATCTCCCGGCTTCCTCCAGTCAATCCGCCTCCATGAAACCAAACCACCACCGGAGCCTCCTTAGCTCCTTCCGGATAAGCCACATCGACACGGCACATCGAATCGGCATACGCGTTCAATGAAGCGGAACGATATGGGATATTCCGTTCAAAACGATAATCCCCTGCCCACATACGAAGTGAGCACAAACTAAACAACCATAAGGTTAGCCACAAGAATCTTTTCATTTGTTTTCTTTTTTTATTTCAGACAAAGATATGGATTATTTATATCTTCGGAAAGTTTCAAAAAAAGTTTTGCATTTTTCTTCCTGAGAAATCTTATGTAATGGACGAATTGTTGCGTACCTTTGCCGAAAAATAAAAACAGAATCACATGGCAATCGCATTTTACGCGGAAGATATCACACTTCCTCCCATCAAAAAAAGAGCAGTCAGCAATTGGGTAAAAACCGTTGCGGAGACCTATGGAAAGAAAACCGGAGACATCAGCTATATCTTTTGCTCGGATGAAAAGATACTGGAGGTGAACCGGCAATACCTGCAACATGACTATTATACCGATATTATCACCTTTGATTATACAGAAGGAAATAAAATCTCCGGAGATCTTTTCATCAGCTTGGATACCGTCAAGAGTAATTCCGAGACTTTCCATACCGATTATAATGAAGAATTGCACCGGACCATTATCCATGGAATCCTGCACCTATGCGGCATCAACGATAAAGGCCCGGGCGAACGGGAAATCATGGAGGCCAACGAAAACAAGGCTCTCGCCCTGTTGCCCGAAGAATGTAAGCAATCCGATCAATAAGAGACCGATACCTGGAATCCAGCCTCGCGTGCCCGCTCCGCAATGGCGTCCAGGTCCTCTTTAGCAACCTTATATAAAGTCTTCAGAGGCGTTTCCCGGTCGATGGTATAAATCATGACCTGCTTCGGGCGAATCTGCTTCAAAGCATCCAGCCAACCGGAGACTTCCTCTTCGGAGGTGTTGTCAATCTTGACCCCATCGCGCTCTCCCCGGAGGAACATGGTCTGGATGATCAGGTTCCCTTCGAACCGACATAGATTCTTCAATAGCTTTTCAAAGCAAAATCCGGGTTGGTTCGGATTATCTATCTGACGGATACGGCTATCCAGCACGGAATCCAGCTTCATGATATTATCTTCTACTTTACATAAAGCCTGAAAAACCGGTTCTTTGTCCAGCATGGTCGAATTGGAGAGAACGGCTATCTTAGCCGAAGGGCAATGCTGATTACGGATTGCGATCGTATCCTCAATGATTCCGGCGAAATCCGGGTGAAGCGTCGGCTCGCCATTTCCCGCAAAAGTAATTACATCCGGGATAAGTCCTTCCGCACGCATCTCATCCAGTTTTTGGATCAATTGCTCTTTCACTTCTTCCCGGTGTGGCATTGGCGTATGGGGCCGATGATCTTCATTGAATCCACATTCGCAATAAATGCAATTGAACGTACACAACTTACCATCTACCGGAAAAAGATTGACGCCTAAAGAGACGCCCAAACGCCGGCTATGTACCGGTCCATAAATAATTTTGTCAAAAAGAATCGTACTCATCTTTCCCTTATTTTTTTACATCAGCAACAAGTTTTTCCTTCAACCTGGCTTTTTAGAAGCTGGAATAAATTCCAAACAGCTTCTTAATCCCTGCAAAGATACTTTTTTCCTTCAAAATTTCCAGCGGAACAGAGCGGATAAATCCGTTTTCTGATTTCCCGCTATCTCCTCCGTATCCGTTCCTATTTTATCCCTATCCTTATAATAAGTATGCCCCAACTTGGCCAATAAAGAAAGATACCGCGTAATATCCCAATGAAAGGATAAGGCAAAACGAAAACCTTTTCCGTAGAAAGAGGGCATATAAAAAGCATAAAGGATATTTTTCTCGTACGAACTGATACGGGAAGCATAGCCATCGGTCGAGAACCAAGCCACATACGTATCAAACCGGAAAGGAATCGTGGAAGGTTTCCAGCCTATGCTTTGTGATAAAGAATACCCCATCTGATTATCTCCGCCATAATCCGAGAATATCCCATCCGCCGAAGTGCGCAAATGCCAGGCCGAAGCCAGTACATAAGAGGCTTGCCAACGTAAGCGTTGTTGCTTCCCATCCTCATCCTTTTCCTTACACTTATAGCGGAGATAAGTAGAGCAGGAAGCATTCCAGGCATAGTCCAATTGCGCCATATATTCCCGCCCCACCGAAGGATAATCCACCTGATATTTCAACCACGGGAAACGATAGAAATCCGCGTATGCGGAAATCTTCCAATACCCGAAAGGAGTCCATTGAAACCCTAAATAAACACCTTGTTCATTTTGCACGGACGAGTTCTGCGCAAAAGCATTCCCGAAAAAAGCCTGGTAACGCCGGTCATAATACCGATACAGAATCAATAAAGAAAGATAAGAGACCGGAGCAAGCCGAAGAGCATTCAGGGTGGCCATGGCTCCGTTTCCCGAAATAGCCGTTTCCCCATACAACTTCCCCCATCGATTTTTCAACATATAATCCACACCTATGTTGAAATTACTTTTTCCTCTGAAAGCGAAACGATTATAGGGCTTTTCCTGAGGATAAAGGGTCAAACCTCCGAATGAATAATGAAGAGCGGTCAGTCCGATATGAACATCCGACCGGGCGAACCGGACATTTCCACCTAAAGTCTGCATGCCGACTTTCTTCCTTTTTTCCCAATCACGGGACAAACGATGAAGCCCATCGGTTTTTACCGTTGGGAAGGTATCTTTATCCACCGCCCCATCCAGTTTCCGGTACGAATAAAAGAGACTCGCATCCCAATCCTTCCAGGTTAAGGTCGTAGCCACCCCCCGAAAGAAATCCTGCTCGTTCGTTGAATAATGCCTACGGAATCCGTTATTTCTCCTTTCCGCTTGCGAGACCAAAGCCGAACGGCTAGGCGAGAAGTCATTACTAATCACCAGTCCCTGCCCGAACGACACCTTATAGTCGCCTATCGCCAAGGTTTTCAACACCCCATGTTCTTTCAATAGGAAATGAAAAGAATAATAATCAAATCCTTTATGCGTTTCAGACCAAAAAGGTTCTCCAGCATCTTTCTCGCCCACGAATCCCATTTGAAGACGATCTTCAAAATTGTAAGAATAACGAATAGAAGCATAAAAAGGTTCGCCCAAGTATTTTCGGTTCGGATATTTTTGTAAAACCGAATCCGGATATGAACCATACCCCTTCTTTTGTTGAAAACATTGGTCATACCTAAATAACAATTCGTTACTTCCGTATTTCAACAAGTTCTTAACCGTAAATGGAATCTTATCAACACTCTTTTCACCTACATAGACAAAAGGCAATACAAGTTGTATGGTTTGAAAATCCATATCCTCAATCCCTTTCAATTCATAAAGAGAAACAAATCGCTCCACCCGTTTCCGATAACGAAGTATCTGTTCTATTTGCCTATCGGAAAGAAACGGGAGCCTGCTCAATTGATCACGGGTCACCTCATTCAGATCCATCGGATGTTCGGACAGATAAGACAAATCCGCATAAAGCGTTTCCAAACGTGCCTCATCCAAAGACTCATCGGCTAAATCTTCTACATATTCTTTCCACTTATCAACCGGAATAGTTTGCTGAGAATAAACAGAATAACAAGTTATAAACAAAGAAATAAACGGAGTTATAAACCAATTTTTCATAGTTATGCATTAAAATGAATAAGACAATCCCACACCAGAGCTAACCCCCAAGACCGGATGCCAAAGGGCTACCGCATCTATCCCAAACCATTTCCAATGAAATCCCGTTCCCAAACTGGGTAGAAACGGAGCGGTTTGCACACCGGTCCGCAAGCTGAATCGCTCCCAAACCCGAAACTCCATACCCAATCCTCCCTTGATTCGGTTCGCCTCATTCCAAGAGACAAATCCCGTTATCAACAAACCATTCATAATTTTATAGTTAAAACCTGCTTGAATCTCATAGGTATTCAATTCCTTTATTTCCATATCTTTGAAAGCTATTCGCACAGAAGGAAGATCATTGACTACAAATCCAATCAACAATTTATCAACAGGAGTATAAACCACTCCGAGGTCCGTAGACAAACGTGCAGGAGTTTCCGCATAAAGTTCAGATTGAATCCAGGTATATTGAAAACCGATACCTACAGCCCAATGCCGGCTCAAGCGTTTGGCCAAGCCTATCCGTCCTCTATTCTGACGATATTGGTCATATCCGAAAGAAGAAAGATAAAGAGCGGTTGATAAGAATCGGTTGGGATATTGAATACTTCCGTTGAGTGTCCCCAACTCTTTTAATGCATACCGGTTGAAATAATCCAACCGCACCCTACGATAAGAAGAACACTCAAGCAAAGCCGGATTGAAAACGGAAGAGAGCGTAACACCATTCCCGCCCATACCCAACGCACGGATATCCGGCACACGCAAGTTTTCACCGGCAAAAACGGGGAGAAATATTCCGATAAATAAGATAAGCCAATACTTTTTCATAGCCATTGGGTTTTGTTTAATGTTTATTTAGGTTTCAAAGATACAATAAATTATAGGATAATGAAAAATTACCCTATAAAAATCCTACGAAGGAGGAGGATTTTCCAGAAAAAGATTTCCTTACTTTTCCCGATAGACAATATAATCCGCCAAAGCGCTAATTGAGGCTTTGGCCGGTGAATCCGGCAAAGTCTGAAGAATCGCTATTGCTTTATCATGGTAATCCATCATCCGTTGTTCCGCATATTCGATTCCCCCGTTCGCCTTGGCAAAAGCAATAAGACCATTAACATGCTCATCGGTAAAATCTTTGGACAAGACAATCCGACGATACATTTCCGCCTCTTTGCCCCCTTGTTGCAAAGCAAACAAAAGAGGAAGTGTTACCTTCCCTTCACGAATATCATTCCCTGTAGGTTTCCCGATATGGGATTCCTTGAAATAATCAAAAATATCATCTTTGATTTGGAAAGCATATCCGATAAACTCACCAAATTGACGCATTTGGGCGATGCGTGCATCATCCGCTCCAGCCGAAATCGCACCGATTGTTGTACAAGCCGAAAGCAGAGTTGCGGTTTTCTTATAGATCACCTGCAAATAACAAGCCTCGTCCAGGATGCTTTCATCGGCCGTTTCCATCTGCTTGATTTCACCTTCCGAAAGGTCACGCCCTAAATTAGAGACAATGCCTACTATGCGCAAATCGCCCGTCTGAATGGAACGGATCAATGCCGTAGACAAAATATAATCACCGGCCAGAATAGCCACACGATTATCGAATATCGCATTTAAAGAAGGAACCCCTCGCCGTTGTTTGGTCTCATCGATAACATCATCATGAATCAGCGTTGCGGTATGCAACAACTCCAAAAATACGGCCGAATTAATAGTGCTTTCCGTAGTAGCACCACAAACTTTAGCCGACAATAAGACCAATAAAGGGCGAATATGCTTACCGGTCGCCCCCAATATCTGGTCAATGGCCGCTTGCAAAAGCCTTGTCTCGCTTCGTAAGGAGGACTCAAACTCCTCATTGAAGCGGGCAAATTCTCCGGCCACCGGTTCTTCTATTTTGTTTCTTTCAGTCATAATTCTTTAAATGCTATGCAAAAGTAGCAAAAAGTATTGAGTAAGCGAGTTTTTTTGTACATTTACCCCAAATTATTCGTATAAGCATTTAAAATACCCGTTTTAGGTTCCGTCATGTTGAGCGAAGTTCAGCGTGACATGAAAAACCTATAAACTTATAAACTAAAAACTCATAAACTAAAATGAAATTATTCCTGATAGACGCATACGCACTGATTTACCGCTCGTATTATGCTTTTATAAAAAATCCGAGAATCAATTCAAAAGGACAGAATACCTCGGCCATTTTCGGATTTATCAATTCACTGGAAGATGTGCTGAAACGGGAACAGCCCACGCACCTTGCGGTAGCGTTTGACCCATCCGGCCCGACCTTCCGTCATGAGGCTTTCGGGCAATACAAGGCCCAGCGTGAAGAGACTCCCGAGGTCATTCGCCAATCGGTACCCATCATCAAAGAAATTATCCAAGGATATAATATTCCTATATTGGAAGTTCCTCATTACGAAGCCGATGATGTCATCGGAACCATTGCCCGGCAAGCCGCAAAAGAGGGATTTGATGTCTATATGATGACACCAGACAAAGATTACGGACAGTTGGTGGCCGACCATATTTATATGTACCGGCCCAAGTTCGGTGGCGATTATGAAGTGCTGGGTGTTCAAGAAGTACTGGAAAAATACAACCTGAAATCTACCGAACAGGTCATTGACCTTTTGGGATTAATGGGGGATACCGCGGATAACATTCCGGGATGTCCGGGCGTGGGCGAGAAAACCGCCCAAAAGCTATTGGCTGAATTCGGCTCTATCGAGAATCTACTGGCGAATACGGGCCAATTAAAAGGTGCCCAAAAGAAAAAAGTGGAAGAAAACAAAGAGCAGATCCTGTTCTCAAAGTTCCTGGCCACCATCAAGACAGATGTGCCTATTATGTTTGATGCTGCTTTGTGTGAACGAAAAGAGCCGGATAAGGAGCGCCTGATCGCACTCTACACCGATCTGGAATTCCGGAACTTCATCCAGCGGCTAACAGATACCCCTGCTTCAAAAGCCTCTTCAAAAACATCGAATGCAACGACCCAATTCCCCCAATTGGATTTGTTTGCCAACGATTTGTCCGAACAAACGGCTTCATCTTCTATATCCGACCTGGCCAATACACCACACACCTATTACCTTGCCGATACGGAAGAGAAACGAATGGAATTGGCTCGTCTCCTGACCGGCCGAAACTCTTTTGCTTTCGATACGGAAACCGATGGACTCGACCCTTTGACATCCAGCTTGGTGGGTATGTCTTTTGCTATCCGTGAACAAGAGGCCTGGTATGTCCCGGTTCCAGAGAATAAAGAAAAAGCTATCGAAGTGATTGCTCCATTTGCTCCAATATTACAAAATACGGAAATTCAAAAAATCGGACAAAACATCAAGTTTGATATCTTAGTCTTACGCAAATATGGCGTGAAAGTTTCCGGTCCGTTGTTTGACACCATGCTAGCTCATTACCTGTTGAACCCGGAATTGCGACATGGGATGGATTACTTAGCCGAAACCTATCTGCATTACCGGCCTATGCCCATAGAAAATCTGATCGGCCCGAAAGGGAAAAAACAGGGGTCTATGCGAAATGTCCCCATAGAACAGATCAAAGAGTATGCAGCTGAGGACGCGGATGTGACCCTTCGTCTGAAGAACTTCTTCGAACCAAGCCTCCATCAGGAAGGATTGGAAGAGCTGTTTTATAAGATGGAGATGCCTCTGATCTATGTATTGGCGGAGATGGAGGCCACTGGTGTCAAGTTGGACACAGAGGCCTTAAGACAATCGTCCAACGTATTAAGTCAGCAATTGGCACAACTGGAGCAGGAGATTTACACCCTGGCGGGACAGACATTCAACATCAATTCTCCTGTACAGGTAGGAGACATCTTTTTTGATAAACTAAAATTGGATGATAAAGCCAAGAAAACCAAGAAAGGGAGTTATAGTACTAGCGAAGATATCTTGGAAAAGCTCCGCAACAAGCATCCGATAGTCGGCAAACTATTGGAATACAGAGGAATAAAAAAGCTGCTCAGTACTTATATCGATGCCCTTCCTATACTGATCCATCCAGACACCGGGAAAGTACATACTTCCTACAATCAGGCAGTTACAGCTACAGGACGTCTCAGTTCTACGAATCCAAACCTACAAAACATTCCGGTAAGGGATGCATTGGGACGGGAAATCCGAAAGGCTTTCATTGCGGATAAAGATTGCATTTTCTTCTCAGCCGATTATTCGCAAATAGAACTCCGCATCATGGCACATCTGAGCGGAGACCAGCACATGATTGATGCTTTTTGTAGTGGGGAGGACATTCATGCCGCCACCGCCTCAAAGATTTACAACGTACCGATCCACGACGTTACTTCGGATATGCGTCGTAAGGCGAAAACAGCCAATTTCGGGATTATTTATGGTATCTCGACCTTTGGGCTAGCGGAACGCCTGAACATTCCACGAAGCGAAGCCAAGGAGTTGATCGAAGGTTATTTCCAGACCTACCCACAAATTCGAGCTTATATGGATGAAAGCATCCGCGTGGCAAAAGAACAAGGGTATGTGGAGACAATATTCAAACGCAAACGTTTCTTGCCGGACATCAACTCGCACAATGCTGTTGTCCGGGGCTATGCCGAACGAAATGCCATCAACGCACCTATTCAGGGAAGTGCCGCGGATATCATCAAGTTAGCGATGATTCAAATCCATCAGCGTTTCGAAGCAGAAAAACTCAAAAGCCGCATGATCCTGCAAGTACATGATGAATTGAACTTTAATGTCTATCCGGATGAGTTTGACCGGGTAAAAGAAATCGTTCTGGATTGTATGGAGCATGTAGTAAAATTGCATGTCCCATTAATAGCCGATTGTGGAGAAGGGAAGAACTGGTTAGAGGCGCATTGATAGGACATAGTTGACGGTCAGAATGGGCAATCTGCCTTATTGCCCTCAGCGTCTGGCATCTTACCCATTCTGACTTCCACTGAAACCTAAAAAGAGATGCGCATCGTACAACGTACGCCGCTCTTCTGAATGCCTGGGTTATCAAGGTAATTCAGACGCCATACGTAGTCGAGACGCATAAATTTAAAGATATTCTCAATACCGACACTCGCCTCCATGTATGGGGCTTTTCCCAAATGATAAGTGCCATCCGGAAATTCATACAAGCCTTCGGCATGGCTAGCCGGATCGTTCTTCTCAGTCAGATGTCCCCAAAGTCCACGGAAACAGAACACCTCACGCCATTTCAGTTTTTTGATAAAAGGAATACGGTTAAGCAACAAACCGTTCATATAGTATGTCAAATCCCAAGAGGCATACTCATCATTAATAAATTCCAGCGCATTCATATTCGTATAGGCCTCAGGCTGGATCGTATAGGAGAGGTTTGCATTGGGCAAGATAAGCAACGGATAAGGGACTGCATTCCATACCTTTCCAGCCTTCACGATAGCATCCAGATAGCCAAAAGCCGAAAACCAGAAACGCTTCTGCATCCCCAGTTCAGTCCGCTGATAGTCATAAGAAGAACCGAGGAATCCTTTCTTCGCCATGATGTGCGATACATTGACCACCCACGCATCGAATGTAATGGGAATACGATTGTTGCGTGTCTGGTAAAACTTCTCGTTATGCCCGTATCGGAAGTTGAGTTCCAGTTCGGTCATGTCATAATGACCGACAGGGGATGGGACACCCACAGACGAGAAGCGGTTGAACTCCGCCCAAGGAGTCGCATACTCACGTAGGTTACGAAGGATGGCACCGTAGGAGATGCCGTTGTAATGTTCACGGATGTAACTCAGCTCCGCATTTCTCAGATAACTCGCACGTGTGTCTTTTTGTCGATGAATCGAGAGAAGCACATTGTCTTTACTGGTGTACATATAGTGTTGCCCCAGTTTATTTATATCATACATATATTCAAAGCGGAGGGAGTGGCGCGGAAATTCTTTCGGATATTGCTTGCGGTCAAGAAAAGAATATTCGATAGCTGCATCATATTTCATTTTCCGGTCACGAGTACCATACGCCGCATAACCATCAAAAAACAAACGTTTGTGAAACATGGGAGTTGTAGCACCTCCTATACGGAACCGTGCCCCTTCAATAGCGTTGCCGCTGATTGTCGAGTTCATTGGCCCAAGTTCGAACTTGTTCTTTTCTATCTCTTTGTTTGTCGGTATGTACCCGGAAACCATCGTTCCAATTATCTTTTCTGTAATTGCAAAGACAGGAATAGCACGCAACCGAGACATAAGCTCTGCCACAGACCTACGGTTCCGCTTCTCTGCTTCTTGTGGACGGTTGGCTGACCAAAATTCCTCTTTCTGCCGATAGGCATTCTTTTGGACGAGTATAGGTGAGGCTCCGTCAAACGCTGCCAAAGCTTCCGCGTCAGGGAGGGAAAACGAATGATTACTATATACATTCAGACGACGGGCATACATACCTTTAGGCTTTTCGCTCAATTTGAAATTTACACTGATATCATCTTTAGTAATAATACGTGTACTATCCGGGGTCCGTTCAAACGTCTGTTCAATTTTCATCTGCGATACAAAATTCAGGTTGATATCTTTAGGAACATTCAATACAGCCTTATGGACAAAAAATGTCGAGTCGAGCGCAACATACAGATGTCCTGTAAAACCAAATGACTCCGACACAAAAGGAACAAATCCCAAATCAACACACTTCTGCCCGCTGACCTCTAACGTATCGAGCAGGTAATATTTATAAAAATTCGGTCCTATATTCGAAAGCGGACTAACAAATCGCTGCAAGAAAAGTGGAATATTATTCTGGAAAATATTCACTTCACGAAATACTTCATTCAAAAATTGCTGCACACCATCACGCGAAAGGACATCATCAACTCCAGCAGACTTACTACCTCGCACGATACGCCGCTCCGTACGGGGAGATTTACGAAAATAGACTGTTTCAACCTTCTCTTTCTCAGATACCGGAAGAATAGTCGTACCTATATCAAGGGTATCTACGTATTCTTCTACAAAATCAAACTTACCTGGTTTCTTCTTCTCTTTAGGTTGGTAATCATTAAGCGCAATAACAATTTTTTCATATTGATCATATTGAAAATAATCATGGTTCCGTGGATCATTTACTTCACGAGAAGCTATCATTTGCTTCACAAAACGGACCGCCGGGTTATCTTTCTTACGATATCTTTCTTTGCCCGGTTTAATAACAACATCTGTAAGAGTAATCTCGCTTTGGACCAACTGGATTTTAAGATTTCGCATTCGTTGAGGCGAAAGTTTTATAGCTTTCGTCTGATATCCCATATAGGAAATCTCTAACGTAACAGACGAGGAAGGAACAGAAAATGAAAAGTGTCCGGCATCATCTGTGGTCGATCCAGTAGTCGTTCCTTTTACTAAGATAGAAACATACGGAAGAGCCTCACCCGTGATTGAATCCGTCACGATACCTTGAACTATCCCATTCTGCCCTTGCATATAACCTAAACCCAGCAAGAATAGACCTAAAAACAAGATTAATTTCCTCATCTCAACTTACTATTCTGATTCAAAAAGTATGTATTTGCGTTGCCATGCTTCATAATAAGCCGGCTTATCAACCATCAGTTTTCCATCTGTATCAACAAACAACTGTACAGTACTACCCTCAGCACATAAAACATGGTCTCGCTCCCTATAAATTGCATAAGTATAATCTAAACGGGCCCCCGGCTTATATATATAACGTGTATGCACAATTGCTATGTCGTTGATTTCAAGCGGAGCATAATACTTTACATGTAAATCATAAAGCGGGGCATAAATACCTGAAGCTTGAATATCAGCATAACCTATTCCTGGGAAGTGCCGACCAAATGACTCCCTCCCGTCTTCAAAATAAGTAACATACGAACCATGCCAAACACGACACATCGAATCGATTTCGCTGAACTTAACCGGGATTCGACAAACATCTTCCAATACAGTCTCCGTCTTTTCTTGCATATTACGTATAAAGCCCTCCATTAATAGAAATAACATTTCCCGTGATATATCCCGCTACGGGCGACACCAAAAAGCCGACCAACTCAGCCACTTCCTCCGGAGTTCCGAAACGTCCCATCGGAATGGATTTCTTCCACACTGCTTCATCAATACCCTCCACCATATCTGTGCGGATAAATCCTGGAGCCACGGCATTGACCGTCACATTTTTCCGACCAACTTCCTGAGCCAATGCTTTCGTAGCCGCGATAAGCCCCCCTTTGGCTGCTGAGTAATTACTTTGTCCCGGCATTCCCTTTAAACCACTGACACTCGCCATATTCACAATTCGCCCATACTTATGAAACATCATAGGCTGAAGCAAGGCTTGCGTAACATTGTAAAAGCCGTTAAGCGTGATGTCTAATACCCGATGCCAATCTGATTCAGGCATGAGTGCAAGAAGATTATCACGACGAATACCGGCATTATTAACCAATACTTCTATATATTCGTCCGGATGCGACTCGGTCCACATATCAAGGGCATGAGACATTTCTACCTGGTTACTTACATCGAACGGAATCAGTTCGCCTGTTTGTCCGGCTTCGCGCACCAGATTGAGAGTCTTCTCCGCTTCGCCTTGATTGCTTACATAATTAATGATTACGTGATACCCCATCTGGGCCAACTTCACGCAAACGGCACGTCCTATACCTCGACTACCGCCTGTGACTAATGCGTATTTCATTTCTTTCTATTTTTAATTTTTTTGTTTGTTCTTCGCAAACTGTTTCATCAGCTCCTTTGCAGAACCGATTTCCAAATTTTCTCTTTCCCGACCAATTCTGCACAAGTGAGAAGTGCCGTCATCGTAACCCCCTGCAATCCGTGCAGCATCAAACTTTGTCCCGTTAAAAGAAAGTTTGGAACTGGCGTTCGTACCGAAAGAATCGTCAGCATCGGATTGTGATAATCCTTCCGAATGCCATAGGCTGACCCTTCTGGCGTATGTGTGTAATGTGCATAGGTGAGCGGCGTACTCGTATATTGCTCGACTATCAAGGCACGGAGACCGGGAATCTCTTCCTCAGCCAAGGTAAGACATTCTTCTGCCCAACGCATCTTCATCTCCTCATAAGCGCCTCCACGATGCCCTACTGTTGTCCCTTGCCAAGACGCACACACAGACCAAGGCATAGGTGTTAGCAAATCAATTTGTGTAGCATATAGACTTCCCACTTCCGGGACACGGCAACTGACCATCATTCCACAGACAGTACCTTTTTCTGCACACGCCCATACATCAGGTTTCCGATAAATATACCGATTCCAATTGAAATAGGGTAATGCACGAGGTTTCAAACGAAGAGAAAGTGTAAACATACCACACGTGTTCTCCAGTCCGATAATACGCGAACGATAGGATTTTCGGAACAGATTGCTTTGCCCGACAAGCTGGCATGCAACGGCAGGATGCGCATCACAAATAAATGTATCCCCCTCATAACATTCACCATTCATACAACGAGCATAAGACAATCGGCCGTTACTCTCACCCAACTCGACAACCTCTGACCCACAGAATACATCTCCACCTTGCGACCGGATGCCCTTAACAAGAGTATCCACCAAAAGAGAACCATCTCCACGCAATCGCCAGCTGCTTTCTACAAAACTGCTATTGCCATGCAAGAAAGTAAATAACGGAAGTGATTCCTTTCGAAGCTCCATTTTAAGCGAAGCTCCACTCAATGCATCCACCAATTCCGAATCCTGAAATGTATTCATCAGATAAGAATAGGCTCCCGTTTCCCAAAGCGAGGAAATAAAAGAGTTAACTTTCGCATGAGGATTCAAAGCCTCCGTTGATGTTCGATTTGTTTCGGCCAGCAACGTCACGTATTCGCCTAAGGCCTTCCTCTGAGAAGGAAACTCAGCTACTAAAGTTTCAACAAATGCCTCATAGCCTTGTGCAAGAGCAAACGTGCGTTCACCGATACGAATTCTATCAAACTCTTGATTCATCCGATGCCAAGGAAGAGACAACAATCCTAAGTAATCAAATGCCGCATGAAGAGATTGCCCTTCTGCCAATCCTCCGACATAATGGAAACCCGTATCAAAAGAATAACTGTGCCGCCGATAACTTTGCAAACATCCGCCAGCCTGCTTCTCCTTTTCAAGCACCAAGACGTTCATTCCCATGCGTGACAAGACATAAGCACATACCAGTCCGCCCAATCCGCTCCCTATGATAATAACATCCCTTTTCATGTTTCCAGAACGATCAGCTCGCCTTTAAAATCTACATATTTCTTCACAGCGTCCATAATCATAGCCCGCACCTGAAAACCATTCTCTGTAGGCAATGCCTGAATATGTACATCAAACTCCTGACAAGACGTAGGAGAAGCTAAAGCCGTCAAACGACATTGTGTCAACGTTTTAATCCGCAAATTCTGTCCTGTGAGGCGCATCGCGCATTCTTTGATAAGTTCCACGTTACAAATGCCCGGGCAAACCGGGTTTCCTGGAAAATGTCCGCGATACACCTCACATTCCGGCAATAAATGCACTCGAAATAATGCATTTTCACCCTCTATTGTCTGAGATACCCATCGATAATATTTATTTTCAAGTAACATGCAAATCGGTCTTTATCTAAGATTCTTTCAAGGTACAAATATTTTCATCTGGGTGTCTGCTATGATCTCTTCCTGTATACGTACTTCCCCCGTAAGCAAGGTTATGCCCGCCACCTCAGCACCCATCCGGACTGTTGTATGCAACACTTCGCCTACTTGCGGACAACGATAACAATGGAAACGCTTGATTTCCCCGATCAGCCCCACGGGCGGTTCGATGGCTCCTGTTTCCATTGCTTTATATCCGGCAAAAGCAGAAGCTGACTGCGCGATATGTTCAATCAGGCCGACTTCCGCCAACCTATCTTTTTCGATGAAATAATTATCGGCTCTTATTTCGAAAGAAGTCTCCGCCTGATCCTCTTCTGCATGAACCAGTTCATCCACCATTAAAATAGGCTCCCGTTGAAGAAGAAGTCGCGTAATACTTACCTTCTTCATTTTGGCAAGTGTGCTTCTATATAATCATAAAGATTATTGAACGTCTGGATACTGGGCAGGTCGGATACCGGAATCTTCACTTTATAAGTTTGCTGAATCAACGCCACTAAGTCCACTAAACTGAGGCTATCAAGCGAAAGCGTTTCTTTGATATTTGCTTCCGGATCAAGCGCATTCTCTTCTATTTCAAATTCTTCAACTAATGCCAAATTTACTGTTTTAATAATATCTTCACGTGTCATTGCGTCTATTTATTTTAAATTTAATGATTAGAATCTATATTTCGTATAATAATTGTTGAGTTGGTACCTCCAAAACCGAAAGAATTGGAAAGGAACATATCGAAATGTACTTTACGTGTTTCCGGAACAATGTTGATACAAGCCGTTTCTTCATCCGGATTTTCAAAGTTCAGATTTCCGGCAATAAAATCGTTCTTCATCATCAGGATAGAATAAATCAGCTCACTGGCTCCGGCCATCCACATTTCGTGTCCTGTCTGTCCTTTGGTTGAAGTTACAGGAACTTTGTAATCCCCAAAGATTTGGGCAATAGCTAATGCTTCTTTTCCATCTCCTGCATGAGTAGATGTGGCATGTGCGTTTACATAACCTATTTCTTGAGGTAAAATATGTCCATTTTTAAGACATAATTCCAAAGAACGGGCAGGGCCAGCTACATTCGGAGTCGATATATGCGCTCCATTTCCTGAAAATCCCCAACTTACCACTTCAGCCAAGATAGGAGCACCTCGCCTTACCGCATGCTCATAACTTTCTAATATCAATGTGGCAGCACCTCCGCCCGGAACCAAGCCATCGCGATCCCGATCAAACGGACGACTCGCCTTAGTCGGTTCATTTTCTCGTATGGAAAACGCATTGATACCATCAAAAGAAGCCACACTATACAAGTTCGCTTCTTGAGCCCCTCCACAAATAATACAATCCTGCAGGCCATTCCGAATCAATAAAGAAGCCAATCCTACGGCATGAGAACCGGAGGCACATGCCGCTGAAGCCGTCAGGTTGATACCTCTCAACTTGAAGGCACAAGCCAGATTCATCGTAACCGTTGAGTTCATCGATTGGAAGATTGCTCCGCTTCCGCAAGCTGATGTATCTTTAAATTCGCGAAACTTGTCTAAAGCGTGCATGGTGGCTTCTGCCACAGAGTCATTCCCATACACAATCCCTACCTCGTGCGCATCAAGATAATCTTGGTCCAAACCGGCATGTTCTAAGGCCTGCTTCGTAGCCATATATGCATATTGCGCCTCTTCGGGCATAAATTGTCGAAGACTACGAGCCACAAATGGTTTTAAATCCGGATGCTCTAAATGCGCGCACAAAGCTGAACGAAACCCCAACTCTTTACGCTCCGGACTGAAGATGATTCCACTCTTGCCTACATATAAGGCATCGCATACTTCGTCTAATGTTTGTCCGATGCACGACCAAATACCCATTCCCGTTATAACTACTTTCTTTTCCATATATCGTTATATTCCGTTTATTCGTTTTGTATAACATCTGCGCCGTTTCGTGAATGAAGGGTTCAACGGCTTCCATTGACTCAGTTCTTTCACATTAGTTTCCAATTGCGGACCTGTTTCTGCCCAACGGATGTGATGGGCATTGTAAATCGGAATCAAATTATCGAACACTAAGGCATTCACACCCAGTCCTTGGTAATCTGGGCGGACGGCAATCAAGAATAGCTCGGCTTTCTCGTCACGCTTCCATTTCAATGCCCGCAACAAATAAAACCATCCGAAAGGAAATAACCTTCCTTTCGACTTCTGCAACGCATGAGAGAGACTAATCATTGTAATTGCTACCCCGATGAGTTCGCCCGCGTCATTCTCGATAATCGGTACTAACTCCAAGTCCATCAACGGAATGTAGCGTTTTACGTAATCGTCTATTTGCCTATCCGAAAGCTCCGTATAGCCGAAAAGCGGAGCATAGGCTTGATTTAATAGTCCGAACACATTCCGCCCATATCCTTGTTTGATATCCTTTTTCGTCAGTTTCCGAACATGTAAACCGAACATTTCTTTCGATAATCGGGTCACACGGGCATATTTGGCAGGGACCTCTTTCGGGACATCGATACGGATTTGCACCCAATCAACCTCTTTCTCATAGCCCAACGCTTCCAGATGCTTCGGGTAATAAGGATAATTATAAATAGTAATCATCGAGCCCAATTGGTCGAAATCCTCTATCAACATTCCTTCCTTGTCAAAGTCGAAAATACCCATAGGGCCTTGTATGTGTTCCATACCCCGTTCCTTTCCCCACATCTCAACGGCATGCAACAAAGCCGCAGATACATCCGGATCATCAACAAATTCAATAAAACCAAAACGAACATTCTTCGTTTTCCATTTTTCATTTGCCCGATGATTGATAATCCCAGCAATACGTCCTACTACATTTCCATTCGTATCGTATGCAATGAAAGGTTGGATATCAGAGAATTCAAGTCCTGCATTTTTACGTGGATCAAATGTTTCATGAACGTCCATTTCCAAGTCCGGAACATAATAAGGACACCCTGCATACAGCTTTTCAGCAAACCGTATGAAGTCATTCATCTCACGCTTAGTCTCTACCTTCTTTACTTGAATTTTATCCATAATGGGCGTAAAAGTATATAAAACACCATATACTTAAAAGCCCCCAAAAGCAAGAGTACCTTTTTAGACTAACATTTGAGAATTTAAGGACAGGAATGTAGTCCTGTCCCCTTCCTTCTTATTCTAATTCAAACGTGACCAGTAGGCCTTTGTGGTCGGTAGGCCAAACACCGAGGGGAAGTAAAAATTTATCTTGTGTTTCATTCGGAACCCGTTGGCTATAGGCAATGCTGCCTTCATGTCCAAAGATAATCGCATCTTTCAGGGTTAATTCCTCTTGAGGTGCATAGAAAATATAATCGATACGTTCCCGTTCGTCCGATTTAGGAGTCCAGGTAAGTTTGCTGATTTCTTTATCCGGATTATTATCCGGGAAGGTAATTCCCGGGTGCGTCACCGGATCAGGATATAATGTACGGTAAGTATCCACATAACCCGCTTCCTCTAAAAGAGTCGTTACCGTCCAAGGAATAACCAATCCGTTATGCGCATAAAGATCTTTCGTCTCCTCCGTCCAGTCCAGATGTGAAGGTTCATTGAAATCACCTCCTAAAATAACTATACTCCCCTGTTCTCTTTCAATTTTAGCATCTGCAATAAACAGACGGATAGCATCATCCCGCAACGAAGCATCATTCACCTTCAATACCTCCTCTACGCTAGTCGGTAAAGGAATTTCTTCCCATGTCGATCCGTCATATCCCCGTACATTATAATAAGCATCATTCAGGTAATCTAAATGAGCCGTATAAATAGCCGCACGCTTACCCCGAATAGAAGTGACCATTTTATAAATGCTTCCATGATCATCCTTTTCAGGATAAACCGTTACGGAATCTGTTATCGGATATTTACTTAACAAACCTGAGTCATAGCTATAAAAAGAATAATAATCCAGTCCTTTTTCCTTCAAAGAAGCCGTCAAACGGGCGGTAAAATTGGTGTTATGATAATTACGCACCTCACTAAAGGTAACAAAATCGGGCCGGAGACGGACTATCTCTTCGACTATTGCCTCATATCCCCCTTTTACCATAGTCCCTTCCTGCCAGATATTCCATTGCAAGACAGTAAATTCCTGTTTCTCTCTTGTACACCCTGCCAGCAGACAAGCCAGCATACCCATAAAAACTATAAAAATTCTCATTACTTGTTTGTTTTTATATTTCTCCAAAATTATTTCACCACCTCTAATAAAACCCAAGCTATCAGCAAATCAGACTTCAATTTCTCTTTCAGGAAGCGAAGCGCACGATAAAGTTGTGTTTCAACGGTCTTCTCAGACAAAGATAGCCGCTCGGCTATCTCCTTTTGCGAAAGATGTTCCCGCCGACTCATACAAAAAATCTCCCGGCGTGCAGAGGGCAACTGGTCTATCAATTTCTCGATATAATCTTTGAGCGATTTTGCCTCCAATTTCTTTTCCAACAAAGCATCATCCGGCATATCAGCCATTTCGGCCAAGTCCAGCGAAGCTTCAAAAACCGCTTTTTCCGTTTCCTTATACACCAAATGCCGTGCTACCGTATAAAGATATGCATCAAAACTCAGTTCCGGATTTATTGCCTCATGCCTTTCCCAAATTTTGAGAAACACACTTTGTGTCAAATCCTCAGCCAATGACTTGTCATAGAGCAAAGATAACACAAAATGATAGATAATGGGATTATATTCCCAATACACCTCCTCAAAAGCCTTCGTATCTCCGGCTTTCAATCGTACCAATGTAGGTTTATCTATCATTTGACAAAAGAAAAACTATTTCTTGGTGACATGCACCCGTTCAGTCGGAGCCAAATTCGTATTTCGGAATTCCGTTTGTTCAACCAGTTGACCGGCCAATTCCCGAAATGCCGCACCCGTGATGCTATCCGGATTCAGGGCAACCGGCTCACCGGAATCCCCTCCTTCACAAATACTCTGTACGATAGGAATCTGTCCCAACAAAGGAATATGCAACTCTTCAGCCAAGCGTTTACATCCCTCTTTTCCGAAGATATAATATTTATTATTAGGTAACTCCGCCGGAGTAAACCAAGCCATATTCTCGATCAATCCCAATACTGGAACATTCACCTTCTCACCGGTAAACATACTGATACCTTTACGCGCATCAGCCAAAGCCACCTCTTGTGGAGTACTTACCACAACAGCACCCGTTATCGCCAGGGTCTGAACCATCGTCAGGTGAATATCGCTTGTTCCCGGAGGAAGGTCGATCAGGAAATAATCCAATGCCCCCCAATTGGCATCACCTATCAATTGCTTCAAGGCATTGCTTGCCATGGCACCACGCCATAAAACGGCATCATCCTTGTTGACAAAAAATCCTATCGAGAGCATTTTCACGCCATAATTTTCGACCGGTTCTATCAATTCCCGGCCTCCGACCTCCACCATATAAGGACGCGCCTCTTCCAAATGGAACATCTTGGGTTGTGACGGACCGAATATATCGGCATCCAACAATCCTACTTTATATCCCAATTGAGCCAAAGCTACGGCTAAATTAGCCGCCACCGTACTCTTTCCCACTCCTCCTTTACCAGAAGATACCGCAATGATATTCTTTACCTCCGGCAAGAGTTTGTCCGGTTCAGGACGCGCCAATTGTCTTGCCTTAACGGTAATATTATTCTTGATATTCACCTCCGGGCTGATATAAGTCAATATTGCGGTTTCGGCCGCCTTTACCACAGACCGGATAAACGGATCGTTGGGCTTATCGAAAAGCAAAGAGAAGGTGACATTCATTCCATCGATACGGATATTATCTTCCACCATTCCCATTTCTACCAGATCTTTGCCTGTACCAGGATACCGTACGTTCCTGAGAGCATCTAAAATTAATTGTGGATATAACTTAATCATAATTTACAAACTTATAATTCATTTTCCTGCCGCCAGCGCACTTCGTTTGCTCCGATTGAAACTCCGGTAAGCGTCATATTCGATATCGACATCCGGCTCAATCAACTCCTCGCGAGGTTCACATACGAACTGGATATATTTAATATTCAAACCTCTTTCCAACCATTGTTGTTCATAATAGGTACGGATGGAAAGAATTTCATCAGCTTGGCCACAATGATAAAGATCGTCTGTCTGAACCTTTACCGGATAGCGGTTTGCCTTGACCATCTCGCACGTATAGGTATACATAAAATTACTATCCGTTTTCAGATGAATCACCCCTTCATCGGAAAGAATCTCCCGATAAAGTTTCATGAAACGGGTAGAAGTCAATCGTTTGTTTACCTTCTTCATCTGCGGGTCGGGAAAGGTTATCCATATTTCCGACACCTCGCCCGGCGCAAAGAAATGCGTGATCAGTTCGATACTTGTCCGAAGAAAAGCCACATTTTTCATACCGCATTCCAAAGATTCCTTCGCACCGCTCCACATACGCGCACCTTTGATGTCTATCCCTATAAAATTCTTATCCGGAAAAAAACGCCCTAAGCCAACCGTATATTCCCCTTTTCCACATCCCAATTCCAATACTATGGGATTATTGTTATGGAAAAATTCTTCCCTCCAGTGTCCACGCATCGAGAATCCTTCGGTCTGCAAGACACTGAACGGGTATTGAAACACATGCGGATAACCCGCCATATCGCTGAACTTTGCTAATTTATTCTTTCCCATGCCTTAGCATTACATACGTTCCGGAACTTCAATACCTAACAAGCCCATCGCTTCTTTGACCACTTTAGCCACATTAGCCGAAAGAACAAGACGAAATACTTTCAGACGCATATCTTCTTCACGCAAAATCGAGAAGTCATGATAGAACTGATTGTATTCTTTTACCAAATCATACGTATAATTAGCTATTAATGCCGGACTATAGGTCGTTCCTGCCTCTTTGACCACCTCCGAGAAATTAGCCAAAAGTTGGATAAGTCCCTCCTCTTTTTCGGAAATGGCAAACCCGACCGGAAGTTGAGCAGGCAGTTCGATTCCCTGTTCGCCGGCCTTACGTAAAACAGAACAGATACGAGCGTGAGTATATTGAATAAACGGGCCTGTATTTCCATTGAAATCAATTGATTCTTTCGGATTGAATGTCATATTCTTACGCGGATCGACCTTCAATAAGAAATATTTCAATGCACCAAGACCTACCATTCTCGCTATATTTTCAGATTCCTGCTGGGTCAGTCCGTCCAGTTTACCTAACTCTTGGGAGGTCTCACGAGCTGTATTGATCATCTCTTCCATCAAATCATCGGCATCGACTACGGTACCTTCACGGCTCTTCATTTTTCCTTCCGGCAATTCTACCATGCCATACGAGAAGTGTACCAGCCCCTTACCAAACTCAAATCCCAATTTATCCAACAAGATAGAAAGTACCTGGAAATGATAATTCTGCTCATTACCCACCACATAAATCATTTTGTTGATAGGATAATCATCAAAACGGAGCTTGGCCGTACCGATATCTTGAGTCATATAGACCGAAGTGCCATCCGCACGAAGCAGAAGTTTCTCATCCAATCCCTCTTTAGTAAGGTCAGCCCATACAGAGCCATCCGGACGCCTATAAAAAATACCTTTTTCCAATCCTTCAAGCACCTTTGCCTTACCCTCCAGATAGGTATCTGATTCGTAATAAATCTTATCGAAATCTACCCCCATCTGTTTATAAGTCTCATCAAAACCGGCATAAACCCAATCGTTCATCATCTTCCATAACGCACGGATCTCCTTGTCTCCGGCTTCCCATTTACGAAGCATCTCACGGGCCTCCTGCATCAAAGGAGATGCGGCTTCCGCTTCTTCCTTACTCATGCCTTGTGCTTCCAAAGCACTGGTTTCTTCTTTCAATTTATTACTGAAAAGCACATAAAAATCGCCAATCAGGTGATCACCTTTCTTTCCGGTTGATTCCGGTGTTGCCCCATTTCCCCATTTTTTCCAAGCCAACATGGATTTACAAATATGAATACCCCGATCATTTACAATATTCGTCTTAACCACTTTGTTTCCATTTGCAGCTATGATTTTCGACAAACTATATCCCAAGAGGTTATTACGGACATGCCCCAAGTGCAATGGCTTGTTGGTATTCGGTGATGAGTATTCAATCATGACCAACGGAGCATTTTCCGAAACCGGAATAATGCCATAATGCGCTTGGGCATGAATGCCGTTAAGCAGATTGATCCAGCAATCGCATGCTACGGTTAAGTTTAAGAACCCCTTGATTACGTTAAACTCAGCCACCGCCGGTTCATTCTTCACTAAATATTCGCCAATTTCCTGAGCGGTTTGCTCCGGAGATTTCCTGGACATACGCAAGAACGGAAAGACAACCAAGGTCAGATGTCCTTTGAACTCTTTCTTTGTCTTTTGCAACTGTACTTGTTCCGTATTTACATCTACGCCATACAATTCTTTGATACCGGCAATTACTGCACCGGCAATTTGCTGTTCAATCACCATATCTTATTTTTGAGTTTTTGAATTTTCAAGTTCTTGTATTGTTATGTTTGTTTGCTTTTGTCACACCCGACTAAAAACTTACAAACTTATTTTTTGCAAAGGTACGCTTTTTCATGGAGAATTATTGCAGGTATTGATTATTTCCATTACATTTGCGTGTGTTTCAAACGCAATTTACCGATTGTTTCATTTCAAATAAATACTTAATTGAATATCATGAAGAAAAAAGTTAACTTACTGCTCTTTATGTGCTTTATTTTTCTCATAGGTGCAAAAGCTCAAAATCTTTCTTTACATCAATTACAACAAGATTTCGTAGACCTGCGTTTCGGTATGTTCATCCATTTCAATATGCCGACTTATACAGATGCCGACTGGCCCGACCCGAATGCTTCTCCGGAACTTTTCAATCCGACAAAACTGGATTGCCGGCAATGGGCAAAAGCGGCTAAATCGGCCAATATGAGTTACGGATGTTTAACCACCAAACATCATAGCGGTTTTTGTATTTGGAACACAAAAACCACCGATTACAACGTGATGAGCAGTCCGTTCAAGCGGGATGTGGTTAAGGAATATGCCGATGCGTTTCGTGCCGAAGGCTTGAAGGTGATGCTTTATTATTCTATCTTGGATACCCATCACCACCTGCGCCCTGGATTCATCACTCCGGAACATATCGATATGATAAAAGCTCAATTACGCGAGTTATTAACAAACTATGGTGAGATAACAGCGCTAATCATAGATGGCTGGGATGCTCCATGGAGCCGAATTTCGTATGACCAGATTCCTTTTGAAGATATCTATCGTCTGGTAAAATCTATTCAACCGAATTGTTTGGTAATGGATTTGAATGCAGCTAAATATCCGGCCGAGGGATTATTTTATACCGATATCAAATCGTATGAGCAAGGTGCCGGTCAACATATCGAAAAAGATAGTAACCGATTGCCGGCTCTTTCTTGTCTCCCCTTACAGGCTAATTGGTTCTGGAAAACCAGTTTTCCGAAAACTCCTGTGAAGAATCCGGCTAAAATGGTAAATGACAATATCATTCCGATGGGAAAGGCTTATTGCAATTTTATCCTCAACGTAGCTCCTAATCGGGACGGACAGATGGATGATAATGCCCTGGAAGCTTTGAAAGAAATCGGAAAATTATGGAAACCTGAAGGTAATCTTCCAAAGGTAGGAGAAGCTCCTGCTCCGATTATATCGACCAATTTGGCCAAACACCAACGTGTGGAAAGCAGTTGGAGTTATGATAGTCTGATTATGGACTTTGCCAATGACGATGATTTCAACACCTCCTGGGTTTCCAATCCGGAAGTAAAAGATCCATGGATTTATGTAACCTTAGGTAAAGAACAAGCCCTTAATATGGTCACTATCACCGAAGGAAGTCATCCGCACATCCAGGAATACCAATTGGATTATCGCATTAACGGGGAATGGAAACCTTTGTTGAACGGAAATCAGACCGGACGTGTTAAAATCCATCGTTTCGATACGGTTTATGGAGATGCTGTTCGGGTGCGTATTCAAAAAGCAGATGGGACCATAGCTATTGCAGAGCTGGGTATTTATCAGGAAAGAAGATAAAAAATTGTCAGGCATAAACGCTTCCGATGTTAGGCATAAATGAAAACGTTTATGCCTAACTTTCTCAGGAAACATAAGCTACATTTCAAAAAAGTTCTTTTACATGGTTGAATATACCTCGTTCGGTAATATAAGCCGTTATCAATGAGGCTGGTGTAACATCAAATGCGGGATTGTACACCTTCACTCCTTCCGGAGCCATCCGATGGGCATAATGTAAGTCGGTTACCTCGAATGCCGGACGTTGTTCTATAACGATGTCCTTGCCAGTCGGTGTATGTACATCGAAGGTACTCGATGGACCTAAAACGTAGAACGGAACATGAAAATAATGAGCCAATACAGCCAATCCACACGTACCTATCTTGTTGGCTACATCTCCGTTAGATGCTACCCGGTCACACCCTACCATCACCATGTCTATCATACCTTGGCTCATAAGTGAAGCCGCCATATTATCGCACACCAACGTAGTATCGACACCAAACTTCATCAACTCGTATGCCGTAAGCCGTGCTCCTTGGAGTAAAGGACGCGTTTCATCGGCATAGACCCTTGGATTCAGGCCCAATTCCTGTGCCCTATAAATGGGTGCAAGTGCCGTTCCATAGCGAGAAACCGCCAAATGCCCGGCATTACAATGTGTCAAAATACGACTTCCTTGCGAGATGAGCGAGACCCCATTCTCTCCTATTTGCCGACACATGGCAATATCTTCATTCTTGATCCGAATAGCCTCTTCGCGCAAACTATATTTAAGACGAGCAAAATCTTCCTGTTTGATTTCAGATAAACCTACAAGAAAACGATGGAAAACTGAGGTCATGCGCTCTATAGCCCAAGCAAGGTTGACCGCGGTTGGACGACTGGCCCGAATCCGTCCTGCAATCCTTTGAAAATGAGATTTCAATACATCCGGAGATGTGATAGAAGATGCCGTACGGGAAACACATACATAAACACCAAATGCGGCCGCCACACCGATAGCCGGTGCACCGCGCACCTTGAGCTTTTTGATAGCATCGATAAGTGCTTCCTCTTCAGTGATAGTCTCGTACACCTCTTTAGCGGGTAATTGCGTCTGATCGAGAATCGTAATAGAATCCTCGTTTTCATTCAACACCACAACATCGGATAGGACAAACTTATTCTCTTCCATCTTGCTTAAAATTTTCTTTCATCTTTTCCCAAATACTCTTTTTGCCATTGCTCGGCACAATCGCACAGCATCTGGTACCATTCTGCACCGAATTTCCTAATCAAAGGCTCTTTCAGAAACTTATAAACCGGCACATTTTCTTTTTTCCCTAAGATAACCGCCGCCTTGCATACATTCCATCGATGATAATTTACCGCTGTATACAATCCATAACTTCCAATCCGAATAGGATAAAGATGACAAGAAATAGGTTTATAAAAATCACACTTTCCTGCACGATATGCTTTTTCGATTGCACAATAGCAACATCCTTTCTCATCATAACACGTAAACACACAATCCTTGTTATTTACAATCGAAGTGACCAAATCACCATCCTGATCTGTATATACAACACCTTGCTTTTTAATAATCGCCTGTGCTTCCGGAGAAAGGTCATCCCAGACGATAGGCAAGACTTTTTCCAATTCCTTTACTTCATTTTCTTCGACCGGAGCACCTGCATCGCCTTCTATGCAACACTCGCCCTTGCATGCCTCCAAATTACAAAGAAATTTCTCGGATATAATATCTGAGGACACCACTACATCCTCAATCTCAATCATCATAATTCGTAAATTGAAAATTATCTATTTGCTAATTCTTACACACCTTAATGGGGTTGCATCAAAACATTCATTTTGACACAGCCCCATACGATTTCTTGCGAATGATATTATTATCCACGCAATTAATTACTTTCAATTTTCAATTATAAGATCTTTTCCTGTCATATCTGCCGGCTGAGCCATACCCATGATATGCAGGATAGAAGGAGCTACATCGGCTAATACACCGTTTTCTACTTTGGCATTCTTATTTTCCGTTACATAAACGAAAGGAACCGGATTCAGTGAATGAGCGGTATTCGGAGTACCGTCTTCGTTCAAAGCATGATCGGCATTACCATGGTCGGCAATGATGATTACCTCATAATCATTTGCCTTAGCGGCCTCTACAGTATCGCGTACACAATTATCGATTGCCACTACAGCTTTCTCAATTGCTTCATATACACCTGTATGGCCTACCATATCTCCATTCGCATAGTTTACAACAATGAAATCATACTTCTGCGTATTGATAGCTTCTACCAATTTGTCTTTCACCTCGTAAGCACTCATTTCCGGCTTCAAGTCGTAGGTAGCCACCTTCGGAGAAGGAACCAAGATACGGTCTTCGCCCTCATACGGAGCTTCACGTCCGCCATTGAAGAAGAAAGTTACGTGTGCATATTTCTCGGTCTCGGCAATGTGTAATTGTGTCTTGCCATTCTTCGAGAGATATTCACCCAACGTATCTGCCACATTTTCTTTGGGGAAAAGAATATGTACACCTTTGAAAGAAGCATCATACGGAGTCATGCAATAATATTGCAATCCCGGAATGGTATGCATACCCTGTTCCGGCATATCTTGCTGAGTCAATACGATAGTCAGCTCCTTCGCACGGTCATTACGATAGTTGAAGAAAATAATCGCATCGCCTTCCTTGATGGTACCATCAAAGTTGGCATTGTTAATCGGTTTGATGAACTCGTCCGTTACACCTTCATCATACGATTCCTGCATAGCCTGTACCATATTTGTGGCCTGCTTACCTTTACCTTCAATCAGCAAATCATACGCTTCTTTTACACGCTCCCAACGTTTATCACGATCCATAGCATAGAAACGACCTACAATAGAAGCAATTTTCCCAGCCGATTTCGCACAATGTGCTTCCAATTGTTCGATAAAGCCCTTACCACTCTTCGGGTCGGTATCACGTCCATCCATAAAGCAATGAATAAAGGTATTTTCAATACCATACTCTTTCGCGATGTCACACAATTTGAAAAGATGTTCAAGCGAAGAGTGAACGCCTCCGTTTGAGGTCAATCCCATGAAGTGGATATTCTTTCCATTTTCTTTCGCATACGAGAAAGCCGAAACGATTTCCGGATTCTTCAGAATACTATTATCCGCACAAGCACGATTTATCTTTACCAAATCCTGATAAACGATGCGGCCTGCCCCTATATTCAGGTGCCCTACTTCCGAGTTACCCATCTGTCCATCCGGCAAACCTACGTTTTCGCCCGATGCCTGCAATTCAGAATGAGGATACGTTGCCAACAGAGAATCCCAATACGGAGTCGGTGTATTGAAGATGACATCATCTTTCTTGTGGTCACCGATTCCCCAACCGTCCAGAATCATTAAAAGCGCTTTCTTAGCCATAATTCTTAAATTTATAATGTTTGTTTATCTAATCTTTTTTCCGTCCGCAAATTTACACAAAAAACTTAGAAGCTGTTTGGAATTTATACCAGCTTTTTGTAAAGAATGTTTTCGAGGATTTTCAGTTGTTCTTATGAGGAGCATAGCGGGCTATGTGACGAATAAGAACGGGGAAAAAGACCGGAAACAAATTTAGAAAAAGCTGCATAACTATTTTTCCGAAGAAATTCCAAACAGCTTCTTATTGTATGATAGAAGCCTAAGAAGAATATCCGTCCGTTTATTGCACATATCAGAAAAATTCACGGACAATATGAAAACGTTCCAAGGCATGAAACAAAAGTTTCGTCCAATGAAATTCGAGTTTCATGCCTTGAAACTCCGGCAAAGAACAAGCACTATTCACACCTGCCTCATTTTATTCACATCACAATTCAATAATATCTTTTTTGATCTTTAATTTTTTAAATGAAAAAGATGATAATAATTGCCTGTTGATTGTGTTAAAACTTTTCAGAAAGTTTACTTGCCTATTTGGTTATTAAACAAATGATAGTCTTATTAAATAGGATATAAACAAGTTATTCTATGTATGAATATTTGATATTCATGTATTTATCAGAAATAATGATTAGAATGTTGATATAGAGATTGGTTGATAAGTTAATAAGCCAGATAGCCGGGAAAACCGGTGTAAAGGGTGTGTAAAGAATAACATATAAATAAATGTCTGTTTGTTTGGAGATATAAAAAGATGACTTGTATGGGTAAGTTTCCGAATAATACAAGTATTATTTTTCATTATCTTTGCACGAAATATAAATAGGTTATTAACGGGTTTGTAACATATATAAGGAATATGCGAAAGTTAAAGATAACAGAGTTGAACAGATTGACTCCGGAAGCTTTTAAGGAGAGCGAAAAGATACCGTTGGTGGTTGTGCTTGATCACGTTAGGAGTTTGAATAATGTAGGTTCGGTGTTTCGTACCTCTGATGCCTTCCGGGTCGAAGCAATTTATTTATGCGGCATAACGGCTTGTCCGCCTAATGCAGAAATTCATAAGACGGCTTTAGGGGCAGAGGATAGCGTGGATTGGAAATACTTCAACGATACTTCAGATGCTGTTGATAACTTGAAAGAACAAGGGTATATCGTATGTGCCATAGAGCAGGTTGAGGGGAGTATTATGTTACCTAACTTGGTGTTAGACAAATCAAAAAAGTATGCTATTATTTTGGGAAACGAGGTAAAAGGTGTTCAACAATCTGTTGTCGATAAGTGTGATATGTGTATTGAAATACCTCAATACGGAACCAAGCATTCATTAAATGTATCTGTGAGTGCCGGAATAGTGATTTGGGAGTTTTTTAGGCAATTGTTTAGATTATAACATTCCATTCTCTACCATCACGACAATCTGTTCTATTTGCGCGTCTTTACCTTTCGGGTCATATTCTGTTTTCAGGCTGGCTCCGAACATTCCGGCAAAGAGGTTCCAGAATCCGGCACGGAAAGGGCCTAAGAAAGCTTTGACCAAGTGATAACTTGATTGGTTACATTCCCGGTCTATCAACTTTATCAACAACTTTCCCTGGGCAAAAGTCAACTTTTTCAACTCCGGTTTATATTGGGCGAACAGTTCTTTCTCCATGCGTTTCAAGTGCCGGGTGCGTTCTTCTTCGGTAGGCATGGTTTCGATATACTCATAAGTTTCGATAAGTGTTTCATATACCATCTTGGCGTAAGGAAGTGTTTTCTTGACGTCGCGTACCAGTTTCCAGTATTTGGCCTCTTCCCGTCGGTTCTTGAATTTGGGTTTCGGGAATATATAAACGGAGCGCAGGGTAATTGTGGCTATGGTATCCTTACCTTCTACCCGGGCTCGGTAATACCCTTCGGGTAATACGTTCATCCGGATGGATTGTTCTTGTCCTTTTAGGGTAAAGGAATATCCCCCTAACAGGAGTATAAATAAAATATGTAGAAATCCACGTTTCATCGCTCGCAAATTTAAGAACAAAAAAATGAAGAATATCAAATTAATGAAGAATTAAGAAATGGATGCTATCCGTATAAAATTATTTATGTTTTTATTTTTTTGCTATCTTTGACGAGAAAACTAAAAAACTAAAAAATAACTTATGAACAAAGTACTTCTATTTATGTCAGTAGGATTGGTAATAACATTGAGCGCTTGCCAATCATCCGGGAAGGAAGCAACTCAGGAGGTGGATGAGGGCAATCCTTTCTTGAGTGAATATACGACTCCGTTCGGTGTTCCGCCTTTCGACAAGATTCGGATTACAGATTATAAGCCGGCGTTTCTTCAGGGAATGGAAGAAGAACAGCAGGAGATTGAGGCTATCTGTAATAACCCTGAAGCTCCGACTTTTGAGAATACTATCGTAGCCATGGACCGAGCCGGAGGCTTGTTGCGCAAGGTCAGTTCGGTATTTTACGGACAGAATAGCGCGAATACCTCTGATGAGATGCAGGCGTTAAGCCGAGAGATTTCTCCGCTTTTATCCAAGCATGGTGATGACATAGCGTTGAATCCGAAATTGTTTGCCCGAGTAAAGGCGGTTTATGACCAGCGTGAATCGTTGAATTTGAATGATGAGCAGGCTAAGTTATTGGAAAATACTTATAAGGATTTTGTCCGGGGTGGAGCCAATCTTCCGGAAGATAAACAGGAAAAGCTTCGTGCATTGAATCAGGAGATATCTATGCTCCAACTGACTTTCGGGCAAAATATGTTGAAAGAAACCAACGATTTTCAACTGGTAATTGATAATAAAGATGATTTGTCTGGTTTACCTGAAAATCTGATTGCCAATGCTTCGGAAACCGCTAAACGTGCAGGCATGGAAGGAAAATGGGTGTTTACGTTACAAAATCCGAGTGTGATGCCTTTCTTACAATATGCCGATAATAGGGAGCTCCGTGAGAAGATTTTCAACGGATATATCAACCGGGGAAATAACAATAATGAAGCGGATAATAAGGAGGTGGTGAAGCAATTGATCACCAAACGTTTGGAAAAGGCCCAGCTGATGGGGTATGCTGATTATGCCGAGTTTGTATTGGAAGATCGTATGGCGAAAACTCCCGAAGCTGTGTATGATCTGTTGGATCAGATTTGGAAACCGGCCTTAGCTAAGGCTAAAGAGGAGTTGGCTGATATCCAAGCGGAAATCCGGAAAGAAGGGAATAATTTTGAGGCGGAAGGCTGGGATTGGCGTTATTATTTTGAAAAGGCCAAGAAGGCTAAGTTTGATTTGGATGAAAATGAGGTGCGTCCTTATCTGGAATTGAACCGGGTGCGCGAAGGGGCTTTCTATGTGGCGAACCGTTTGTATGGAGTGACCTTCTCTCCTATTCAGGATATTCCGTTGCCCTATCCGGATGCGCAAGCTTTTGAGTGTAAAGACAAGGACGGGACGCATTTGGGTGTACTTTATATGGATTTCTTTCCGCGTCCCGGTAAACGAGGGGGAGCTTGGTGCGGTACCTATCGTTCGCAAACTTATCAGGATGGTAAGCGTGTGGCTCCGGTGGTGACTATCGTAAGTAATTTCACCCAGCCGGCTCCGGGTCAACCGGCTCTGTTAAGTGCAGACGAAGCCGGGACGTTGTTCCATGAGTTTGGTCATGCCTTGCATAATTTGTTTAAGGATGTACATTATTATGGAGTTTCTGGTGTTCCGCGCGACTTTGTGGAATTGCCTTCCCAGGTCATGGAGCATTGGGTGTTCGAACCGGAAGTGCTGAAGGTATATGCCAAACATTACCAGACGGGTGAGGTTATGCCGGAAGAACTGATCGAGAAATTGGATAAAAGCGGAAAGTATGGGCAGGGTTTCGCTACGGTAGAATATCTGGCGGCTTCTTACCTGGATATGGATTTCCATGTCTTGAAGGAGGTACATCAGGATGCAGATGTAATGAAGTTTGAGGATTATGTATTAGGACAACGAGGATTATTGAAACAAATTCCGTCCCGTTATCGTACTACTTATTTCAATCATACGATGGGAGGTGGTTATACCGCAGGATATTATAGTTATATCTGGTCGGAGGTATTGGATTGTGATACTTACCAAGCCTATAAAGAAACCGGAGATATCTTCAATCAGGAGGTAGCACATAAGTTCCGTTATGATGTTCTAACTCCGGGCGGAATCTATGACGCGATGGAGATGTACAAAACTTTCCGGGGACATGAACCTGAAGTGGGTCCGTTATTGGAGAACAGGGGATTGAAATAATTGAAAAGAAAATTAAGTTGGCAAGGCTTACATTTCATAGTCTTGTCAACTTATTCAAGTATCTTGACTATGTTTTTCAAATGATGAAGTCAGGGAAAAATTTATGCCTATCTCTCTTCGGAAAGTTTAGCATCTTTGAAGACAAAGATACCTATGTTCTCTCGCAGAGATAGGCATAAATTTTAGTCTATTTACCTATAAGTTGATAATGTCCGGAAGATAAAATGATTTCCTTTTTTATATCCGATTCTATTCCATTGATAGAAAGCGATTTTACTTCTATAGGTAATGTAATCGTAGCTTGGCTTCCTACAGGTATATCTACTTCTAAAGTATAGGAAGATGATTCTTTTTCCCAACGCACTTTTAACGGACCATAAGGTGTGTCCTTGGAAGCTTCCACCCAAGTAATCTTTTCCGGAAATTGGGGGCAGATGAAGAAATGTTTATACCCAGGATGTTTTTCATCTGGGATAATTCCTCCGAGAGCCTGATAAAACCATGATCCGATTCCATTATAGCAATTGTGGATATGACTTCGTTGTCCGTTCCAATGTTCCCAAGTAGTAGTCGCTCCGTGATTTATCATATAGAGATATCCCGGATAATCCCGTTTCTTAAGCATATTATACATGAAATCCGCCTTTTGATTTCGTATTGCCCATTCGGTAATTACCGGAATACCCACTAACCCAGCGGATAAGTGTCCTTTAAATCGTTCTTTGGTTACCTGATACAATGTTTTTTCTACCTCAGGAACCAGATTTTCTGGAGTTGCACCACATAACATTGGATATACCAAATCAATTTGCGTACCGGTAGAATAGCTTTTATGCTCTGCATCATAAAAGGTTTCTTGGATACGTTTTATAAGCTCCTGATAGCATTGGCCGTAATGAGATTTATCTGTTTCTTTACCTAATGCTTGGGCTATTTTGCTCATAGTCTGATAACAAATTGCTATAAAACTATTATTTACCACATCAATAGAAGAGGGGTCAGTCTGGTCTATTCCGGTAGGAGTAGCCCAATCTCCCAAATACCAATTGCGATAGGTCTGCTCTGGCCATTTCTTCAATAACCCATTTGGTGAATGTCTTTCCACATATTCCAGCCATCGTTTCATATAAGGATAATAACGTTCCAATAATCGGCTATCCCCATAATTCACATACGTTTGCCAGGAAGCCGTTATAATAAATCCACACCAATAAGGGCCTCCTCCGGCGGAAAACGGATTGGGGGCTGTGTGAGGCAAATCCCCATCTTCCCGCATGCAATCACTCCAAGCCTGCATCCAATTCATATATGTTGGAGCTAAATTGAACAACGTTTGTCCGGTTAATGTAGATGCATTTCCGTCTCCGCCATATCCTAATCGTTCAACGTGCGGACAATCTACCATATCCCCACCGATCATCAGACATTCTAATGTATGATGGATCATATCGTGAATAACATTCAAATCTTCGTCTGAACAAGCGAATGAAGACTTTCCGGTTTTCTTTTTTACATACGCCTTTCCTCCTATTTTTTAATTGATGATTACATTATTTCCTTTAATCGTATATTCCAGACCAGCTAATTGGTGCAAAATATCCAGTACCTCTTCCAGGCTTTCACTGGGTGAGAACTTCACATTATAAGATGCTCCTGCATATTTTTTTGCATTATAATGAACCGAAACATCATACTTTTTTTCAATTTCAGAAACCAACTCGTTGAACGTTGCGTTTTCAAAAATCAAATATCCTTTGCGGGCCATCCGGTAATAAGACAGATCTACATTTCGGAGGGTATATGCTTTATTGTTATGCGAATAGAGCAATTGCTCGCTCGGTTTTAAGATAACCGAACGTTGTTCGCCTTGTTTCAGACTAACCAAGACACTACCCTCTTCCAAGGTAGCTGCGGTAAACGAATCGTTGGGATAAGATTCTACCGTAAAGGTCGTTCCTAAAGCTTGGACATCCATGCAAGCCGTTTTGACGATAAATGGCTGCTCCTTATTTTTTTGCACATGAAAAGTAGCTTCACCGGTCAAATAAATGGTTCGGGTATCGGTATTTTTAAAGTTCTCCGGATAAATCAACAAGGAGCCGGCTTTTACCCACACATCTGAACCATCCGGTAGAGTAATTTGCTGATTTTCACCGAAAGGAACAAAAAACTCAACCATATCGGCTTGTCGGACCGGTGTGAAGTGTAAGGTTGCCCAATAAGTTCCTCCTACAGATAGTAACATCAAGCCGATTATAGCCGCATATTTTGTCCATACGGAAAGGAACAGGTGATGCGGATGACTGGTAACTTTCTGTTTCAACCGGTTCCAGTCCTGTTCTGTCTCATCTGTTATATGGCTTTTCGATTGTTTCCAAACTTGTTCGACCAATCTGTTTTTCTCCTCTTGCCCTTGCTCCGCAAAAAGCCATCTCCCGAATAAAGCTTTACCTCGCCGGGAAAAGTTCTTTCCGATATATAATTGAAAAATCCGTTTTATAGGTTCGTTTGTATTCATTTGTTTCTTGCTTTTATGTATAAGTAGGTTAAGGAATGAAATACGCACAAGTAAAAACTCACTTTTTTCAATAATTAACAATTAAACCGAAAATTCGTGAAGGATAAGCCATTTTTCGTATGAAGGTAACACAAATTAATTACATTATCCTTGTGATGTACTTGCATCGCAATTGCTACATTTATTTTTTTGAGCCCAATTTAGTTTGATTATTGTTGAAATGTATTATCTTTGCCATCATTAACATGCGCTTCGTTCTGAAAAGCGTGCAAATATAAATAATGTAAAAACAAAACTGATGGCTATGAAACGATTTTTGCTATTCTTATTAATTAATCTTCCGATTTTGGGACACACACAATCTTGGTCAGGCGATTTGGACAAATTTGAATCGTCAGGAGAGTATTGGATGCTGGATGGAGAGAAGATGACGGAAACGTTGTCATTGGAACAAGCCTATACCTTACCGGCAGGAACAGAGAATTGGGAATGGGAGTTCGGCCTTTATTTTAAGACAAAACCGACAAATTCCAATCGCATAACAGTCTATCCCGTGAAAGGTGCCGATATTTATTTTCAGGCCGGTAAAAACGGGTATAACGACTTATTTCAGTTTTCGGTAAATGGGAAAGAAGAGACTTTTACCTTTTCGTTTACAGAGTATGAATACAAGGAGACGGAAATGTCGGTGCGCATTTCCCTGACGGATGGCGATCAGTGGCATATTGTCTTAGTCTTGCAGGACCGATTGAATGGCAGGAGTGAGCGGCAAAGCGGACAAATAGAGGGAAAGGTGGATTTACCGGAATCGGCACACTTTCGTTATGAGGTAAAACACACCAAAAGTAAGCCTAAATCTTTAGGTGTTTCCCAAAAAATCATTATGACAGAAGGCCAGCCTTCTGAACCCGGAGAAAAACCGGAAGAACCGGACAGCAGTTTGATTACCTGCCTGTATATTGAGCCTTTAAGTGAGGATGAAGTTCTTTACAAATTTACGGATGAGGTTGATAAATCTTATGCCGCATTCTCTATATCCGGAAAGGGGTTTGATGGAAAAACGGAGGCTGTTAAAGAAATATATGACGATAACGATTATTCTGTGATAAAAGTACGTTTCCCCAATGCCATGACGCTCGATGAAGAATATACTTTTTATTGGGAGAAGGTTAAAGACCCAAAAGGATTACCGGTAAAAGATGGCTCTCTGCATGGGATTTTCTCGTTTAAAGATGAAGAGGAGAATCCGGATCCGGAAGAGCCGGATCGCCCTGCCGACTCGTTTTCTTCGGGCGATATCCGAATTAATGAGGTGATGGCGAATCCCATAGGATTTGAGCCGGAAATTGAGTATGTCGAACTTTATAATACATTGGACAAAGACATCACTCTGGATGGTTGGATATTTGATTATGGAGACGGATACCGGCAATGCGCTTTAGACGGGATTGTAATTTCCGCTTGTGGATATCTGGTCTTGTATCATGCCCAATATGATTGGGAACTTCCGGAAAATATGGCTTGTCCGATAGATAAATTCCCATCTTTAGCCAATGGTGGAAAAACAATTGCCTTATTTTATGGGGCAGAGATGATAGACAGGTATGAATACCCTGAAGCGGAAGAAGGTATATCTAGGGAATATGGTGCAGAGGGCTGGCATCTCTGTTCGGACGACAGAGGAGGAACGCCGGGGCTGCTTAATTCTGACGGAATGACGGATGAAGTCCCGGACGATGAGGAACCGGAACAACCCGAAGAAGAAGAGCCGGATAAACCGGTAAGCCCGCCTGAATCCTATTCTTATCGGGATATCCGGATTACAGAAATTATGGCTGATCCGAAAGGATTTGAACCGGAAACAGAATATATAGAATTGTATAATACATTGGATAAATCGGTGCCTTTATCTGGCTGGACGTTGGTGTACGATAAGAAGCGGGTGATTGCTTTGGAGTCCATATCTATTCCTCCGTTTTCTTATGTCGTTTTGTATGATAAGGATAAAGAGGCTTTGTCTGAATCCAATGCTTATCCGGTAGATAACTTGTATCCGTTGGCCAACAGCGGAGATAAGTTGGTAACTCTTTTAGATGCGCGCGGAAAGGAAATTGATGAATGCAATTATCCGAAAGCTAAGGCCGGTAAGTCTTGGGAATATAGTGCGGAAGGATGGCATCTTTCTTCGGCTGAGCGTGGAGGCACCCCCGGTGAAGTGAATTCAGAAAGGGGGATAGACAATGAAGAAGAGGAGGGGCCGGATGAACCGGAAGATGACGAACCGGAAAAACCGGATTATCCGGATCCGGAAGCCGGTGAAATTATTCTGAATGAATTACTTCCGGAACCCTTTGCAGGGGGAAGTGAGTATATTGAGTTGCTGAATCGCTCTGAACGCGAATTATCTTTACAAAATGTGTGTATCTCGACACGTAAAAAAGATGGTTCATTGAATACCCGTTATCCTTTATCGGATTATGAAGGACCGTTGCTGCCGGGGGATTATCTTTTGGTTTCCAAGTCTATAGCAGATGTAGAAGCGTTTTATACATTGCCGGCAAATGTAAATTGTCTGGAATGCAAATTGCCTGCGTTATCCAACACCGGGGCATCGGTGGTGCTATACCGGGCTTTGGATGAAGAAATAATAGATGAGGTAACTTACTCTCCCCAATGGCATGACGAATCGGTCAAGAACCGGAAAGGCATTTCCTTGGAACGTATTGATCCGGATGGAGATTCCCAGGATGCGGACAATTGGGCATCGGCAGCTTCTTCCTATGGATCAGGAACACCGGGTGGTCAAAATTCTCAACGGGAAAACGATTCTGAAGAAAATGTGACGGGGAATGAACAGATTTCTATTCCGGTCTATCAGCCATCCGGAAACTATTTGATTACCTATCGGTTGGACGAGTCCGGTTATTCGGCCCGCGGTTGGATTTTCGACATAAGCGGAAGACGGGTAGCGACTTTGGTTGATAACGAATCTTTAGGAACCAACGGGGTGTTGGAATGGGACGGAGCAGGAAAGGATGGAAGCCGCCTTTCACCGGGAATATATATTATGTATCTGGAACTTTGGAATACTTCCGGCTCGGTTTACCGGAAGAAATCCGCATTTCTTGTCCATTGATTTTCAAGCGAACTACAAGGCAAAGAAAAAAGATATATGCATAGGGGCTGTGTCAAAATGAATGTTTTGATGCAACCCATTAAAGTGTGTAAGAATTAGCAAAATGCAAGGCGTTGAGGATGAGGGCGACAGGAGTTTACTGGAGTAAATGACTTAGCCCGAATTCCGAAAATAACGCAGCAGTTTGCAATTATGACACACCGTCATTTTTCTCTTTATCTGTCAGTGATTATGTTTGATGAGATTCATAAACTCCTCGCGTGTTTTAGCCTGTTGAAAAAAACCGGTGAAATCAGATGTTGTTGTTAAGGAATTCTGCTTTTCCACGCCACGCATTTGCATACACATGTGCTGCGCTTCGATAACAACCATTACGCCAAGCGGGTTCAAGGTTTGCTGGATACAATCCTTGATCTGCATGGTCAAGCGTTCCTGAATCTGCAACCGACGGGCAAAAATATCTACGACACGCGGGATTTTGCTCAATCCGGTAATATATTTTCTTGGGATATAAGCTACATGAGCTTTTCCGAAAAAGGGGAGCATGTGATGTTCACACAGAGAAAAGAAATCGATATCCTTGACAATCACCATCTGTTTATAGTCCTCCTCTTCAAACATGGCGGAACGTAAGACGGCCGCCGGATCTTCCCGATACCCTTTTGTCAGATACTGCATCGCTTTGGCAACCCGCATAGGTGTTTTCAACAACCCTTCACGCGTAATATCTTCACCTAATAAACCTAATATAGCCTCATAATGGGTTGCCAGGGCATCTCTGTTTTGCATCAATTGCTCTTCGTCTAATCTCTCCATCTTCTAATTCAAAGGGATTTTTACTTCTTCTTTTACGATGTACATTTCTTTGGCATAAGCGGGGAATGCTTCCATAAGCTGGCGCATAAGTTGATATGCCTCCTCGTGTGACCGGAAATCTCCTACCCGCAATTTCCAGAAAGGTGCGTTGTACGTAACGTATGTGGGTATATCCGGGAATAACTCTTTAATCTCCTCTTCTTTCTTGAACGCTTCGTCTTTGGATTTTCGTTGATTGTTTCCGGAAAAGACCTGAGCACGATATCCCGGAATCTTAAGGAATGTATTCTCCCCCTCCTGCTCCACATTCTCCCCGTACTTGTGGGCACCGACCATCGCGCGAATATCTTCCGATTGATGGATATGCACCGTACCTTTTCCTGCTTCCGACCGGGCAAGCCTGTCGAAAATAGTAACTACATGTACCGTTGTGTCTGCCTGCATTTGAGCTTTGGCGCAAACGGACGATAGGCAAACAATACCACAGACAACAAGGATTCTTTTCATAGGGAATAAAATAAGCATTATGCATGAAGAATGGAGAATAAAGAGATGATTCCCACGGATTTCATTCTTAATTCCCCATTCCACATTTTATTTATTTGTCGAACGCTTCGATAATAGGCATGAACTTTTCTACAGACAGAGACGCGCCACCAATTAATCCGCCATCGACATCCGGTTTAGCGAACAATTCCTTCGCATTACCACCGTTGCAGCTTCCACCATACAGGATAGTACAATTATCTGCGATTTCCTGACCATATTTAGCCGCTAACGTAGCACGGATGTGTGCATGGATTTCTTCTGCTTGATCAGCTGTAGCGGTCTTACCTGTACCGATAGCCCAAACCGGTTCGTAAGCCAGGATGATCTTGCTGAAATCCTCTGCGGAAAGGTTGAACAAAGAGCCCTCAATCTGAGCATCTACAACTTCGAAATGTTTGCCGGCTTCACGTTCAGCCAATACTTCACCGATACAGAAAATCGGAGTTAATCCGTTAGCCAAAGCCAATTCAACCTTAGTCTTCAGGATCTCCGGTGTTTCGTGATAATAAGCACGACGTTCAGAGTGGCCTAAGATAACATATTTGGCACCCGTAGAAGCCACCATAGCGGCAGAAACTTCACCGGTGAAAGCACCTTTTTCTTTATCTGCACAGTTTTCAGCGGCAACACCAATCTTGTTTGTATCGATAGCAGCCGCTACGCTTGCCAGGTGAGTAAACGGAGTACCGATAATAACATCGCAATTTGTTGTTTTGTTCTTCAATGCCTCGTTCAAGCCCTTAGCTAAATCCAAACCTTCTGCAAGCGTGGTGTTCATTTTCCAGTTTCCTGCAACAATGTTTTTTCTCATAATTCTATACGTTTTTAATTAACAGTTTATATAATTCCAATTATTTCCGTCTATTTTTCCGATAGTCATAGACCCAAACCAGCAGCAAAGGTACGGTAAAAGTCAATATGTTGGTTAATAACCGCCCCTCTTTCTTGGATTCGGGTTTGTCTTGCAACAAATTTGTTACCGTTTGAGGCAAAATTTCCTCTTGGGGAATATCGTTGTAATGCCATTTTTGTAAGATTGTCCCGTTTTTGAGCAGAACCAGTCCCGGATTAGAGCGGATAATGGTTTTCAGCATCGTCTCATCCCCAAATAAAAAAGGATATTCCGCGCCCGTGTAATCAATCCAAGTAGCCATAGCCTCTTCGTCCGACCCAGTTACGCAATAAAATCGCATTTTTTTCTCAACGGTATAATCATACACATTGTTTATTTCATCAATACGCTCATCATTGGCCTCTTCTAACTTTGGGGCAATCAGCAGAAATACTCCTGCCGTGTCCGTCAACACGGCCTCAGTTTTATCTTCCCCTTCAAAAGAAATCAGCGTAAAATCCGAAATAGGAGGTATATATCCGGCTTTGATAAGCTTGGATTCCGAGCGGACAAATCGCCAGGTAGAGTCATTGGCCGGAACATTCTCCAGCGAGAAGGTTTTCTCTACTCCTTCTTTCTCGTAAACAAAAGAATAGACATATTCATCTTGAGGAGCACTTTCCGGAATCAGCATTTGCTGGGGAATGTTTACACCTACTTTGTATGGACGGAAATCGATGATGGGCAAATGCCAATAGTTCCGCAGAGAGAACCCTATGCAAAACAGATAAGCATACGTCGCTATAAACCAATATACTTTAAAAGAATAGCCGGGAAGAGCCCGCTGGTTATATACAAAAGCGATAATCGCGGCTGTCAGAAGTACGATATTCTTATAAAAAGTAGCCCAGTTAGAAAGAATCACGGCATCTCCAAAACATCCGCAATCCGCCACCGGATTATATAACGCCAGGTAAAGCGTTAGCGGAGTCATGAATGACATCATGAGTAGGGTCAGGAAAGAGGCATACCGGCGATAGGCACCCAACAGCATACAGGTACCTAAGGTAAACTCTATGGCCGCCAGATTCATGGAAAAAGGAACCGCAAGAGCTTGCAAGTTATCGAAGCCGAATGCCGTAAAGTATTCACCGATTTTGATAGCACCTCCGGCTGGATCAATCGCTTTCACGGTTCCGGAGAACAGGAAAACAATCCCCAACAGGAAGCGACACACATAAGCCGCAAATTCTTTTGTCCTTTCTTTGTAATCCATACTTATCCTAAAAACTCAACTTAATCAGACCAAACAATGCATAATTCACCATATCCATATAATTGGCCTCAATACCTTCAGATACCAAGGTCTCCCCATTATGGCTTTCGATTTGCTTAGTCCGATATATTTTCATCAGGATTAAATCCGTATAAGAGCTGATTCGCATACTGCGCCATGCCTCATCGTAGTCATGATTCTTGGCATACATCAGTTCTTTGGTTTTAGTCATATATTTATCATAAAGAGTTAACGCCTGCTCATTGGTTATGTCAGTTGTATCGGCATAGCCCAAAGCCAGCTGAATCAATCCGATAATTCCATAATTGACAATTGCGATAAACTCAGGACGAATCCCCTCGTCAACCATACTTACCCCTTTTGTTTCCAAACTCCGGATGCGATTGGCTTTGATGAATAGCTGGTCGGTTACCGACATCGGGCGCATGATACGCCACGAAGGGCCATAATCCTCCAATTTCTTGGCATATAAATCCCGGCAAATCGCGATTACCTGTTCAAATTGTTCTTTTGTATCTGGCATAACACTTGATTTATAGTGCAAAGATACTTTTTTAATACATCTCCTCTTGGCATCATCATGTTAAATTTACTTTAGGAGTAGATGCCGGACATTCTCTCGCATTTCCCAGATGGCGGTACTGTTGACTTTAGGTTCCTTGGTCAGTACCGAATCGGCCATGGCTTTCAGCTTTTCCGGTTGATAATAATCAGGATCTGCATAAAGCCAATAGTTCGTTAAAAATTAGCCAAGCCTAAGCGGCTCTGGCAGTAAATAAAAT
>ERZ857521.812-NODE-812-length-43149-cov-3.543486_pt1 | contig 43149 bp, 39 predicted proteins | sample MGYA00519701_ERZ857521 | MGnify/ENA primary metagenome ERZ857521 (study PRJEB31778, sample SAMEA3449346) | human gut metagenome | biome: human gut; feature: human-associated habitat; material: faeces | place: United Kingdom | collected 2010/2012 ...
TCTTGTCATACTCCGCCTTGAGGCAGTTGAGGATCTTGCCCCGCACCGGAATAATGGCCTGGAACTGGGCATCCCGGCCCAGCTTGCAGGCGCCCAGCGCCGAGTCACCCTCCACGATGTAGATCTCACGCTCTGCCGGGTCCTTGCTGCGGCAGTCCACAAACTTCTGCACCCGGTTGGCAAGGTCAATGCTGCCCGAGAGCTTCTTCTTGAGGTTCAGACGGGTCTTTTCGGCATTTTCCCGGCTGCGCTTGTTCACCAGCACCTGTTCGCAGATGCGCAGGGCATCGTCGGGGTTCTCGATGAAGTAAATCTCCAGCTGATGGCGCAGGAACTCGTTCATCGCGTCATAGATGAACTTGTTGGTGATGGCCTTCTTGGTCTGGTTCTCATAGGAGGTCTGGGTGGAAAAGCTCGAGGACACCAGCACCAGGCAGTCGGCTACATCCTGATAGGTGATCTTGCTCTCATTCTTGAGGTACTTGCCGTTCTGCTTGAGATAGCTGTCGATCTGGTAGACCGTAGCGGAACGCACAGCCCGCTCGGGACTGCCCCCGTGCTCCAGGAAGCTGGAGTTGTGGTAGTACTCGGTCAGGCTCAGCTTATTGGAGAAGCAGAGCGCCACCGACAGACGCACCTTGTAATCCGGCTTGTCCTCCCGGTCCCGGCCCACAGCGGCAGCCGACCAGAACTGCACCGGAGTCAGGGGTTCTTCCCCGCCCAGCAGCTCGGTCACATAGTCCTGGATGCCGTTTTCGTAGAAGAACTCCTCCTCGGCAAAGCTGCCGTCCTCCTGCTCGTTGCGCAGCAGGAACTGAACGCCGGGGTTCACCACCGCCTGGCGCTTGAGAATATCCCGGTAGTAATCCGCCGGCACAGCGATGTCGGTGAACACCTCCAGATCCGGCTTCCAGCGGATGGTGGTACCGGTATCCCGCCGCTTGGTGGCGGTTTTCTTCATCTCCTCCGAGGGTTCGCCCTTTTTGAAGTGCAGCTCATAGACAAACCCGTCCCGGCAGATGGACACATCCATATACTCGGAAGCGTACTGGGTGGAGCAGAGACCCAGGCCATTGAGACCCAGGGAGAATTCATAGCTCTCCGCCGCATTGGTATTGTATTTGCCGCCGGCATACATCTCACAGAACAGCAGTTCCCAGTTGTAGCGCCCCTCCTTGGGGTTATAATCCACCGGGATGCCTCGTCCCTGGTCCTCCACCTGGACCGAATAGTCCAGATAGCGGGTGACGGTGATCTTTTTGCCATAGCCCTCCCGGGCCTCGTCAATGGCATTGGAGAGGATCTCGAAAATCGAGTGTTCACAGCCCTCCAGACCATCCGAGCCAAAGATAACCCCCGGGCGTTTGCGGACCCGGTCGGCTCCCTTCAGCGCCGAGATGCTGTCATTGCCATAGCTGTTTTTTGATGCTGCCATCTGCTCGCCCCTTCTTTTTACATTGTAAACTTCTCTTATTAAAGCAAATTTTACCACGCTTTGTCAAATCTGCCCGGCAGAATCCGTCGAACAGAAAGACCTGTGGTCCCCCTTTTTTGAGGGCCACAGGCCTTATCAAAACCGTGATTTATTCTTCCTTCTGATCCGGAGCGGAAGGTTCCTCCGGGGTTCCGGCTTCCGGTGCAGCCGCAGGAGCTTCCGGCTCCGATGCCGGAGTCTCAGGCTGGGATTCAGTCTGAGCGGCTTCCAGCTGTGCTGCCGCTTCCTTCTGAGCATCGGAAATCACCTTGGAGAAGATACCATGCTGATCTTCCTCCGGGTTCACTTCCCGTCCCTCCATCAGGGCCTTGAAGCCGAATTCGCCGATCTTCTCATGCTCCATCAGGTACTGGGCCACCACTTCCAGCTGGTCGCGGTGTGCTTCCAGGATCTCACGGGCACGGCTGTAAGCCTCTTCGATGATGCGGCGGATCTCCTGATCGATCTCAGCAGCCACTTCCTCCGAGTAGTTCCGGGAACGGTTGATGTCCATACCCAGGAACACTTCACCCTGATCCTGTCCATAGACCACCGGGCCCAGCTTTTCACTGAAGCCATAGCGGGTCACCATGGAACGGGCGATCTGGGTGGCACGCTCCAGGTCATTGGAGGCACCGGTGGAGATGTCATCCAGCACGATCAGCTCTGCCATACGGCCGCCCAGCAGGGTAACAATGTTCTCCTGCATGGCAGTCTTGGCAAGATAGCCCCGGTCGTCCTCAGGCAGCGACATGGTATAGCCGCCTGCCATTCCCCGGGGAATGATGGAGATCTCGTGTACCGGGTCCTGTGTGGGACAGTAGTAGGTGCAGACAGCGTGACCGGCCTCGTGATAGGCAGTCAGACGCTTTTCCTTCTCGGTTACCACCTTGGAGCGCTTTTCGGGGCCGGCGATCACCTTGATGGTGGCGTCCTCGATCTCCTTCATGGTAATGGCACGCTTATTGGCACGGGCAGCCAGCAGAGCCGCCTCGTTGACAACATTTTCCAGATCCGCGCCGGTGAAGCCGACCGTGGCCTTTGCCACAGTCTTGAGGTTGACATCCGGGCCCATGGGCTTATTGCGCACATGCACCTTGAGAATCTCCTCACGGCCCTTGACATCGGGATAGCCCACCAGGATCTGACGGTCGAACCGGCCTGGACGCAGCAGCGCCGGGTCCAGAATATCCTTGCGGTTGGTGGCGGCAATGATGATGACGCCCGAATTGGCGCCGAAACCGTCCATCTCTACCAGCAGCTGGTTGAGGGTCTGTTCCCGCTCGTCATGACCGCCGCCCAGACCAGCACCTCTGTGCCGGCCCACGGCATCGATCTCATCGATGAAGACGATGCTCGGGGCAGTTTTCTTGGCCTCGGCAAACAGGTCACGGACACGGGACGCACCGACACCGACGAACATCTCCACGAAGTCGGAACCGGAGATGGAATAGAAGGGCACACCGGCCTCACCAGCCACAGCACGGGCCAGCAGGGTCTTACCGGTACCGGGAGGGCCCATCAGCAGAACACCCTTGGGAATACGGGCGCCCAGGGCATTGTATTTGGCGGGGTTCTTGAGGAATTCCACGATTTCCTGCAGCTCTGCCTTTTCTTCCTCGGCTCCTGCCACATCGGCAAAGGTGACAATCCGTCCGTCCTGGGGAGTACGGGGCTTGGCCTTGGAGAAACCGGACATTCCGCCGCTGCCCCGGGTCTGGCGCATCATCACATAGAGGAAGATGCCCATACTGCCCACCAGGATCAGGGTGGGAAGCATCGAAACGAACCACCGGATCTCGGCTGCGGGCTCCAGGTCATAGACCATCTTGCTGTCGGGATGGGCCTCGTTGTAAGCCTCAATGTCATCGTCGATGTCATCGAGGAATCGGGAGACATTGGGAACACGGTAGTTGACCTCAGTCTTCTTTCCGTTGATCTCTACAAGCATGGTCATATTGCCGCTGCCCAGGTTCAGATCAAATTCCGAAACCTGACCGTTCTCAAAGTATTCCAGTACTTTGGAATACTTGATGAGCTGCTGGGTGGACGACTGGGAAAACAGAGTCGTAGCCAGCAGCAGGAACGCCAGCAAAAGTGCCAGATAGATTCCAAGTCCTTTTGTCGAAGGCTTTTTTACTGCCAAATGTATTCACTCCTTTGCCCTGTGGGCGTAGTTGAGTCGGATGGCACTGCATCCGCTGCAAAATATCAGATAGCCGCTCAGCCCTGGTAAACTTCTTCCTTGAGAACGCCTACATAGGGCAGATTGCGGTAACGCTCATCAAAATCAAGGCCATACCCGACTACGAATTCATCCGGCACTTCAAAGCAGCAGTAATCCGGCTGAATATCCGCAGTGCGGCGGGCAGGCTTATTGAGCAGGGTTACGATCTTGATGCTGTTGGGATGGCGGTCCCGGAGCAGTTCCCGCAGGTAGCTCAGGGTCAGGCCGCTGTCCAGAATATCCTCCACCAGGAGCAGATCATATCCCTCCACATTATTGTCCAGATCCTTGACGATTTTCACCACACCGGAACTTTTTGTGCCGCTGCCGTAGCTGGATACCGACATGAAGTCGATCCGGGCATGGGTGGTGACAGCACGCATCAGATCTGCCATGAATACCACAGAACCCTTGAGAATGCCCACCATCAGCAGATTTTTGCCGGCGTAGTCCTCGGAAATACGGGCGCCGATTTCAGCGACCTTTTCCCGGATCTCCTCTTCCGAGATCAGAACCTTTTTGATATCCTGTTCCATTACATTATTCATAATCTTTCCCCTCAATACAAACCATCCAATACTGATCGCCCTGCAAAGGACAAACTGCCGCAGCCCGTTCGTCACAGCCGAAGCCTTCGGCCCACAGGAGCCCGCAGTCATCGCTGAGCAGTGCCAGACTGTCCCGGCGCTCCGGTGGAATCCCGGCTTCGCTGAGCAGTTTTTTGAGCGTCTTTGTCACGCCCCGGCCCGCCGGACGAATCCGGTCGCCGCTGTTTCTGCTTCGCAAAACGATATTACCATATATTCTACCACAGTCAAGAACATTTTTTAAGGCGTTATACTGTTCTTTCACAATTTTTTCTAAAAGTTCACAATTCAAAGGAATCAGACAGACTTTCCGCCCGTCCGGGAGGAAAAACCGCTGCTCCCCCGCCTCCGGAGAAACCGGAAAACAGAAGCCCGCTGCCGGCTGTGCCGGACGCTCCATCCAGATCCGGCCTTCCCGGCTGCAGAAGCGCACCCCGCCGCCGATCTCCGAAGCACCGCCCTCGGCTGCCAGCCGGGTACAGATCCCGGTCTGCCGGTGGGAGAGGGTCCCGCCCTCTGCCACTGCCATGCGGCTGAGCACTTCCCGCCGCACTGCCGCCGGCAGCGCCAGGAACGCCTCTGCCGTATAGGCGGTATGGCCCCGGTAGGATTCCGCCATGCCCAGGAACTGTTCTGCCTCCCGGCTCACCAGCTCGTAGCCCTCCCCCATCGCCTCGATGAGATGGGCAAAGGCCTCGGGCAGCGCCGGGTTGAGGGCATACAGCTCCGGGATCAGACGCAGACGGATGCGGTTGCGGGTGTACTCCTCGGAAAAGTTGGTGCTGTCGGTGACAAAGCCGATGCCGTTTTCAGCGCAGTAGGCCTCCACCTCCTGCCGGGTGACTGCGATGAGCGGGCGGATCAGGTAGTCCCGCACCGGCTGGATGCCGCACATGCCCCGCAGTCCGGTTCCCCGGGCCATGGAGAACAGCACCGTCTCCATATTGTCGCTGAGGGTGTGGGCGGTCGCAACCTTGCAGCCGGTCTCCCGGTGCAGTCGCTCAAACAGGGCATACCGGGCCTTGCGTCCGGCGGTTTCCTCTGAGAGATGCTCCTGCCAGGCCAGTTCTGCCACTTCCACCCGCTCCACTGTGAGCGGCACCTGCCAGCGCTGGCACAGCTCCCGGACAAAGGCCTCGTCCTGGTCCGCTTCCGCTCCCCGCAGACAGTGGTTGAGATGACAGGCGGTCACTGTGAGCCCCATAGGCTCCCGCAGCGACAGCAAAAAAGCGAGCAGGGCCGCCGAATCCGCGCCGCCGGATACCGCAGCGCAGACATGGTCGCCCTGCCCGATCATTTCATATTTCTCAATGGTGTCCAGTACCTTATCCCTCATTGCGGAACAGCTCCAGTCCCTTGAACCGGGTGAACTGACCATCCCAGCCCAGCTTAACCGAATCGGTTTCGCCGTGACGGTTCTTGGCTACAATGCACTCCGCCACATTCTGTTCCTCACTCTCCCGGTTGTAATAGGCGTCCCGATAGAGGAACAGCACAATATCCGCATCCTGCTCGATGGAACCCGATTCACGCAGGTCGGAGAGCATGGGACGGTGATCCTGCCGGCTGTCCGGCCCACGGGAGAGCTGGGACAGGGTGATCACCGGCACATTGAGCTCCTTTGCCATGATCTTGAGTCCTCGGGTGATCTCCGAGATCTCCAGCACACGGTTGTCGCCCGAGCGCCGTCCGGAGGTCATCAGCTGGAGGTAGTCAATCACCACCAGGCCGATATCCGGAATACGCCGGAGCTTGGCCTTGATGTCCGCCACCGTGATGGACGGGGTATCGTCGATGTAGATCTCCGCCTTGGAGAGCATCTGAGCGGTCATAGCCAGCTTGGTCCAGTCCTCGGGGGTGAGATTGCCGGTACGCAGCGCGCCCGACTGGATCAGCGCCTCAGACGAAAGGATTCGTCCCACCAGCTGCTCCTTGCTCATTTCCAGCGAAAAGACCGCCACCTTCTTGCCCGAACGCACTGCCACATTGGTGGCGATATTCAGGGCAAAGGAGGTCTTTCCCATACCGGGACGGGCCGCCACCAGGATCAGGTCGGACTTGTTGAGTCCGGTGAGGATGGTATCCAGTGCCCCGAAGCCGGACGGGGTGCCCACATACTCGCTCTTATCGTCGCCGCTGAGCTTCTGGAGCCGGTCATAGGTCTCAATGATGACCTCGTCAATGCGGGTCAGGCCGCCGGTTTCCCGGCCCTTGCGGATGTCAAAGATATCCTGCTCCGCCCGGTCCATGATGCTCTTGGCATCGCCGGTGCCCTCCCGGATGGTATCCAGGATCTTGCGGGAGGTCTCCGCCAGGCTGCGCAGATAGTATTTCTCCTGGACGATCCGGGCATAATCCGCCACATTGGAGGTGCTGGGCACCATCTCCACCAGGCTGACCAGATACATCTTGGCATCGCTCTCGGTGGGGAAAATGCCCTCGGACAGCACCTTGTCCAGCAGGGTGACCACATCGATCTTTTCTGAGGCGAGGAACATACGCATCAGCACCGAGAAAATCTCCCGGTTATAGCTGCCGTAGAAGCTCTCCGGCTTGAGATATTCCAGCACATCAGTAATCCGTGCCGGATCTGCAATCACAGCACCCAGTACCGACTGTTCCGCTTCCTTACTGTATGGAAGTGCTTCCAGCAGTGCATCCGCACTGGCATTCCGGTCCATCCGTTCTTCCTCCCTCTCGTAAATTTCCCGACGGGTCAGGCTGGAATCAGCCCTCTACAACCTCTACAAAGCACTCGCAGCTGATTCCGGAGTAGAACTTCAGAATCGCACGGAAGCTGCCGAAGGACTTGATTTCCAGAGGCAGTTCGATCTTGCGCTTGTCAATGGTGACGCCGTGCTGCTTTGCCATCTCCTCGGCGATCTCCTTGGCGGTCACCGAGCCGAACAGACGTCCGCCCGCACCGGCCTTGGCCTTGATGATGATCTTCTTGTCCTTCATCTTGGCAACATTCTCCCGGGCAGCCTGCATTTCCAGATCGATCTTGTGCTGCTTGGAAGCCTGCTCGTTCTTCAGCTCATTCATGGCCTGGTTGGTGGCCTCCACTGCCAGCTTGCGCTTGAGCAGGAAGTTCTGGGCGTAGCCTGCGGATACCTCCACAACCTCACCCTTCTTGCCGGTTCCCTTTACATCCTGTGTCAGAATTACCTTCATTATAATACTCCTCCTTGGTGTCCGCCGGACTGCGGCTGTACCGCAGTTTACTTGGCGGGTCTCGGGTTTTTGCTCAGATAGTCGTCAATGGCTTCAAACAGCCGCTGACGGGCGCTTTCCAGTGTACAGTCGGACAGCTGGGCTCCGGCCATGGTCAGATGACCGCCGCCGCCCAGGCTCTCCATGATGATCTGCACATTCATCTCGCCCATGGAACGGGCTGAGAAGTTCACGCCCCGCCCGGTCTCATACATGACAAAGGACGCCGCCACTCCATTGATATTGAGCAGTTCGTCCGCTGCCTGGGCTGCCACCACATTGATGTCCTCGATCATCTGGTTGGTGCTGGCAACCGCACAGCCATGATAGAGCTCCGCCGACGCCATCAGCTTGATGCGCTGCTGGTAATCGGAGAGCGAGGTGTTGAAGTACTTGCGCACATCGCTGGTTTCGGCACCCAGACGGCGCAGATAAGCCGCCGCTTCAAAGGTGCGCACACCAGCCTTGGAAACAAAGTTCTTGGTGTCCAGCATAATGCCGGCGAGCAGAGCCTCGGCCTCCAGCCGGGTCAGGCGGATATTGCCGCTGAGATACTGCACCAGCTCGGTGACCATCTCACAGGCCGAAGACGCATAGGGCTCGTGATAGAAGATGGTGGCGTTGTCGATATACTCCACCAGCTTGCGGTGGTGGTCGATGACCGCCACGCTGCGGCACTTCTCATACAGCTCCCGGGATTCGATGATGGTCTTGGAATGGGTATCCACCACGATGAGCAGGGTGCCCTCCTCCACCACGTCCATAAGCTCGGACGGGGCCTTGAGATACTCCCGGTAGCCATTCTCCGCCACCCGGCGGTAGAGCAGATCCACCATGTTCCTGTCGGGATCGATGGCGATCCAGGCGGGCTTGCCCATCTGGGTCACTGCCTTGTGCAGCGCCACTGCCGCACCGAAGCAGTCCATATCCGCGAACCGGTGTCCCATGAGGATGACATTCTTGCTGGAAGCGATCAGCTCGCTGAGTGCCTGGGCCACAATACGGGTCTTGACCTTGGTGCGCTTTTCCACGCCTTTGGAAAGACCGCCATAGAAATCGTAGCCGTTCTTGGTACGCACCGCAGCCTGGTCGCCGCCGCGGCCCTGGGCCATTTCCAGTGCCTGACGGGCCATCTCGTCCGCCTCACTGATGGAGGGCGCCTCCCGTCCGATACCGATGGACAGGGTACAGGGTACCCGGTCGCTGATCTCGATCTTGCGGATGGTATCCAGAATATCCAGACGGTTCTGGATGATCTGCTGCATGAATTTGTCCTCAAAGACCGCATTGTAGCGGTCCTTTTCCACCTGGCTCACCACGCCGCCGTATTTCTCCACGAACTGGGTGATCTGGTAGTCGATCTCCGAGAGCACCTGGGTCTTGTCGCTTTCCCGGGCATTCTGGACCAGCTCGTCATAGTTGTCCACCATGATGCGCATCACAGCGGGACGGGTCTTGAAGTAGAGATCGGTATAGTGCTTGAGGTCGTGGTCGTCCACGAAATAGAGGGCAAAGAGCTTTTCGGTTTCACTGCCCGAATCGTACTTATTGGCGTACATGGAGTACTGCCGTCCGCCGATGCGCACTCCGAAGCCTTTCTCCGGCGTGGGCTGGCGGAAATCGGTATTGCCGATAAAATCGGAGATCATGCGTCCGTAGAGCTGAAGCGTACTGCTGCCGTCGAGCAGCTGTTCCGCCTTGCGGTTGTACCAGACGATCTCCCCGGTATCGCTGACCACGGTAAGCGCCAGCGGATGCCCGATGGAAGCCTCAGTCTGCAGGGCATGGACCTCCTCGCCCAGCTGATGCAGGTACCGGCTGGTACCCGCGGTGATGTAGTGATATTGCACGAAGATGATGAGCATACCCACCAGGAACACACTGACCGATACCGCCAGTGTCCGGGGGTCCACCATGGCAGCCACACCGGTTACTGCCACACAGAGCAGAAACATCGAGCCGAAAATGGTGGAGAGCAGCGCCAGTCGTTTTCGCACCGTGAACCTTCCTTTCCGAAACGCGGTTCGCCGCGGGAATTTTTACAGAAAAGCGGTCTGTGCCGTCTAGCGGCAACAACCCGCATTTTAATTCTGAAAAAGATTATACCACACCCGCACTCATTTGTCACTTCGAAAATGATACGGATGTGGTATATTAAAACGCTGTTTATGCTGCGTGAAAACGCATCAGACTTCCTGGATAATAGGCAGGATCATCGGACTGCGCTTGGTGCGGCCCCAGACAAACTGTCCCAGCTGATCCTTGATGGCATTCTTGATGCTGCCCCAGTCCTGGACCTCCTGCTCCCGGCAGCGGTCCACCGCCCGCAGGCAGACCCGACGGGCATCGCTCATCATATCCTCGGCCTCCCGCACATAGACAAAGCCGCGGGATACAATATCCGGACCGGACACCACTTCGCCGGTGGCAGAATCCATCGCCACCACCACGATGATCAGGCCGTCCTGAGCCAAGTGCTTGCGGTCCCGGAGAACGATGCTTCCCACATCGCCCACACCCAGGCCGTCCACCATCACAGAACCGGACGGAACAGTGCCGCCCAGGGCGATCTGTTCGGGCGAGAGTTCTACCACCCGTCCGATCTCGCCGATCACCATATTCTCTCTCGGAACCCCCATGGCAGCTGCCAGGTCGCAGTGCTTCTTCAGGTGCTTGTATTCACCGTGCACCGGCATGAAGAACCGGGGCTTGGTCAGTGCCAGCATGAGCTTGAGCTCGTCCTGCTGGGCATGACCGGAGGTGTGCAGATCGTAGGTCTTTTCATAGATCACCTCAGCGCCCTGCCGGAGCAGTGCGTTGATCACCCGGGTGACGCTCTCCTCGTTGCCGGGGATGGGCGATGCCGACAGGATAATGAAGTCGTTGGGGGTAACGGTGATCTTGCGGTGGTCGTTCATGGCCATCCGGGTCAGGGCACTCATGGGTTCGCCCTGGCTGCCGGTGGTGGCGATCACCAGCTTGTTGTCGGGGTAGCGGCTGAGCACATCCAGATCCACCAGAGTGCCTTCGGGGATATTCAGGTATCCCATCTCAGCGGCACGCTCCACCATGTTCACCATGCTGCGTCCCGAAACCGCCAGCTTGCGTCCGTGCTTGACGCAGCAGTCCACGATCTGCTGGAGCCGGTGGACATTGGAGGAGAAGGTCGCGATGATGATCCGGCGGTCCTCCGCCTTCTTGAACAGGGTCTCAAAGGTATCGCCCACCACCCGTTCGCTCTTGGTGGCGCCGGGGCGCTCGGCATTGGTGGAGTCTGCCAGCAGTGCCAGAACGCCCTGCTGTCCCAGCTGACCGAACCGGGCCAGGTCGATGACCGGGCCAGCCACCGGGGTAAAGTCCACCTTGAAGTCGCCGGTCTGGATGATCAGGCCGGCCTTGGTGGAGATCGCCAGAGCACAGGCGTCGGGGATAGAGTGGTTCACGGCGATGAGTTCCACATCGAAGCCGCCCAACTTGATATGGTCGCCGGGGTGCTTTTCAATGAGCTTCACCCGACCCAGCAGGCCATGCTCCTTGAGCTTGCCCTCGATCAGCGCCAGGGTGAGGCGTGTGGCATACACCGGGATATTCACGGTCTTGAGCAGATAGGCCAGACCGCCGATATGGTCCTCATGTCCGTGAGTGATGACGATGCCGCGGATTTTATCCTTGTTCTTCTCCACAAAGGTGAAGTCGGGAATTACCACATCCACGCCGAACATCTCGTCATCGGGGAAAGCCAGACCGCAGTCCACAATGAACATATCCTCGCCGCACTCATAGACGGTCATGTTCTTGCCGATCTCATGCAGACCGCCCAGGGGAATGATCCGCACCCGGGCATTGGGATCGGTATTATTGTTGTTCCCACCCCGGCGGCGGGAGTTCTTCTGGTTCTTGCGGGGCGCTTCCTGAACCGGTGCCTCCGCCTGTGCGGCAGGAGCTGCCTGCTCTGCCGGAGCATTCTCCTTGGCGGGGCGGTTATTCTTCTTCCGGCTGCCGGACTGCTTCTTCTCCCGGGGCTTTTCCGGCTCGGAAACAGCTGTGGCGCCGATCACAGCGGCAATGGCCTCATCCAGGGTCTTTTTGCGGCTGCGGCTGGGCTTCGGGGTGGATACCAGCTCCTCCCCGGATGCTGCCGGAGTCTCCTCCGCGGCGGGCTTGGCTGCCTTATTGCTTCTGCGGTGATACCGGCGCTTGGGCCGGTCCTGTTTTGATTCTGATTCGTTTATGGGCTTCATAGTTTTCTCGTCTGCCACCGAATTTCCTCCATTCTCTTTCATTCAAAATATCGATGTACGATTTAATTTTCTGTAACGGAAAAAAGCCTGTCTGCAACGCATCCAGGACTGAATGTACTGTAAAACATCAAACGGATCGCTTCCCGTCCGATCCGCACAAACAGGGTACGCCCCGGGGACTTCTCTGCCCGGGGAGCACAGTCAGCCGTATGGCAACCCGACACCGCACTGTTCCGCTCCGATGCCGCATACCGCTGAATTTTACGAACACTCTCTTACTTGCTATCATACACTTTTTATGCAATTCTGTCAATAGAGCCCCTGCAAAACTGGCAAAGGTACTGAATTTGTCGTTTTTATTAGTATGGCTGCTTCCGGACAGATTAGTCAGGCAGGATGCTTGATTTCCCACAGCCGGAATGCTATACTGTCAGAGTTATCCCCCATGAAGGAGGGCAAACCTGTGAAAAAAGTGGAACTCTATACCGACGGCGCCTGTTCGGGCAATCCCGGACCGGGCGGCTGGGGCGCGATCCTGCGCTATGGCGAGCATGAAAAGGAACTCAGCGGCGGCGCCCATGACACCACCAACAACCGTATGGAACTCACCGCTGTGATCGAAGGGCTGAAGGCGCTCAAAGAGCCCTGCATGGTGACCGTTTACAGCGATTCCAAGTACTTCTGCGATGGTGTGCAGAAGGGCTGGGTCTACGGCTGGAAAAAGCGCGGCTGGAAAAAATCCGACGGCAAACCGGCGCTCAACCCCGATCTGTGGGAAGAGCTGCTCACCCAGCTGGGCCGCCATCAGGTGGAGATCGTCTGGGTCAAGGGACACGCCGGTCACCCGGAGAATGAACGGTGCGATAGACTGGCAGTGGCCCAGAGTGAAAAGCACCGCTGACCTCTCCCCCTGCGCAAACATACAAAAATCCCCCTGCACCCACTCAAGGGCAGCAGGGGGATTTTTCTGTTATGATACCGCTCAGCGGCTGAGCTCTACCGCAATGGCAGAGGCCAGACGGGCATTGTTGTAAACCAGGCGGATATTGGCTTCCAGGCTGTCGCCTCCGGTGATCTTCTGGATCTCGTCCAGCAGGTACGGAGTGGTCTCCTTGCCATGGATGCCCAGCTCCTTGGCCTTGGCAATGGCCTCATCAATGACCTTATAGATGGCATCGTGATCCATCGAGTACTCCTCAGGGATGGGATTGGTCACCAGCATGCTGCCGTCCAGACCCAGCTCCATCTTAGCACGGAAGGCCTCGGCGATCTCTGCGGGGGTATCCATGCGGTAATCCACCTTGAAGCCGCTCTTGCGGGTATAGAAGGCGGGAAGTTCCTCGGTCTGGTAGCCGATCACCGGCACGCCCTTGGTTTCCAGGTATTCCAGGGTGAGGCCCAGATCCAGAATGGCCTTAGCGCCGGCGCAGACTACCATCACCGAAGTATGGGCCAGCTCCTCCAGGTCAGCGGAGATGTCCATGGTGGTTTCAGCGCCGCGGTGTACACCGCCGATGCCGCCGGTGGCAAAGATCTTTACACCAGCCATGTCAGCCAGGATCATGGTGGCAGCTACGGTTGTGGCGCCGTCCTCGCCCTTGGCGCAGACCACCGGAATATCCCGGCGGCTCACCTTGGTCACAGCCAGGCCCTTCTTGCCCAGGTGATCGATCTCCTCGGGGGTGATGCCCACGGTCAGCTTGCCGCCGATGATGGCGATGGTAGCCGGAACAGCGCCGCATTCCCGGACGATCTTCTCCACTTCCAGGGCAGTTTCCACATTCTTGGGATAGGGCATGCCATGGGAAATGATGGTGGATTCCAGTGCTACCACCGGCTTGCCGGCTTCCAGTGCTGCTTTTACTTCCGGTGCTACAACCAGATATTTCTCCAGATTCTTCATCGTAAAATTCCTCCTGTAATGCACTCAGTTTTCGCTGATCCGGTCCAGTACGGCCTGTCTGGACAGCTTTTCGTTGATGGTATTCTCCCCCTCGATGCAGATGGCAGCGGCTGCCAGTCCACACCGGGCTGCCTTCTCGGTGGAAAACTCACTGAGATAGGCCATCACCAGCGCCGCCATAAAGCTGTCACCGGCACCGGTGGTATTGCGGATCTCCGCCGGGTAGTTGGGAATGCGCTTCTTGCCCCGGGCATTGCCATACAGCACCCCTGCCGCTCCCATGGAGAGGAACACCTGCCGCACACCCAGTTCCAGCAGAATATCCACTGCCTTGCGGGCCGACCGCTCATCGGTCACCGGAATGCCGGTGAGCAGTGCTGCCTCCAGCATATTGGGCTTGATAGTGTGGATCTTGCCCAGCACCGGCAGCAGCTTCACTGCCTTGGCGGTGGACACCGGATCGGCAAAGATGGGCACTGTACAGTTCTCGCAGAGATACTGGATGGTCTCAGCGGGCAGGTTGGTGTCGATGACGCACAGGCTGGCGTTGTTGATCACATCCAGCTTGGAGGCAATATACTCCGGGGTCAGATAGGAATAGATCTCCATATCCGAAACCGCCAGCTGCATATCGCCGTTTTCATCGGTGATGAACATATAGGTGGAAGTGGATGCCCCGCTCACACTCCGGCTGTGGGTGATGTCAATGCCGTTTTCCCGGCAGCTGTGCTGGATCTCTCCGGCATGGATGTCCTCACCAAAGGCAGTGATGAACTTGACCTCCACATCCAGCAGCGCCAGATTGTGGGCAATATTCCGGCCCACGCCGCCCAGGGACATGTGCACGGTGCCCGGATTGGAATCCTTGCCCACCAGCCGGCGGAAGGGCATACCGGCGATGTCGATATTCACAGCGCCGACCACCACTACATAGGGGCTCATCTGCAGGATATAGCCTTTCCCCTGGATAAAGCCCTTCTTCATCAGGTTGGAGATATGCACCGCCACCGATGACCGGGTGATCCCCGCCTTGTCTGCCAGCTCCTGCTGGGAGATCAGCGGATTCTCCGCGATCCAGTCCAGCAGCTGTCTTTCCCGTTCTGTTATCATACCGCACCCCATAAACAAAAATTAAGCTGTCTGAATAAATGTTTACTCCGAAAAATATTGTAACGCCCTTTTTCCAAAAAATCAAGTGCTTTTTCTCGGGGAGAAAATCTGGTATACTGACCATAGAGAACGGGAAAGGAGCAATGCGCCATGACACCCAAAGAAGAATTTATCGCCATATTTACCGAGAACATCAAGCGGGAAGGAGCCCGGGAACTGCTGGCCTGGCTGGAGACCACCGACTTTTTCACCGCGCCTGCCAGCACCAAGTTCCACTGTACCTGTGAGGGCGGTCTGGTACAGCATTCGCTGAGCGTCTATCACACCCTGATGGAGCGCTACTTTGAGGAGGGCACCGACAACCCCGAAAGCTTTGCCATTGCCGCTCTGCTGCATGACCTGTGCAAGGCCAACTTCTACAAGGTATCCACCCGGAATGTGAAGAATGAGGAAACCGGCAGCTGGGAAAAGGTTCCCTATTATGCTGTGGAGGATCAGTTTCCCTATGGTCACGGGGAGAAGTCGGTCTATCTCATCGAGCGGTTCCTGCGGCTCAAGCCTTCGGAGGCCATGGCCATCCGCTGGCACATGGGCGGCTTTGATGACGCGGTCCGGGGCGGCAGCTTTGCTCTGAGCCTTGCCTTTGAGAAGTACCCCCTGGCGGTGAAGATGCACCTGGCGGATCTGGAGAGCACCTATCTGCGGGAGCATCACACCTCGGCTGTGACCCGTCGGTAATCCATACAAAAGAAAAAACACGGGACAATCCTGTCCCGTGTTTTTTTGTGATGTTCTGTGCGTTTAACCGTCGGTTTTGATGGCTTCCAGCGCCGAGATCTTGACTGCACGGTTGGCGGGATAGAACCCGGATATGAGTCCGATGCAGGTGGCAAAGATCAGTCCCAGGGCTACCAGCCACGGCGGGATAATGGATACATCGGTGCCGTAATAGGACGACATATCCGAGCCGCTCATGGAGAAGCCGAAGGTATTCATGGCGAAGGAGATCATATAGCTGAGGATAATGCCGATGACGCCGCCCATAAAGCCGATGGCGCCGGCTTCCATCAGGAAGATGGTGCGGATATTGCCTACAAAGCAGCCCAGCACCTTCATAACACCGATTTCCCGGGTACGCTCATAGATGGACATGATCATGGTATTGGCAATGCCCAGCGCCGCTACAAACAGCGAGATGGCACCCAGACCGCCCAGGATCAGCTGCTGCTGCTTGGCCTGTTCCTCCATGGGTTCCCGGATGCTGTCCAGGGACCAGGTGGAAAAGCCCATATCCTCGATGGCCTTCTGCACTTCCGATACCTTGCTGATGTCGGTCACTTTGACCTTGGCATTCTGGTATCCGGTATCCTCCGGCAGCTTCATATTGTTGGCTTTATAGTAGTCATTGCGGATCTGCTTGAGATCGTCAATGTCCATATAGGCGCCCTGCGAGGTTTCGTAACCCTTGTTGTAGTCCTCCTTCATCCGTCCGTAATAGGTCAGATCATAGGTATAGACCTTGGTTTCCTTATCCTCGTCATTGGAGCCGGTCTGGATGCGCAGCTTATCCTTTTTCAGGTCCACGAACGGGTCCTTTACATTGCCGTTGGCATCCGGCCAGGAATCCACATAGTTGTAGCCTGGCTTTTTCTTGTTGTCCCGGAAGGCATAGGCTGCCTTTTCACCAAAGACAATGCCATAGGGCTTGAGATTCTCGGTGGGGAAACCATTGCCGTCCACCAGTTCGATTCCCAGCGAACTGAGCGCTTCGGGATAGATACCCACCACATTGGAAAGGCTCATCTCATAGCGGTCGCCCTTGCCGGCAAAAATACTGGCATTGATGTCATAGGCCTGATAGAACGGGGTTACAACTACAACACCGTCCATCTGGGAGATCTGCTTGAGGGTCTCATCATCCAGCTTGGCCTGGGTATTGCTGCCGCCGCCCGAGCCATAGTTATAGATCTCGATCAGCGTCAGATCACCCATACTGGCAAGCATGGCATCGGTACTGGCCTGCATGCCTACACCAATGGAGATCATTACCACAATGGCGCAGGTACCCACTACTACACCTACAACAGTGAGCAGTGTACGCACCTTACGGCGCAGCAGGTTTTGCACGCACATGGTAATCAGATCAGAGATCTTCATCGTCGAATTCGCTCCTCTTGGCCTTGATCTTGAGGACAGTCATATATCCGGTGGCTCCGGCAACTCCGGCTGCCACTACAAACAGAACCACATTCTGTACTGTAAACAGGCTGGGCTCCTCTGTGGGCTGGGGGTCCACTACGGGGAAATCAATGCCCGGGTCCACATAGGGCATTTCCTCTACCATGATGGTGAACGGACGGGTTACTTCCCGTACATTCATGCTGGCATCCTCATAGCTGATGACCACTTCGCCTTCCATCTTGCCGGCCTCGGTGGGAGTAACATAGAAATCAGCACTCTCTTCAGCACCGGAAGCTACATTGCCGATAAAGTTGCGTTCTCCGCTGTTCTGCATATTGCCCCGGAGTTCCGCAGTAACATTGTAAACCTGAGTCTTGCCCTTGTTGACAAAATTGATCGACAGATTGTATTCATCGCCTACATACAGGCTGGTCGGCACCTGGATCTCGTCCACCGAGAAGCGGTCCGGCTGGGTTACCGGAATGGAAATGCTCTCGGACGACTCCCCGCTCTTACGGGTATCATTGGCGATGTACTGGAAGGAAAACTCAATATTGATGGCATAGCTCTGGGCTTCCGCATTGGGATTGGCCTGCATGCTGATGGTCTTGGAGATGCTTTCGCCCACATCCAGATGGTCGAAATGATAGGTATTGGACGAACTGGTGATGGAGAAGCCGTCGGGAGTGGTGATCTTCATCACGATGTTGTCCAGATCATACTGGGTGCTGGTGTTCTCGAAGGAGAGATTGAGGTCGATGACCTGTCCGGCCGAAACCTGTGTGGTGCCGTAGTCATACTGGCTGACAATGATATGCGGGATCAGCGGATCGAGGTTCACATCCTCATCATCTTCCTCCGGATCGTCCTTATCCACATAGGGAATGCAGCCCGGAATCTTCATGCTCATATTGTACTTGTAGTCCTGACCGCCGTAAGAATATCCCACTACAAATTCCACTGTATCACCGGAACCGGTGTAAACCAGATCTGTCATGGAAATATCATATTGCAGGTTCTTACCAGCGCCTACAGTGATATTGGTCAAGCTGTCTCCGCTGGCAGAACCGCGCTTGAAATCTCCCTGCTTAAAGGAAATATAAGCTGTTGATCCAACTGCTTCCTGAGCTTCCGCCTGATTATCAAATCGCAGACTTGTATCCAGGATTGTCAAGTTCACAGAAATGGATCGTCCTTTGGTAATACGAGAAGAACCGGTAATATTAGAAGCAATGATCTGAGCGTCACCCTCAGCAGTTACGCTCATAATCGTAACGCTAAAGCTATCATTATCCTTCCATTCGCCGGATTTCTTGCTAAAGGTCAATCCACCGTAAGTAACCGGTTCGCTCCCCTTGCAAGTTATAGTTGTATCAGTTCCTATACTGGATGAACTGGTAGAAACATACAGCTTCAAATCAGAACCACTAACGGTAAAATAATATGTACCTGCCGACAGTTTTTCTCCATCAGGAGTTCCACTCAAAGTTACAGTTGCTGGACTGTTGTTGTTTGCAATTAGACCATCCGCCGCATACGAGGTAAAGGCCGGAGCCATCACGCCCAGGATCATCAGCGCGACCAGAAGCAGGGTGATCACCCGCACATAAGTCTTTTTTATCATTGTTTGTTTCCCTCCAGATTTTCTTCTGCGGTGTCAGCCGGGCTCTCCTGCTCTGGCAGTTCCGCTTTCGGTGCAGGTTCTTCCCCTGCGGTGGATGCTGCCGTTCCCACCGGCGGCTCTCCCCCTTCTGCCTGCTTTTCTTCCTGCAGCTCCTGCCGGATCGCTTCGATCTCCTCTTCACTCTCCAGCACCGTCGTCTCCGCCAGATTGGCGTTCTCCGACAGGAAGTATTCCACAATCTCCTCATTGCTCATGCGGTCCACAATCGACTTGTTTTCCACATCACTGACAATCTTTCCATCGATCAGCGTCACAATCCGGTCCGCATACTGCGCCAGATAGGAGTCATGGGTAACCAGGATCAGGGTCTGGTTGTTCTGCCGGCACATACGCACCATCATTGCCATTACCTCAATGGTGGTTTTGGTATCCAGGTTGCCGGTGGGTTCGTCCGCAAAGATGATCTTGGGACTTGCCACAAACGCCCGGGCAATTCCCACTCGCTGCTGCTGACCACCCGACATCTGATTTGGCCGGTGATGCATCCGCTTTTCCAGTCCCACTTCCCGCAGCATCTGTGCGGCTATCTTTTCCCGCTTTGCTTTTGGTACGCCCCGGAACATCAGCGGCATTGCCACATTTTCCAGTGCTGTATGGGAAGTCATCAGATTATAGGACTGGAAGATAAATCCGATGTTCCGCTGACGGAATGCCGCCAGACGGTCCTCTCCGAATTTGGAGATATTGTTTTTGCCTATGTAAACAGCGCCCCGGGTTGGTTTTTCCAGACCAGCCAACTGATTGAGCAGGGTACTCTTACCGGAACCGGATGTACCCAGAATACAGCATACCTGGCCTTTCTGGATCTCCAGGTTGATATTGTCCAGTGCTACAACCTTTTCGCTGCCAAGCTTATAGACCTTTCGCAGATCCTTGATGGTGATGATGGTTTCCAAGCGATCCCCCCCAATGGAACCGGCTTTTTTGCCTTGTATTGGTTTATCCGTCTTTAGTTACTGTGTCAAAAAAACAGGAGTCTGTTGCAGAGCCCGGTGAAAAATTTACCGGATCTGCTGCCAAATCCATTCTATCATACCAAAGTCGGCTTTACAACCGCATTTGCCCGGGAATCAGCTCAGTGTTCTTCCACCATCTGGAGGTATTCCAGGAAGTGGTAACCCTTGCGCTGGTACAGCCGGATCGCGCCCTCATTTTCCCGGTTGACTTCCAGACGCAGACGACGGGCCGATGCATACTGTTCCCGGAACCATTCCAGTGCCTGGGTCCCCAGACCCTTGCCCCGGAACTCAGGTGTGAAGTACAGCTCTTCGAGCAGGGCTACCATGCCGCCCACTTCATTGCTCCAGGTATGGGATACCAGGATATATCCCGCCGGCTGTCCGTCCACTTCCAGCAGGAACCCTTCGGTATAGGGGTTTCCGCTGACGCAGGCTTCGAAGGTGCGGCGGAAGTTATCCGGGTCCACAGCATGCAGTACAGCACCGCCCGAATAGAAATCCTGACAAAACGCGAGGAACACTGCCTGATCCTCCGCTTTCAGATGACGAATTACCATGTTTTATTCCTCCTGATTCTGCTTTGGGCATATAATATCCTGCCCAGTATACCATAGCCGGCCCGCTTTTGGCAAACCCCCTGCCACAGATTTCTTACTGTCCGGTGACGGCTTGTTTACAAATTTATCAATTCCTTCATAAATTATCCTTTGACTTTATATATAGAGAAGTATATACTTTAGCTTATGTTGGTCTGTCCAGGCGCCAGAGAACGCCTGGAGAGCCAATGATCCGGCGAAATCCCGACGGCTGTTTCACAGCGGCACTGTATCGCGCGCTGCGGAATTTGGATTATTGGGGGAGCCTCGGCTGTTTTCGCATACACAAACCCTGCCCGGACCGGGTGCTGGATACAGTGCATCCGCTGCGGACAGGCGGAACATCTTTACAGTTTAGGGGCGTAAAACAAATGGAAGAAACGACTGAGATCCAGAAAACGGAACAGCTGCCTGCTGAAAAGCCGGCAGAAAAACCCAAAAAGAAGAAGCTCAGCAAGAAAAAGATCGCGCTGATTGTTGTAGCAGCACTGATTCTGGTTCCGCTGGGCAGCTGTGTTTACGGAACTCTTACATACAAGCCCACTCTGAACGGCGCCGCCGCTTCTATGGGTGAGATCCGCACCACAGTTTCCTTTTCTGCCAATGTAGCCGGGGATGGTCTGGAGAAGTACCCCATTCCTGAAACCACAGAAGTGGAAAAGGTTTATTTTGAGGTCGGCGACAGTGTCAAGGCCGGTGACCTCATTGTCAAGTTTGACAACAGCGACGCGGTGGACGCCTACAAGAAGGCGACCATCAACTATGAAACTGCCCGTCTGCAGCTCAATGAAACCGAAAAGGACTACTGGGATCTGAAGGAAGACCTGGATGAGTGTATCGAGGACATTGAGTTCTACAAGGAAAAGTGGAAGGACTACGAGGACTACGAAACCATCGGCGACAGCACTGATCCCGATGACATCGAAGCCAACCGGCTCTACAACAACTACTACAACAAGTGGGAAGCCGCCAAGACCGAGAAGGAGAGCCTGGAAAAGCAGATTCCCTCGGCAGACTACATCAAGATCCAGCAGCTCAATTTTGAGCTGACCAAGATGAGCCTGGATGAGGCGGAGGATGTCTACAACAACCTGCCCCAGGATATCTATGCCCAGCATGACGGCGTGATCGAGACCATCGGCGTCACCGATTACGGCACCGCTGCCAAGGGCACTGTGGCTGTTTCCATCCTGACCTCCGAGTCCAACACCGTAGAGTTCAACATCGGACGGTATGACATCGGCGATATTCAGGTGGGCCAGAAGGCCACTGCCACCATCGGCGGCGTGGAATATCCCGGTACGGTCACCCACATCGACTCGGTTGCCAAGGACGACTCGGTCCGCGCCGAAGTCACCCTGGACAATCCGGAGGGTGTAGTGCCCGGCATCTCGGCAGAGCTGGATATTGAAACCTACCTCAACGAAAACTGCCTGACCATTCCCATTGAGGCCTCCAAGACCGACCGCACCGGTGACTACTGCTATGTAGCCCGGGACAACGGCGACGGCACCTACCGTCCGGAGAAGGTATACATCACCACCGGCAATTCCTCGCTGACCTCGGTTGAGGTGCTGGAAGGCCTGAATGAAGGGGATATTGTCATCACCAATCCTCCTGCCAACATCGAGAATATGACATCTGCCAGCCTGATCCTGGCCTGAGGGAGGGCTGACTGATGCTGATGAAAGAATATTTGAGGATGGCGATTGACAGCATCCGCTCCAACAAGATGCGGGCGCTGCTGACCATGCTGGGTATCATTATCGGTATCGCATCGGTCATCACCATCATCGCAGCCGGTGACGGCGTCCGTGCCTATATGAACAGCCAGCTCGAAGCTGTGGGCACCAATACCGTCATCATCTCGGTGGATACCGAGGAGGGCAGCGAAAACGACCTCATCACCAACGAGGATATTGAAGCCCTGCTGGAAAATGAAATGGTCCGGGCTGCCACACCCCAGCTCACGGGATATGGCACCGGCAGCTTCCGCAAATCCACCATCATGGCCTCCATCTACTGCGGTACCGAAGGCATGGAAACCGCCAATGGCGTCAGCATGGTGAGCGGCAGCTTCTTTACGGAAAGTGATAACCTCAGTGCCCGGAATGTCTGTGTCATCGATGATGTGGTAGCCCAGAAGTTCTTCGGCACCACCGATGTCATCGGCCTGGAAGTGACCCTGGAATACAAGGACAACATGAAGTCCTACCGCATTGTCGGCGTCTGCAAGAGCCCGTACAGTGGCTTTGTCACCGATGATATGCTCGACTTCCTGCCCGGTACTTTCTATGTCCCGCTCAATTCGGGACTTACCCTGCTCAATGAGAAGGCCCAGTACTCAAGCCTCTACCTGATCTCCAACGACAAGAGCCAGAACAGCGCCATGAGTGATGCCTCTGTGCGCATCCTGGAAGCCCGGCACAACAATGCCGGACGCAGCATCTACTACTCCCAGGATCTCAGCTCCCAGCTGGATATGATCAATGATGTCATGGGTCTGGTGACCAACTTCATTGCGGCAGTGGCTGCCATCTCCCTGATGGTCGGCGGTATCGGCGTTATGAACATCATGCTGGTATCGGTCACCGAGCGTACCCGGGAAATCGGTATCCGCAAATCCCTGGGTGCCAAGACCAATGCCATTCTGCTGCAGTTCCTCACCGAGTCCACCATCATCACCCTGATCGGCGGCCTCATCGGTCTGGTATTCGGCGTGATCGGCGCTTATATCTTCTGTACCATTGGTGGATTCCCGCCGGTATTCACCCCGATCTCCATCATCGGTACCGTGCTCTTCTCGGCTGGCGTCGGCATCATCTTCGGCGTTTACCCGGCGAAGAAGGCCGCCCAGATGAGCCCCATCGAAGCGCTGCGGCACGACTGAGAAAGCATAGTAAAATTCCATCCACCCTATACGGAAAAATCCCCCGGCCCGGCCGGGGGATTTTTTGTATGGCGGACATATCCCTGTGTGACCGGCCATGCGCCGCGCGCATCGATACGGCCTGCTGCCCGCCAAACGCCTGCACATTCAAAAGAAAAGCGCATATACTGTATGATTTTCTTATTTTTATTGATTTTTGTTGAATAATATGATTTAATACTTATAACAAATGGAGGTGTAAATTATGAAGCGAATCGTTAGTTTGATAGTTTCTGCTGTGATGCTCTTTGCGATGACAGCCACAACTCCGGATACGATCCACAATCTCGACCTTGTTCAGGAATGGTTGTAACCTATGAAGCGCTTTCTGTTCGTTGCGCTGTTTTGCGTCATTTTGGCTCTTGCCGGATGGCTGGTCTTTTCATTCCCGTATCAGCGGCACTATGCGGAGCGGACTTTTGAGGCTTACACGCAGCTGCAGGGGGTGGACCCCGATTCTTTCCTCTCCGTTACCTACCGGAAAGAGTATACGCAAAATTCTTACTATGTTGTTGTACACTACAAGGAGGCGCCCGAGCTGCGATATCAGTATCAATACTTTTTCAAAAAGAGGTGGGGACATCACGCTATGATGCTCATTGTATATGACGAGGAAAATAGTGAGATCACAAATCATTCGTCACTGATATATCCCCCCCTTCCCTGGAAATTTGCGCTCAGGCCCAATGAATAAACGCATAATCAAAAGGGCGTGCCTCGATGAAAGAGGCACGCCCTTTTTGTTTTGTTTTATCCCCTGCCATCAGCCGTGGATCAGGCGGATTTCATCGCCCTCGGCAGTGACCTTCAGCATCGCCGGAGGATCACCGGCACGCTCCACCAGCAGCTCGGCGATGCGGTCCTCCACCTCCCGGCGGATGGTCCGCCGGATGGCACGGCCGCCGCTCCGGTCGCCGAAGGACTTCCTGGCGATCAGACGGGCAGCGTCCTCATCATAGCCGAAGAGGATGCCCTTCTCCTGCATGGGACCCTTGATCTCGTCCAGCAGCAGGCCAGCGATGCGGGTGTAGTCGTTCTCGTCCAGAGCCCGGAACACCACGATCTCATCCACACGCCCCAGAAACTCGGGACGGAGGAAGTCGCCCAGCGCCTTCATGACACGGTTCTTCTCCGCCTCTTCCGCTGTGCGGTTGAAGCCCATGGCAGAGCTGCGCACATTGCTTCCGGCATTGGAAGTCATCACAATGACGGTGTTCTCAAAGGAAACAGTCCGTCCGTGGGAATCGGTGATCCGGCCCTCGTCCAGGATCTGAAGCAGAATGTTGAGCACATCGGGATGGGCCTTTTCGATCTCATCAAACAGCACTACCGAATAGGGCTTGCGGCGCACCTTTTCGGTGAGCTGTCCGGCCTCGTCATAACCCACATATCCAGGCGGCGAACCGACGATCTTGGAAACCGAATGTTTCTCCATATACTCGGACATATCCAGGCGGATCAGCGGGTCAGCGGTGTCAAACAGCTCGGAAGCCAGCACCTTGACCAGCTCGGTCTTGCCCACACCGGTGGGTCCGACAAAGATGAAGGAAGCCGGACGCCGTCTGGGGCTGATCTGTACCCGGCTGCGGCGGATGGCTGCTGCCACCAGATCCACAGCCTCGTCCTGACCGATGACCTTCTTTTTCAGGGCATCTGCCAGGCCGGCAACCTTTGCCAGCTCAGTCTCCTTGATCTTGGAGGCCGGAATGCCGGTCCACAGCTCGATGACCTTGGCGACATGGTCCACAGTCACCTCTGCGGAGAGGGCTTCCTGCTCCACTGCCTCTGCCTGATCCTTAAGCCGCAGGCGTTCGCTGCGCAGTTCTGCCAGCTTTTCATAGTCCACATTCTCGGCCTGCTGCATCTCGGTTTCCTGCTGATCCAGACGCTCCAGCTTGCGGCTGAGCTCACTGTATTCGATCAGCTTCTTGTTCTCCATATTGCAGCAGGAAGCGGCCTCATCCATCAGGTCGATGGCCTTGTCCGGCAGGTACCGGTCGGTGATATACCGCTCTGCCATCACCACGCAGCGGCGCACGATCTCGTCGCTGATCTTCACATGATGGTAGTTCTCATAATACTGCTTGATGCCCTCCAGCACCTGCACCGAGTCCTCGATGGACGGCTCATTTACCGTCACAGGCTGGAACCGGCGCTCCAGAGCCGCATCCTTTTCGATGTGGCTGCGGTACTCATCAAAGGTGGTGGCGCCGATGACCTGGATCTCGCCCCGGGACAGCGCCGGCTTGAGGATATTGGCGGCATTCATCGAGCCTTCCGCATCGCCGGCTCCCACCAGGTTGTGGATCTCATCAATGAAGAGGATCACATTGCCCGCCTTCTTGACATCTTCCACCAGGCCCTTGACCCGGCTTTCAAACTGGCCCCGGAACTGGGTGCCTGCCACCAGGGCAGTGAGATCCAGCAGCCAGATCTCCTTGTCCAGCAGGCTGGGCGGGACCTTGCCCTCCACCAGCCGCTGGGCAATACCCTCGGCAATGGCGGTCTTGCCCACGCCGGGCTCACCGATCAGGCAGGGATTGTTCTTGGTGCGGCGGTTGAGGATCTGCATCACCCGGTAGATCTCGCTGTCCCGTCCGATGATCCGGTCCACCTTGCCCTGCCGCACCTTGTCGTTGAGGTTCTCGCAGTAGCTGTCCAGATATTTCATCTTCCGGCGCTTTTTCTCCTGGGCCGGGGCACCCGGTTCATCCGAAGCCGGTTCCTCGGATTCAGCCGGGAGATTTTCCTCCTCCTGCTGAAGCGGGCCGCCGAACATATTCATCATCGGGAACGGCATGGCGCCGCCCGGTTCGAATCCGTCCTCGTCCCCCATCATATCCATGATCTGATTGCTCATGGACTCAATATCCTCATCCGATATGCCCATGCGGTCGATCAGATCCTTGACCTGAGGGATTCCCAGTTCCTTGGCACACTGCAGGCACAGCCCCTCGTTGACCATCTGTCCGTTTTCCATACGGCTCATAAAGATCACCGCAGGCCGCTTGTGACAGCGGGTACACATAAAATTCTTCATAGGCCCTCCTCCCGCAGCCCGGAAGCCGCGTTATTTTTATATAGCAAAGACCTGTCCTTCACCGGAGGGTGAAAACAGGTCCGGAACATTCCTGCTCACAATGGTATTATAGCGATGGGATATGAACAGAAAATGACAATTCTGACAAAAACAATTAAATTGTTGTCACACTCATGCCGAGAGTGCTAATCTCAGCCCTGTCCAAGCGGTTCCGAGTCGTTCTGCGACTGCCACTGCCGGACAAATACCGGTATATAGAGCGCGAAACAGCCAATGGTAAAGAGACTCATGCCCCACCAGAGCCCCAGACGCAGCAGGGACACCGGACGGGTATCCAGCACAGAGATCACCGATACCACATAAAAGACCAGTGTATAGAGCTTCCCGAACCAATGGGACGCCTCGATTTCATGGTTGCGGCGCAGGATCAGCACACTGGCGGCAGCCATCAGCAGTTCCTTGGCAATGAACAGGCTGTACAGCGGCCAGAATCCCGGATACCGGGCCCACATGCAGACAAACACCCCGAACAGGGTGAGCTTGTCAGCTGCCGGATCCAGGATCTTGCCCAGCTTGCTGGTCATGTGGAAGCGCCGGGCGATCCAGCCGTCCAGCAGGTCCGAAACAGCGGACACCACCAGCAGCACAGCCGCCAGTGTGAAGTCCTCCGGCAGGCTGGCAGTGAGGAACACCCAGGCAAAGCAGGGCACCAGAAAAATACGGAACAGCGAAATACAGTTTGGGATAGTCACAGAATGGCTCCTTTCCAGATCAAAGTGGCTGCCATCGACCGTGCCGCCCCCCTGCGACCCGCTCTTCTGCCGCTTGTGGAAGCGGCTCTGTTCAGCTTGTTTTCAGTATACCATATTATACCATGAAATACCAGTAAAATGGTATAATTGCTTAACCCACATTCAGGAAGTGGGAAAGCGGATTGTTGTCATAGAAAATTTCGGTGAGGAAGCTCTCCTGTACCGCAGCGGGTGTCACCACACCCGACGGAGTGCCGAAGGTGAAGTAGAACTGCAGCACCAGGGTGAGAATAAACAGGATCGCTGCCGCCTTGACCAGTCCGAACACACCGCCCAGAGCCCGGTTGATGCCGCCCACCAGCGGAATGGAGTTGAAGGCACCGAACGCAATGGCGACAATGTGCAGAACCATCAGCCCCAGGGCGAACAGGATCAGGAAGCTCACCAGCTGGATGGCCGAAGTGATCAGCGGACGCACAATGGAGTCGGTAACTGTCTGGGCCAGCTCCGCGGCCTGTGCCGAGGTCACTGCGGAGAGATCCACACCGCCCATCAGGAATTCCGCCGCCGAACGGATGGCCTCAGGCATGGAAGCCAGGGTCTGTTCCAGGGAGCCCGCAAAGGCCTCGGGCGAACCGGCTTCCAGGATGGCGTTGGTGACCGCCTCGGTGATGCGGCCCGCAAAGAACATATCATAGATGGTACCGGAGATGGCATAGCTGATCATCACAGCCAGTACAGCGGCTGCCAGCCAGGAAAGGCATTCGATCAGCATACGCATCAGGCCGTTGTGATAGCCCCGGCGTACCTGCCAGATTACAATCAATACCACAGCCAGATCCATCAGGATAGAAGCAATATTCATGGACACCTCCAGATTCAATAGAGTTTGCAGCGGAAGAGAAGCTGGTTATTCCTCCTCTTTTTGCTGCTGGTGACTGAGTTTTTCCAGACTGCTGCCGGTGAGATAGTATACATCATCGCCGATGAGTTCCAGCGAACTGGCGTCCGGCGTATCGTACACTGCCTCCGGCTGCATCTGCGCGTCATAGACATGCAGTTCATTGTCGGTGAGGACATAGGTGTGTCCCGAATCGGAACGCACATCGATGAAATGATCGGTACAGGCTGCGTACCGCGGTTCGGCAAAGCCCGGAGTCAGGCGCACCACATTCAGGCTGCGCTCCTCCACATAGTTGCCGGTGACCAGAGTGAAGATCCCCTCGTCAAAGTGGTAATACCACAGGCCCTGAGCACTGAAATCATAGGTATTCAGCACCGTTGCCGCCGAAAGGGAGATCTCATAGAACTTATTGTCGGTGAGGACATAGAGGTTCTGATCCCCGCCCAATACCGCCATATCCACAATGATCTCTCCGGTGAAGTCCAGCCGGCGGGTCTCCTGCTTCCGGGTCAGGTCCAGCAGATTGACGCTGCTCACCAGCTGTCCGTCCTGGGCTTCCAGGGTGGCGGCAGCCAGCACCTTGCCCGAGGCAGGCAGACAGAGATCCAGCACATACCCCTCCGCTGAGTACCACTCATAGATGGAGGCGAACTTATCATTGTAGACGGTCACCTGGGAAGTATGGGTATCCGACCGGGTCGCCACTGCCAGACTGCCGGAACTGCTGAGTTCCGCACAGTAGATGGACTTGGCATAGCTCTGGGAAAAGAGCTCCTTCTCCCCGCTGTACACCTTCAGATCGTTGCCGCCCCGGTCATAGAGCAGCGTTTTGGAGCGGTAGCAGGTGCCGTCCACATTGTAGAGATTGTGGCGGATCTCCCGCACCTTCCGTCCGTTGGGATTATAGTACAGCACCCGGTTCTGTCCGATGACTGCCAGATCTCCTCCGGCATTCTGCAGGCTCACCACATCCGACCCGGTGACCTCCACCGGGAAGCCATCGCCGGGCAGATACATCGCCAGAAAGCTGTTGATGTCCTCGATGTAGGTTCCGCTGAAAAAGCCCTGGACGCCGCTGACAACCAGCCAGGCACCCAGCAGGATGCCCAGGAAGATCCCCAGACGCTTCCAGGCGCGCCGGCGGCTGCGCTCCTTCCGGAGCTGCCGCAGATCGGTGATATTTTCAGCTCTGTTGTCCTTCGATCGGCTCATAGTACACCTTATCCAGATACAACCCGCAGGGCGGAACCCTTCCGCCGGCTCGGGCACGGTTTTTGCTCAGAACAATGGCCCGGATCGCTTCGGGCGTACAGGGGATCTTCCCCATGCCTGCTGCCAGCAGTGTTCCCACCATGATGCGCACCATGTTGTACAGGAACCCGCTGCCGGTCACAGAAAATTCCACCATCTCCCCATCCCGGCGGACGGTGAATTCATAGATGGTGCGCACTGTGTCCTCCACACTGCCTCCAGGACTGCAGAACGCCTGATAGTCATAGGTTCCGATGAACCCCTGGGCAGCGGCGTTCAGCGCCTCGGCATCGATGGGGTACTTGTAGTATACCCACACCTGATCCTGTTCAAAGGGACTGCGGATCTCACTGTTGCGGATCTTGTAGATATACCGCTTGCCGGTACAGCTGTACCGGGCATGGAACTCCTCGTCCACTTCCTCACAGCGCAGCGCCGCCATATCCGGCGGGAGATCGTTGTTGAGTGCCCGCACCAGCCCTTCACAGGGGATGCGGCAGTTGGTCTTGAACGACACAGCAAAGTCGTTGGCATGAACGCCGGTATCCGTCCGGGAGCAGCCCTTGAGCTGCACCTTCTCAGCCAGGATCTTTTCCAGCACCGGCTGGAAGGTCCCCGCTACCGAAACGGCGTTCTGCTGCACCTGGTACCCATGGTACCGGGAACCGTTATAGGCGATATGCAGCAGCAGATTTCTCATGGTGCCTCCTCTTTTAGTAAATGGACGGGAAATAGGCGTTCACTGCCACCACTGCCGCCAGTACCAGCAGCGATACGGCAAAGCCCGCATAGTCCACACCCTGGTATTTAAGCTGGCGCATCCGGGTGCGTCCGGCTCCGCCATGATAGCAGCGGCACTCCATTGCCAGCGCCAGTTCATCGGCCCGGCGGAAGGAGGACACAAACAGCGGCACCATGATCGGCACCAGGCTCTTGGCCTTGTCCATGAGCCCGCCGCTTTCAAAGTCGGCGCCCCGGGCCTTCTGGGCCGACATGATCTTGTCGGTCTCCTCAATGAGGGTGGGAATGAACCGCAGCGCGATGGTCATCATCATCGAGATCTCATGCACCGGCACATGGAGCTTGTTGAGGGGCTCCATCAGCCGTTCCAGACCGTCGGTGAGGACGATGGGCGAAGTGGTATAGGTCAGCAGGGTGGTGCCGGCGATGAGGCAGATAATGCGCACCGCCATGACAATGGCATAGAACACACCCTGATCGGTGATGCGGATAAAGCCGAACTGGAACAGAACATTGCCGTCCACAAAGAGCATATTCAGCACACCGGTAAAGACGATGAGCATAATCACCGGCTTGATGCTCTTGAGCATCATTTTGATGGGAATGCCGGAGATCTTGTAGCAGCAGAGGATAAACAGGGCGGAAACCGCCATAGCCTGCAGGTTGCCTGCCAGGAACAGTTCCACAATATAGATCGCCATGAAGATGATCTTACCCCGGGGGTCCATCCGGTGGATGGGGCTGGTCCCCGGGAAGTACTGCCCGATGGTGATGTCTTTAAGCATGGAGATTTTCCCCCTTTCGGATCAGTTCCCGGATCTGGGCCACAGCGTCCTCCACCCGGAACACATTGGGATTGACCGGATAGCCCTTCTCTGCCAGACGGGTGAAGATCCGGGCCACCTGCGGCACCGAAAGTCCCATCTCTGCGATCTCCTTCTGATGGGAGAACACCTTCTCCACATCGTCGTACATATAAAGGGAACCGTCGTTCATCACCAGTGCCTTGTTGGCATAGTTGGCGATGTCCTCCATGCTGTGGGATACCAGCAGAATGGTGCTGCCGGTCTCCCGGTGATATTCCCGGATCTGGCCCAGGATCAGTTCCCGGCCCATGGGGTCCAGACCAGCGGTGGGCTCGTCCAGCACCAGTACCTCCGGACGCATCGCCATCACACCGGCGATGGCAACCCGGCGCTTCTGACCGCCGGACAGCTCAAAGGGGGATTTCTCCAGGTCAGCGGGGTCGATGCCCACCATGGCGGTGGCATGGCGGACCCGCTCGTCCACTTCCTGCTCCGACAGCCCCATATTGGTGGGACCAAAGGCCACATCCTTATAGATGGTCTCCTCAAAGAGCTGGTACTCAGGGTACTGGAATACCAGGCCCACCTTGAAGCGGAACTTCCGCACCTGCTTGGGATCGGCCCACATATCCTCCCCGTCAATATACACCTTGCCGGAGGTGGGCTGCAGCAGGGCGTTGAGATGCTGCACCAGGGTACTCTTGCCCGAGCCGGTGTGTCCGATCACACCCACGAACTCGCCCTTTTCAATCTCCACATTCACATCATTGACAGCGACTTTCTCAAAGGGAGTGCCCTTGGAGTAGACATAGCTGACATGGTCCAGTTTGATCACACTCATTGTACTATGCCTCCTCTGCCTGTTTTGTCGAATGGATGCCGTGTGCCTCCAGCAGGGCTGCCAGGGCATCGGCACACTCCTCCTCCCCGAGGATGGAGCGATCAATGGAATATCCGGCGTCTGCCAGGTCATTGGCGAGATCGGTGGACTGGGGCACATCCAGGCCACGGCTCTTGAGCAGCTGCACATGGGTGAATACCTCCCGGGCTGTGCCGTCCAGGATGATCTTGCCGTCATCCACCACCACAACCCGGTCGCACTGGGCAGCCTCGTCCATATAGTGGGTGATGAGCACCACAGTGATGCCGTACTGCTTGTTCATCTCCCGGATGGTGGAGAGCACCTCCACACGGCCCCGGGGGTCCAGCATGGCGGTGGGCTCGTCCAGAACAATGCAGCGGGGACGCATGGCAATCACGCCGGCAATGGCAATACGCTGCTTCTGTCCGCCCGAAAGCTGATGGGGCGCATGCTCCCGGAACTCATACATACCCACCGACCGGAGCGCATCGTCCACCCGCTGACGGATCTCCGCCGGCGGGACGCCGATATTCTCCGGCCCGAAGGCCACATCTTCCTCCACAATGGTGGCAACCAGCTGGTTATCCGGGTTCTGGAACACCATGCCCACCGTCTGCCGAATGTCAAAGAGCTTGTCCTCATCGGCGGTATTCATGCCGTCCACATAACAGGCACCGCCGCTGGGCAGCAGCACTGCATTGAAATGCTTTGCCAGGGTGCTCTTGCCCGAGCCGTTGTGTCCCAGCACTGCCACGAACTCCCCTTCCCGGATGGAGATGGAGAGGTTCTCCAGCACCGGGATCATCTGTCCGTCGTCCGCTTCATAGCCGAAGCTGATGTCCTCCGCACTGATAAAATCTTTCACAGGTTTTCCTCCCGTTCGCCTAAAAATACCGCAGCCTGTCAGCGCTGCCAGATGGCTGTACTGCCGCAGGGCAATACATAACCGGTGCTCTTCACCGGCAGACCGATCTCATCCGACGAAACCTGTCCGCCGATGCGGTCCCGGATCACTACACCCAGAATATATTCCATCACCGAAGCCGAAAGTCCGGTGGTATAGGAGTTGAGCAGGAAGAAGAGGCTGTCCTCATAGAGCAGCTTGGCAGCTTCCTCCACCAGTGTATAGACCTGCTCCTCCAGCTGCCAGACCTCACCGCCCGGGCCCCGTCCATAGGAGGGCGGGTCCATGATGATGCCGTCATACCGGTTGCCCCGACGGATCTCCCGGCGGATAAACTTCAGGCAGTCGTCCACAATCCACCGGATGGGACGGTTCTCCAGGCCGGACAGGGCCGCGTTTTCCCGGGCCCAGGCCACCATGCCCTTGGAGGCGTCCACATGGCAGACCGATGCGCCTGCCGCACTGCAGGCAATGGTGGCGCCGCCGGTATAGGCAAAGAGATTGAGCACCTTGATCTCCCGGTTGGGGTCCTTTTTCCGGGCAGCCCGAATCTTCTCCGCCATGAAGTCCCAGTTCACGGCCTGCTCCGGGAAAAGCCCGGTGTGCTTGAAGCCGGTGGGCTGGATCTTGAAGGTCAGCTCCCGGTAGCCGATGGTCCAGCTGCCGGCCGGCATATTGCGCACTTCCCAGCTTCCGCCGCCGCTCCGGGACCGGAGGTACCGGGCATTGATCTTCTTCCAGGAATCCCCCTTCGGGGTGTTCCAGATGATCTGCGGGTCGGGCCGGGCCAGGATCACATTGCCCCAGCGCTCCAGCTTTTCCCCGCCGGAGGTGTCCAGCACCTCAAAGTCTTTCCAGTGTTCTGCTGCTCTCATTTACAAACTCTCCTCGATCTTTTCCGCAATCCTCTGTGCCATGCCGGTGATCTCATCCAGGTCCTCGCCTTCGAGCATGACCCGGATCAGCGGCTCGGTCCCCGACGGACGCACCAGCACCCGTCCCCGGCTGCCCAGCTGGGCTTCGCACTCGGCGATCAGCTCCTGCACCGGACGGTTCTCCGGCAGGAAGTCCTTGACCTGCTGACTGGCCTTGACATTCACCAGCACCTGGGGATATTTCTTCATCACCGCCGCCAGTTCCGACAGCTTCAGGCCGGTCTTTGCCATGATGCCCAGAAGCTGTACCGCGCAGAGCTGGGCATCGCCGGTGGGCATATAGTCCAGGAAGGTGATGTGTCCCGACTGCTCGCCGCCCAGATTGTAGCCCTGTTCCCGCATCCGCTCCAGCACATAGCGGTCGCCCACCTTGGTGGTTTCGATATGTACATCGCTCATCTCGCCGAACTTGAGCAGGCCGATGTTGCTCATCACTGTGCCCACCACGGTGCGCTGGGCCAGCTTATCCTGGCTGATGAGATAGCAGGCGAATACTGCCAGCAGCATATCGCCGTCCACCACTTCGCCCCGTTCGTCTACGGCGATGATGCGGTCGGCGTCACCGTCAAAGGCGATGCCCAGGTCATAGCCGCCTTCCACCACCCGGGGACAGAGCTGCTCGATGTGGGTGCTGCCGCAGTCCACATTGATGTTGATGCCGTCGGGGGTGTCGTTGATGATGGTGAAGTCCGCCCCGATGGCTGTGAACAGCTCCCTGGCGGTGGTGCTGGCTGCGCCGTTGGCACAGTCCACCAGCACCCGGATACCCTCGGCCCGTGCCGGGGCGGTGGAGGCCAGATACTCCACATAGTCGGTTCTGGCGTCGTTGTCCACCCGGATGCGTCCGAAGTCCTGTCCGTCCACCAGCGCATACATCCGCAGGTCGTCCAGGATCAGTTCCTCGATCTCCTCCTCATAGCTGTCGGGGAATTTATAGCCCTCGGCATCAAAGAGCTTGATGCCGTTGTACTCATAGGGATTGTGGCTGGCGGAGATGACAAAGGCTCCGTCTGCCTGATATTTCCGGGCCAGATAGGCCACGCCCGGTGTGGTGATCACGCCCAGCAGGGTCACATCAGCGCCCACCGAGCAGAGTCCTGCCGCAATGGCGCTCTCCAGCATGCCGCCGGAAATCCGGGTGTCCCGCCCGATGAGAAAATGCGGGTGGGTATTGCCCCGCTCCTTGACAACCGTTGCCGCCGCACGGCCCAGATCCAGTGCCAGTTCCGGTGTCATATCCACACCGGCTACGCCCCGGATTCCGTCTGTCCCGAAAATTCTGCCCATACCAATCGTTCCTTCCAAAATTCGTTCTGTGGCCTGTGCGTCACAGGCCGGTGAGGAGCTTTCCTGCCTCACAAAATGCAGATGCGCCTTACTCGTCCTCCAGCAGGCTGAGCTGATCTGCCTCCGGCGCCGGCTGGGGACGCCCGTTCGGCGTCAGTCCCAGATGCTCATAGGCCAGCGGAGTGGCGCACCGTCCCCGGGGGGTCCGGGAGAGGAAGCCGATCTGCATCAGATACGGCTCATAGACATCTTCCAGTGTCACCGATTCCTCGCCGATGGCTGCCGCCAGGGTTTCCAGACCCACCGGACCGCCGCCATAATTGCGGATGATGGTGGTGAGCATCCGGCGGTCGATGGCATCCAGCCCCAGCTGGTCGATCTCCTGCCGGCGCAGTGCCTCATCGGCGATTTCCCGGGTGATGACACCGTTGCCCAGCACCTGGGCAAAATCCCGCACCCGCTTGAGCAGGCGGTTGGCGATTCGGGGCGTGCCCCGGCTGCGCCGCGCGATCTCCACAGCGCCCTCGGCCTCGCATTCGATGCCCAGAATCCCGGCGCTGCGGGTGACGATCTCGGTGAGCTGCTCCACGGTGTAGAGCTCCAGGCGCAGGATCACGCCGAAGCGGTCCCGGAGCGGTGCGGTGAGCTGTCCGGCCCGGGTGGTGGCGCCCACCAGGGTGAACTTGGGCAGGTCGATGCGGATCGACCGTGCCGAAGGGCCCTTGCCGATGATGATATCCAGGGCAAAGTCTTCCATCGCCGGATAGAGCACCTCCTCCACGCTGCGGTTGAGGCGGTGGATCTCATCAATAAAGAGTATGTCGTTCTCGCTCAGATTAGTAAGCAAAGCAGCCAGATCGCCCTGTTTTTCAATGGCCGGGCCGGAGGTGCCCCGGATATTCACATTCATTTCATTGGCGATGATGGTGGAAAGGGTAGTCTTGCCCAGTCCGGGAGGGCCATAGAGCAGCACATGGTCGAGGTTCTCGCCCCGCATTTTGGCGGCCTCGATATAGATGCTCAGGTTCTCCTTGGCCTTGTCCTGACCGATGTATTCCGCCAGCGTCCTGGGACGCAGGGAAAATTCTGTCTCCGCATCGGCACCGGTATATTCCGGAGTGACAATGCGGTTTTCAAAATCCATGTCAAATCTGTCCAAATTCCCGCCTCCTCAGCTGTACTGCCGGTCACAGATTCCGGGAGAGCTTCTTGAGCCCTGCCCGGATCATATCCTCAACGCTCATGGTATCGGCGCAGTCCGAAAGAGCGGATGCCGCCTCAGCCTGGCTGTAACCCAGAGCTGCCAGGGCTGCCACTGCCTCGCCCCGGTTGCCCTTGCCCATGACTGCCGGCACCGAAGCCGACAGCGATCCGGCAGAGAACTCGGCTGTGCCCTTGCCGAACTTATCCTTGAGCTCCAGCACGATGCGCTGGGCCAGCTTGGGACCCACGCCCGGAGCAGCGGTGAGTGCCTTGGAATCCCCTGCCATGATGGCAAAGGCCACCTGATCGGCAGTCAGGGACGAGAGGATGGCAATCGCCACCTTGGCGCCCACGCCGCTGACCTGGGTGAGCATCCGGAAGCAGCTGCGCTCCACCTGGGTGGAGAAGCCATAGAGCTCCATGGCGTCCTCCCGGACCGAGAGATGGGTATAGAGCAGTACTTCCTCCCCGGGCTCGGGGAGCTGGGAATAGGTCTGGGCCGACACGGTGCACAGATACCCCACACCACCGCATTCCACTGCCGCCGAGCGTCCGTCCGCGGCAATGAGTGTTCCTCTGAGTGAATAATACATAGCCTTTTATCCTCTCTGTTCCAGCTTTCTCCGTTCGATTTCCGCCATCCGCCGGGCGTCCCGTTCCTCACTGCGGGCAATGGCCTCCTCCAGACGGCTGCGTCCCATATAGGAGCCTGCCGAATGTCCGTGACAGATGGCAATCGCCAGGGCATCGGCAGCATCGTCCGGCTTGGGGATCTTCTCCAGCCGCAGCAGAATGCGGGTCATCTCCATGACCTGCTTCTTGACGGCCTTGCCATAGCCCACCACCGACTGTTTGACCTGCATGGGGGTGTATTCATAGGTGGGCACGCCCTTTTTCCGGGCAGCCAGCAGGATCACACCCCGGGCCTGGGCCACCATGATACCGGTGGTCTTGTTGTTGGTGAAGAAGAGCTGCTCAATGGCAATGGCATCGGGCTGATACCGGTCGATGACGGCGCTGATCCCATCGTAGACCTGTTCCAGGCGCAGATCCGCATCCAGGCCGGCTTCGGTGGTCACAGCCCCGTAGGTGATGGGCGTAAAGGTTCGGTTGTCATAGCTGACCACGCCATAGCCCACAATGGCATAACCGGGGTCAATACCCAGAATGATCATAGAAAAACTCCCTGTTCATGGAGCGGAAAATTGTCCGGTCGAAAAAAGCGCAGACCGCTCCACGATATCTGTTTAAGTATATCACAAACTCCCCCAAAGGACAACAAAAACCCGTCTGTCTGCCGGTCCGGCGCGGATGGGAGCTGTCAGTTTTTCCGCGGGGTGCCGGGCTGTTTTTGGCAGTTTGACCGAGCCGCCCCGAAGCCTGGTTCCCACTGCTCTCCCTCACTGCCAGATCCGCCGAAAGCAGCGGATTTTTTCCACTTGTTTTGCAGCAAAACAGAAAAAACTCCGGGAGGACTCCCCGGAGTTTTTAATGCGAAGCTATACCAGAAGTTCCAGTGTGAAGATCACAGCCAGAACCAGGTTGAACCCGCCGGCAAGGACAAAATACATCTGTCGGGTCCGACGGCGGCGGACAGCCAGTCCCAGTACACCCATTACGATGCCGGAGGCTAGCAGGGCCACCAGATAGCAGACGATCCGGAACGGAACCGGCTGGATCAGGCCATCTGCCGGCAGATACCGGGCCGCAAAGCCCGCTGCCAGATAGATCGCCGGCATGAAATAGAGCGGGATCATTGCCAGATCAGCGCCCCGGTTTCCCTTCTGACGGATCACGATGCTCATAGCCAGCAGCATGATCAGCACAGCGGCGCATTCCACAGCCATGACCGGTCACCCCCAAAATAAACCGCTTATGCGCCCAGTTCTGCCTCAAAAGCTGCCTCGGCTGCGGCAGTATCATCCGCGATGATGACTGCCACATAGTCACCGCTCTTTACCACAGCGGCGCCGTCCAGCTTCTTCACTTCATCGGGACGGTAGGATTCATACTCTGTCTTGCGGGCATCCAGATGGGTCTGGATCATCTCCTCCACAGCAGCGGCATCGCTGGTGCGGAACACCGAGATCTCCTCCACAGTGGCGCCGGTGGGACACATATAAACCGCATAGTCCTCCACACTGTCCGGAATGGTGTAGTAGTTGGGCACTACATCTGCACTGATTGCGATCACTTCGTCATTGAAGGTGGTCGCCTCTACCATCTTCTGAGCCAGGCTGTCGGCAGTAACCTCCGAAGCCTGCGAGCTGGAGCTGCTGTTCTGGGAAGCAGTCGAGCTGGAGCTTTCGCCCTGATCCGAATCACTCGAACAGGCGGAAAGGCTCAGTACCATCATTGCGGCAAGTACCGCAGCCATCAGTTTCTTCATTGTAGATATCCTCCAATCTTTATCGCAGCTGTGCCGTCAGATCAGGTTTCCGGCACAGTGTGTTCCTTGAGATAATCAATCCACTTATTGTAGTATTCACCCTTGAAGTGCAGACCATCGGTGGTAAACTCTGCCGGCAGGCCGCCGGTTTCATCCTTGATCGCCGAAGCGACATCCACATAGTAAACCTGCTCTTCCCCAGCCATTGCCATCAGCTTTTCATTGCATTCATCAATCTCGGCATTGGTGAGGTTGTAGCCATAGTTGGCCTCAAACTTCTGCTCATTGATGGGCATGAAGGACTGCACATAGATAATGCTGTCCGGATGGGTTTCCTTGAGGTGCTGTACCAGGTCACGATAGAGTTCCACAGTCTTGTCCGCACCCAGTCCCTTCAGACCGTTGATACCCAGCATCACATAGATCTTGGCAGGCTGCTGGGCGTCTGCGGCTTCCAGAATGGTCTGCTTGCTGTCCTCGGTGCCGATGACTTCCTGGGTATAGATATTCTCCAGGCCGACACCCACTGCCGCCAGCACGGTGGTATCCGGCAGGATATTGTAGAGCTGGATACCGGTGGTGAGCGAATCGCCGATAAAGACAGCGTCATTGAAGTAGGCGCTGGTCACCCGTTCGCTTTCGGGCACCGGCTGACCGAACTGTACAGCTGACGACTCCGGCTCGGACGAGCTCTCCTCCGACGAAGACGGCTCAGAGGCCTCCGAAGAGGATTCGCTCTGGGACGAGGAGGGCCGGGAATCGGGATAGAGGTAATCGGGGTCATACTTATCCTGCCATTTCTGCCAGACAAAGGCAATGAGCAGGGACAGAATGGTAATTCCCAGCAGAATAATAATCACGGGGATAAAAACATCACCGGAACCGCTGGAACGCCGCACCGGCCGGGATTTTCTCTGATTTGGCATATCAAAAACTCCTTACGGGAAAAAGGAAGAGAAATTTTCGTGTTACCCCCATATTATACACCATATTTTGAGGCATTCAAGCCGCTGGGTGTCAATGTTTATAAAATACTTACAATTACGCAGGGTTTTCTCCGGCTTCTGTCAGGAAAAAAGACCCGCATAAATCGGGTCCCATGGGTCAGGAGCGGATTGGCTCGTATGTACAGGAAAAGCGCCGCCAGATAAGCTCCAGAGGCAGAAGAATCAGAAAAATGGGCAGCAGTGCCGCCGCTGTATCCAGGCCAATCCCATCAAATACGGACAGAAGCGCAGTCGTGAAGAAAGCGACCCGGCTGTAAGAGCGGGCGGAATCCGGACGCCCTTTTCTCTCCCGGCCCTGGGTAATTTTCAGCCAGAACCGGGTCCAGGATACCAGTGCAAGGGTGACCCACAGGAAGCTGTAAGCACTGGCTTTGCTGACCAGCTTTGCGGGTGAAATACCCGGCAGCAGCCAGAGCTGCGCCAGAATGCCGGTGACATTCCTGCCGTAGAGTGCCTCCTCGATCGAATCGACCGGCGACAGCCAGATCCGGTCCCAAAGAATCCACCAATACAGAGTGATCAATGCCATTCCGGCTGCAAGCACCAGGCATATCCGAAACATGCGCCGGGCAAATTTCTCAGTATCGGAAATACAGTTCATCGCTCAGTCCTCCTTCGGGCAGCAGCCTGCGGATCGTCCGGCCTAAAACAGATATAATAGCCGCTTTTACAGCTATTATACCACTTTCCGGCCTGGTTGTCCCGTCATGCCGGACAGGAATCCCGGGGCATGCCTTCCCGAAATCTTTCACTGAACGGCAAAAAAGACCGAGGCATACGTCCGGTCTTTTTTGTCTTCAGGGGTAATCAAAAGGAGTTGGCAGCCGGGAGGGTAAGGCCCGGTCCGCCCATTATGGAAAAATCAGAAGGGGTAAATTTCTGACTGCTGATCCCAGCCGGGTAAAAACCGAAACCAGCCCGTAAAATCAAAAGGGTAAAAAAGAAGTTGTGGAAACTTGTGCGTGTCATCCAAAGGGAGAATTCGTCAGGCCAGGGTGCGTCCCAGGGCGATGCAGGCCTCCTGTGCATCGGCATCGGGGATCTCATTGCAGATCACCGGCTCTGCCAGAAGCTGTGCGCCATCGGCACGGCAGTCGGCTTCCCAGGTGCGCATCCATTCCCCGTCGCCCCAGCCATAGGAACCGAACAGGGCGATCTTCTTGCCCCGCAGTCCCGGTCGGCAGGCTGTGAACATGGGCTCGAATTCACTTTCCTCCAGCTGTTCGGCGCCCATGGACGGACATCCGAATGCAATGGCGTCAAATTCCTCCATTTTGTCGGCAGAAAAATCCGCCGCCTGGAAAATCAGTGCTTCCGCTCCGGCAGCCCGGGCTCCTTCCAGCACTTTCTGTGCCATGAGTTCGGTGTTGCCGGTGCCGCTCCAATATACAATCGCAGCTTTGCTCATTGTGTAAATCAGCCTCACTTTCGTGTCAGGAGATCATGCCGCCACTGTCAGCCGGGAAAGAGCTCTTCCCTCCCGGTACAGCCGGCAGTAAATGGATCTGCACTTTTCGAACCGACAGAACTGGCGTCTGGCTTCCCGCTCATCACAGTATACCTTCCAGCAGCCGGTGCATTTGCAGTTCTGACCTCTGTGTTTGATAAAGCCCTTGACATCCCCCAGCGGATAGCCGAGAAACAGACCGATCTCATGCGGGAATTCTCCACCTTTTTCCATGATGCGCCGCGCCAGATGTGCCAGCGCGCCCTCCACAGAAAAATCCCGATAGCCGCAGTCTGCCAGGAACTGCCGGATCTCCGGGTCAGCCAGATCCCGTACCAGCCGTCTGATCCGATAGACATAGATCAGAGCCCGGTCCGGTCCCAACTGCAGAAGCCTCAGTTCCACTCCCCGGGGAAGAAGCTGCTGCCGGAGCTCTGTCAGCTGAACAATGAGCTCCTCCGCCCGGTCATACCGGTAACCAAAGAGATTGGCTGTTTTCAGGTTTGCCAGTGTGGGGGAACAGTGTCCGATCAGATAGTGCTCCAGCATGGTTCTTCCTCCTTCCGCCTGGGGGTCAAGGGTGTTGTTTCAATTAAGTTAGTTTTAACTAACTTGATAATACTATACCATACCGGTATTCTTTCGTCAACAGGAAAATCACCGGTTTCTGATTGGTATTTCCCGGGGTTTGACTGGGATAAATCCGTCCTTTTCCCTATTTTAACCCTGTGAAACCTGTCTGTTTCCATCAAAAACCCCTATACTGGCTTGTCCGCTTCCAGTTCCTGTATTATAATGTGGGTAACAGAACCCCGCAGAAAAGGAGGAATTCCCATGAAATTAACCCGCCGCCTGTGTGCGCTTCTTCTGGCGGCACTGCTGATGCTCGCTGCTGCCGGCTGCTCATCCGAGCCGTCCTCGACCGCCTCGGACAGCCCATCGGAAAGCAGTTCTTCCCAGCCGGAAGAATCCCCGTCCGAACCGGAGGAGAGTTCCTCCGAAGCAGAGGAACTGCCCTCTGAAGCCGAGCCCGGCTCTGTACCCGAAACGCCTGCTGATTCCGGCAGCTCGTCCCAGGCAGCCCAGCCGACCCTCACCTTCCAGGGCGAGACTGTTCTGGAAGCCGCTGTGCTGGACTATGACCTCCATTTCACTGCTGACTGCCCGCTCACGCTGCTGGAGCCGGTGATGGACGATCTGACCGAGGCTGCCGAAGCAAACGATGACTCCGGCTCCCGGGCGATCATTCTCTTCACCGACGCCGGACGGCACTATGTCTGGCTGGGAGAGGGCTCGCCGCTCCACAGTGTATGGGAGAGCGCCTACAACGGCCAGACTGAAAAGAACCTGCACTGGTATACACACATGACCACCTCCAGGATCACCGAGATCACTATGGGCTGCAATCTGGGAGAGATCACTACCTCTGACCCGGCTCTGATTGCCCAAATCTCGGACTATCTGAAGCATAATCTCACTGCCACACCCTCCAAAGAACCAGAAATAGTGGATTCCATCATCAATCCGGATACTCCCTCCAGTCTTTATGATGTTACGATTCAGTTCGATTCTGGAGTCAAGTATTGGGGACACGGATACGGTGAATATGAAATGACCCCTGATCCTGGCGGCTCGACCTATTATCTTTACAGTTCCGACCTGGGCCAGACCATTGTCTACACCCTTTCTGAGGGCTCGGCTGCCAAGCTGCGTCAGTTCATCATTGACCTCTCACAGAACGCATAATTCCACAGAACGCAAAAAATCCCGGCACATTTCCCGTGCCGGGATTTTTTCTGTCTGGTTGCCTGTCCCGCTATGCTTCCCGGAACAGATAGTGCCGCTGACCCGCAGAGTCGGTCACCGCTTCGGAGGTGACGCCGAACACCCGGTCAATGGCATGGGAATCAAAGACTGCCGCTGCCGTATCGTGGGCAAGGAGAGTTCCCCGCTCCACCAAGCAGATCTCGTCGCAGACCTCCAGCGCCTGTCCGAGATCGTGCATGACGCACAGCACAGTCCTCCCCTGTCCGCCCAGTCCCCGGATCAGCCGCAGCAGTTCAAACTGGTGGTTGATGTCCAGGTAGGTGGTGGGCTCGTCCATGAGGATCACCGGGGTGTCCTGGGCCAGCACCATGGCAAGGTATACCTTCTGCCGCTCACCGCCGGACAGGGCGCTGAGTGCCTTCTGCCGGAGCGCTTCCACTCCGGCCTGCTCCATGGCACGCTGTACCGCCTGCCGGTCCTCGGGACGGGGCTTCCGGGGAAATCCCAGATAGGGAAACCGCCCGTGCATCACCAGTGATTCCACTGTAATAGCCGGAACCTCCCGGCTCTGGGGCAGGACGGCAATCTGTCTTGCCAGTTCCTTGGGAGCATAGTCACCGAGAGGGCGTCCGTCCATCAGCACCTCGCCGCTCATGGGACGGAGCAGCCCTGCCGCTGTTTTGAGCAGCGTGGACTTGCCGCAGCCGTTGCGCCCGAGGATACCGGTGATCTTCCCCGGGGAGAACCGCA
>ERZ857521.820-NODE-820-length-42935-cov-3.622015_pt1 | contig 42935 bp, 40 predicted proteins | sample MGYA00519701_ERZ857521 | MGnify/ENA primary metagenome ERZ857521 (study PRJEB31778, sample SAMEA3449346) | human gut metagenome | biome: human gut; feature: human-associated habitat; material: faeces | place: United Kingdom | collected 2010/2012 ...
GCAGGGTGGGGGCCAGGGAGTACCACCCCATGCCGGAGGCGGCGGCCATGGAGTCCTTGATCCCCAGAGGGAGGAAGAGCCCCGCAACAGCCGCGCACACCAGGGAGCCCAGGCACACCGCCACCGGCACCAGCAGCATGGAGATCATTCGCTTGTATGGGAAACAAATCTTTCGCATACCTTGTTCCTTTCCGAAAAAGGAAAGGCCGGGGGACCATGCTTCCCAACAATAAAAACAGGCTGCGGGGACCTGGTCCCTACGGCCTGTTTCTTTTTCTGCGTTTTAATTTATTGATGCGCGCGGCGCCGGAGCCTCATGCGGATCGCTCCGGCGAAGTGTTTACTGGGGTGTGACCACCTCCACTCGGTCTGATATAAAAGATGGTCTCTCGTTTGAGAGGCCATCTGGCTGGTATGCTCATTCATATGGGTTGTGGGTGTTCGGGCAGCCCACGAACAAGTAGCAGTAGGTCACGCCGCCGCGCTCCGTCACGCCTACACCGATGCTGTCACCGTCTGGATCGATCATGGTTTCGAAGTGGCCGGGGGAGCTGATCCAGTTCTCCAGGGCGTGTTGGGCGGTGTCCTCAGTGGACACGCCGGTGAACACGGTCAGGTTCACGCCGAACCCGTAGGGATAGCCGCACGTCTGGGCTGCCTCACATTCCTCTTTCGTGTGGTGCCAGCTATACTCCTTATCGGAGATGCTTTGGGCAGCGTCCATCAAGGACTCATTGACGGTCAGCTCCGCTACACCGTTCTCCCGGCGCGTCTCGTTGACCAGCCGCACCAGCTCCAACCGCACATCCGACACCTCGCTTTGGTCCGGGCTGCCCCCGGTGGTGGGGGCCTGCGGTGCGTTTGGCCCCACGGTCAGCGTCAGGGCACCGGTTTCCCCGGCCTGGTTGGAGGCGGTGATCTCCACACTCCCCTCGGCCTTGGCAACGGCCACCCAGCAGCTCATCACCTGTTCCACCGCCACCGTGTCCGGGTCGCTGGAGGTCACCGTGTACGCCGCCCCGCTGGGGCCGATTACAAGGCCGCTCCGTTCCCCCGCTTCCAGTACAGTGCCCTTGTAGCTGCTCACCCGGATGGGAGGCGCCTCTGCCGCATGGGCTGCGGGTCCGGCTATCAGGATCCCGATCAGGATGCCTGTGGTCACCATCAGCACGTTCTTTCTTCTGCTCATACCGTTTTCCTCCTCGATGTTATTAGACTTTGCCTTTGCAAGCCCAACATATCAGAAAAGGTTTTGAAAGTCGAGCGGAAAGCGTTCGTGAAAAGGGAGAAATCAGCGTCTATTTTATGATTTGGGAATCAATTGGCCACCGCCACCACTTTCCAGCGGTTGTCCCGCTGATTGCGGACGCAGGTGTACAGGGTGATCTGGTCGTTGGCGGTGGGATTCAGCCCGGAGGTGTCATTCTCATTGACTTTTTCCATGGAGACCACCTCATAGGTTTTGGTCCCCAGCTTGGTGGTCAGGGTAACCTTGTCCCCAATCTCCAGCGTATGGAGCTGCCCAAAATGGTTGTTGACACCTCTGTTGTGCGCTGCCACCGCAATATTTCCCCGCCATATGGAGGTATCCTCGAAGTGGCCGGCCCCCTTGGCCAATGTCCTGCTGTCCGTACCCTCATAGACCTTGACCGTCAGGTCGATGGCAGGGATCTTCAGGGTGGCCAGATACCCGCCCTTGAAGTAGAGATCATCCGTCACCTCCGTGTAGCGGGTAGAGGGGGCGGTCGTGTCGGGGACGGTCACGGAGCCAGTGGGACTTCCGGGCGTTATGACACTTGAGCCGCTCCCATTGACCACCGCCCCGGTGGCAGGAGCGCCGACGGGGGCCAAGTTAGGCGTGAGATAGCTCCCGGTGTTCCTGGTATCCATGCTGGGCGTCCCAAAACCGGGTGGGATGAGAGCGGCGTTTTTGCTGACGTCCTCATTCTTTCTGGCACCGCCGTCCGCCGTATGAACTACCTCCACGGAAGTGGGTTTGCCATAGTCCGGACCGTCCGGGGCGTCGATGGTATACTCCAGCGCGCTGGCCGGCAGGGCCATCCCCGCGGCAAGGCAGAGGGCAAGCATAGCTGTCATGGTTCGTTTCATGGTGTGTTCCTCCCATCAGGCGGACTCGCCGCCATCGTCGTCCGCCTCACGGCGGCGCCGGATGAAGACCGCCGCTCCGATCCCTGCGCCCGCCAGAGCCACAATGCCAAAGGGGACCAGGACCGCCGCCCAGTTGAACTGGGCGGGGAGCTGATTCTCCGGGGCTGTCACAGGCTGGAGGGGTGTGCCCTCGAAGATGGCCACATACCGGGTCCGGTTCAGGGCGATCCGGCTGACCGTTCCGGTGTAGTCTGCCGTTACCGTGTAGCCCTTGACGTAGCTGCTGGTGGTGGAGCCGGTGTAAGTGGCCACCGCGGTAAAGCGGTCCCCCAGAGCGTAGCCGTCTGAGGTGGCGGTATTGTCTGTCTGCCAGTCGATATCCTTGAGCGTCAGGGTCTTTCCATTCTCCTCAATCGTCTTGGGGATGTACTGGGTATCCTGGCCCGCGAGATTGGGATAGGACCGGGTGGCGCTGATCTCTTTCGTAGAGCTTCCATACCCGGCCACCTCCACCCGGACGGTGTCCAGTTGGAGCGTCAGGGTGCCCATGAGTCCGTCATCGGTGACGAATTCACGCTCCTGGGGAAGCAGGGCGAGCACTGAGGCCATGTCCTTGTTCTTACTGGGGAGAGAGACGGTCTCTTTATGCTGCCGCTCCTCATGCTCGGGGAGCTCCTGCTTGAGCAGGTCTGTGAGCGTGTAGCGGAAGCCGTCCTGCTCAAAGTCGGACCGGGGGATGCCGGCAGGATCCTCCTCCGGGGCCAGGTCATAGATCTTCTTCAGCTCCGTACCATCCTCGCTCCGGGTCACCGAGGTGGGATAGCAGACCACCGCGGTCTCGGCGGCACGGGCGCTGACCGGCAGGGCCAGGGTCAGCATCAGCGCCGCGGCGCAAAGGCTGAATACTCGTTTCATGGGTAACCGCCTCCTATCTCACATACTTTCGCTGGCCTGGCCGTTATCCTGGGCAGACTCAGCCTGACGGTCCTTCTGGCGCTGGGGAAGTTGATACAGGGCCTGCTCATAGGCGTCCAGCACTGCCTGACGGAACTGCTGGCGGAACTCCCTCTCGCTGGGGAAGCAGGCGTCCCGGTACCCGCCGTCTGTGCGGTAATCCGGCATGGAAATGAAGGGCCCGTTCCCCACGTCCACCACCTTCAGGCCCCGGATGGTGAAACAGCCGTTCAGATTGGCGGAGGCTTCCGCCAGGATCGGACCGGAGGTATGGATCGCGTAGATGCGTACATTTACCTGGGTGGGCAGGATCTGTAAGCAATGCTCCTCCCGCGAGGAAATGACAGTGTTTTCTTCGTTCATGACAGCACTTCTCCTTTAGATTGTATTCTGGCAGGCGCCCTGCTTCGCGCGCCATTCCAGTCGTTTGTATGCCCAGGGAGTGATCTCCTGGGTTCTGGACCCGCCATCTTGGGTCACGGTATCCACCAGGTACTTGAGAACCAGAGGGTAGTGATAGGTCCGGCCCGCATTGCGGTACCGCCGTCTTAAATCCTCTGGCATAAGCCAGCCCACACCCGCAGCATATATCTGCTTGATCACCGGAGCGATATTCTGTTCACAGGAGGTTTTACAGCGCTCCGAAAGCGGCTTGGGTGCGGGGATGATCTGCCCGCCGTCCAGACAGTATCGGACGTCCAGAAGCTCAGCCGCCGCCTGAGCCACTTCAAGCACTTGTATTTCATTCCGCCAAAGGGGCTGGACGATGCTGTCCGTCAGGAGGACGTCATACCCTGTCCGGTCAGTAGGAAAGAGTGGCAGACACCGCACCAGCTGCAGGACCTGCACCCCATTGGACAGTCCAAACTCTTTCACTCTGTCATTGGGCAAACTGTGGTAATGCTCCAGCGCGTCCCGCCAGTTCAGGAACTGGGACAGCCGCCAGCCGGTCACGCCTTTGGGGTCATGCCCCAGCCGGAGATCGTCAATGGTATAGTAAGAAAGTCTCATGCTGTTCTCTCCTTATTTCATCGTCATTCCACCCATGTCCGGGTGGTCGCGCTGCGCTTGCTCCGCGCCATTCAACTCCGCCAGCTTCTCCACGGCCCAGTCCGGCAGGTACTGGCCCTCCAGCACCCCAATAAAATCCGCCCGGTTCCAGCGTGTCATCTCTCCATCGCCCAGACAGGTGCAGCGAATGGATCGGCCAATAGCATGGGGGCTGCACCCGAATCCGTCATGGGCGTACCAGAGCATGGCACGCTCATTCCAACAGGACTCTTTCAGGATGTCAGGGGAGAGGACCAGTACCTTGCCCTCATAGTCCAGACTTGCGAAGGAATCCGGTTGGCAGTGCTCCGGGCCAAACAGTCCGAGCGGCATGGTAGGCCTTGCGGTACTGCGCTGCAAAGCCGTCCAGAACCGCCGGATGGCTCCCCACTACAAAATCACTATTGTGCCACTGATCTGATGGAATGTAAGTTTTCTTAGCCCATTGCTGATTCGCCTGGCTGAAACGTCCGTCCCAACCTTTTTGCTGGATTGTGTTGGACAGTACCCACGCTGTTCTTTTGTACCCGTATTTTGCAATGACACTGTCCGCGCAGCTGTCATTCAGGCGTGTCCCATCAAAATGCTCCCGAATCGCTTCCTCAATCGCTTCTTTACAGGCAATATTAGCCAGATGGCTGGCTCTCCAGAGCGTCAATTCCCCCCGTGCCCGTGCCTCATTCACAGAATAGGGGTAGAGATATGTCTCATTCTCCATACACGGTATCCCCCAGGATCAGCCGCTCCTCCAGCTCTCCGACGCAGATCCCGGCCTCCTGGAACATCTCCAGCACCTCCTCCGGCACATCCCGCAGGTCGTGGTCATAGTCCGCTTCGGAGATAGTCACCGTGTGCTCCTCCTCATCCACGCTGGCGCACAGCTTTGCCTTTTCCGGGATGCCGGCTTCCTCCCGCAGATAGTCCGGCAGGTCCACCTCGTCTCCGCCCTCAAAGGGGCACTCTCCGTCACAGCCATCGCAGTGGCCGCATACTCTTGCCAGATGGACATGCAGGTCCGTGGCCAGCTTCTGGAGGGATCTGGCGGCGCGGAGCAGCTCCATGGCGGTCATACGCTGCTTGAGCACCACCAGCGTGTCCTCCGAGGCGTGGAGCTCCACCTTGCCGCCGCTCTCAAAGCCAGAGAGCTTCATGGCTGCCGCGGGGATCTGGAGGCCCTTGGAAGTGGTTTCTTTTACAAATTTCATAGTCAGTCTCCTTCATATCAAAATCAAACAGATTCAGTTGGATCGAGGACCGTTCCCGCTCATGCAGGTCGTAGTTGGCGATGAGCAGCTCGGCAAACTGGCAGTTGGGGTCGTACCGCTGACGGATGTTGTTCAGCCGGGTCACCGGCTCGATCTGGATGCCGGGGGCGTCGTACAGTTCCCGGATGAAGCCGTCGTCGTTGTAGGACAGCAGGAATTTACCTTGGATAGACAGCAGGGCATCCCGCAGACGGATGTGGTCTTTCTCTGTGAAGCCGTCCTCTCCGATGTTGGAGTAGTAGCCCTCCGTGCAGTGGTAGGGCGGGTCGCAGTAGAACAGACTCTCCGGCCGGTCGTAGTGCCGGATGAGCTTCTCAAAGTCCTTGTTTTCAATGACCACCCTGGCCAGACGGCGGTGGGCCTGCTCAATGAGCGGGAAATCCGCCCACAGATCGTGGGGCTGATTGCCGAAGCTGGTGAGAGCGGAGGCGTAGCTCTGGCGGATGATCTGATAGAACCACGCCGCCCGCTGGACTGATGTGGTTCCTTTTCGCCGCAGGGCCAGCCGCGCCCGGTCAAAATCCTCCCGTGCGTTCAGCACATACCGCAGGGAGCCCATGAGCAGGTCCGGCTTCTCCCGCACACAGCGGTACAGATTGGTCAGCAGGCCGTTGAAGTCGTTATAGACCTCAAAGTCGTTTCCGGGACTCTTATGGAACAGCACCCAGCCGCCTCCGCCGAAGACCTCAATATACCGCTCATAGTAGAGGGGAAACCGCCTGACCACCTCTTCCCGGAGCGCCTTCTTGCCCCCCACCCAGCTCATAAAGCTGTTCAAGGGCCATCACCCCCTTCCAGCGGGAGGCGGGTCTGGGCGGTATCGAACACATCCAGCGACCGGGTCAGCCCACGGATCGCCGCGGCGATGCCGCCGATCCGGTGGGTCAGGTGGGCGATGGTGGCCCGTACCTCCTGCTCTGTGGCGGCGTAGAAGTAGCCGCTGCCGCTGCTGGCGATGGGGACGCCTTCACGCCGCAGGGCGTTGACCGCGTCCCGAAGCTCCTTTCCCTTGACGCCAAAGGCACACTCCAGCTCCCGGCTGGTGGCGGCGTTGGAGGCGCCCGAATGGTAACGCTCCAGATGCTCTGCCAGCCGTTCCTTCTCCATGCTCGCTCCTTTCCGGGGCTGTCTTCCCGAAAATGGGCGCAAAAAAAGAAGGGGCCGTCGTCCCCATCGGGAAAACGGCCCCTGTGTGTTAATAAATTGGTTACTGCTGTTCCATGCTCAGCCCCGCCTCCTCCGGGGCGCTCCAGTCACGGAGAAATTCCAGGTTATTTCTGGTGATGTAGGCGCTTTCGTTGGCAGTCTGGACATAGCCCGCCTCCTCCAGCAAATCCGTCCCATAGCCCTCTAAGTCGATGCAGCCGGAGTCCAGCAGTTCTTCAGATACCCCCGCCTCCAGCAGCTTCCGCCTGCCAAAGTCCTTTAGGCCATCGCAGGGGACCCATTCATAGCAGTCCAGATTCTGGCTGATGTCCAGGGCAAGACGGAGGTCACGGCAGTGCTCGAACTCCAGCGCAGCGGCAAAGCGTTCCATAAAGTGGGGCATTCCCTGCCCCTGCTCATCCAGAACATAGCCCAGATCGCTCCCGTCATTGACCAGTTCCAAGGCGCTGTCATACTGCTCCATCAGATTTCCCAGCTCCGGCAGGCTGCACCGGACATCCAGCAGCATACAGTTTTCCAGACTTCTCGTTTTCATCTCATCCAAAGCCAGCGTCACCTCATCAGGCCGGCCGGTCATGGCGGAGTAGTCCGGCAGACGGAGCCACACCCCCTCCGGTACCGCTGAAGAGGCCAGCTTCACCTTCATACTCCAGCCGTCATCCTCCGGGATGAGTCCCTGGCCGGTGTAACGGGGGGCGGAGGGGGGTTCCGGGTACTCCACATAGCAGTTTCCTACGAACAGGCCGGGGTGCCGGTCCTCATAGCGGCGGCCCAGCGTCTCCAGGTCCGCGTAGTACATGGCGCGTTCCGGCAGATGGCTTTCGTGCCGTAGATAGAAGCTCCCCAGCTGCGCGTAGCTCCCCGCGGGGAAGCAGATCTGGTAGTCCTCCAGCGACAGCAGGCAGTTGACCGCGTCCACGGCTACCTTCGGGTCCATGTGTAAAATGGCGGTTTGCAGTTCCCAGCCGGTCTTGCCCGCCAACTCCTCCAGCTTCCCGGTCCGCAGGATCGCCGCGGACAGTTGGTACTGTTCCTTAACAGAGAGCGTGTCAAGGCGCTCCATGATCCACCGCTGTTCCTGTTCCATGAGCGGAAGGCTCATCAGGAGATCCCGCTTTTTCTGGATGTCCATCATATCATCTCCATTCCTTTTTGCCGCATGGTTTGTTCCGGCTCGACGATAGAAAACCGGCTCCACCGTCCGCAGTGAGGGCAGGCAGCCGCGCCATGATACGAGGCATCGATCTGCTCCTGGGTCACTTCCCCTGGTTTCCCACAGCACTCGTTGACTACAGTGACGATCCGGGCGTTTTTCAGAACCTCCGGCCGGTATTCCCGGTTAAAGGGGATGAAACTGACCCAGCGGGGGTTATCAAAGATGCGGCTGATATGGAGCTGTAGGGCCTTGTGCCGCACAGTTCGGGCGGAATCCTTGGCGTAGTTGTGCCGGCTCTCCCAGTCGGTCAGCGCCTCCAAAAGCTTCTGCTCCCCAGCCTTTTGGATGAGGGCTTCCGCCGCCTGGTACCACACGCCATTCTCGATCTCACCCAGATTTGTCTGCACACCGCGCCAGGAGCTGTACTTCTTATCCCGGCCAGAGCCGGTGCTGGCCGGATGGAATGTGCCGTATTGCCATCGGATGTCCTCGAAGCTCAGGTGTTCCATATCGATCTCGCTCAGTGAGTTGATTTGACCGCTTTGCAATACAATCCCTCCATTTTCACGTGCTCATGGCCCCCATCCCCGTCATCTGGGGACCGGCGAATTCTTCTCTCCGCGTCTCTCCGGTGAAGACTGGAAGCGGCTGTCCGCCTGTTCTGCGGATCAGGCCATACTCGGTGATCGCTCCGTTTCCCTCCTCCAGCATGGTCCTGCCAATTCGGGCGGCCTGGGGCGTCTGGAACAGTTCGGGCGGCAGATCCGGGTATTTCTCCCGCGCCATCAGCTCCGCGTAGTCCCAGGTTTCCGCCACCTCCGGGAGCAGCTCATACTGCTCCGCCTCCTCCAGAAGCTGGGCGGCGTCCCCCAGGCTGGGCTGGCCGCTGGCCGCCAGGATGGCCTTGTATCGGATAAATTCCGCCTCACCCCAGGACCGCTTTTTCTGGGCAAGCTCACGGGCAAACTCATTGACTTGAGTCAGGCCGCCGTCCTCCAGAGCCTCGTCGATGGCGTCCCGCAGGGAGGGAATGAGGCACTCTGCGCAGTGAAACGCGCACTCTTCCACGGAAACGGCGTCCACCGCTTCCACCGCCTGCCAGACGCCCTTGTCTATCGCTGGGAGGTTCAGGATAGCGGTCTTATCATTGTCGTACTGTGGGTCGTTGAAGAAACCCTTGCGCACCTCCAGCACCACCGGGGCCCCGGACCGCTGGAAGTAGGTTGTTTCCCCCGGCTGATATGCGTAGACGGGTCTGATCTCCCCGCCCAGCTCCGCGTAGCCTCGGCTGGTGAACACGCCGCCATGATCCTCCTTGTGCTGTTCGCCCAGCAGCTTCAGCAATTCGATCTGAAAGCGGCTGCCCTTCTCCATAGTATCCAGCAGGGCCATGGCCTCGTTGGAGAGCATCTCGCTCTCATACAGAAACACCCCAAGCTCCTGAAGGTTGGAAACTTGAGGTGCCAGACAGCAGGCGTCGGTATTGTAGGTCAGGTTGATGAGGTGCTCCAGAGAGACAGAACCCCTGTGACGGCTCCACTCCATTGCCAGCAGAGTCTCCATCCCTGTGTTTTCCTCCGGTGTCAGTGCGGCCAGCCGCTGGGCCAGCAGATTCAGGTCGTATAGATTGACGTTCCTGCCGATCATGCCGCGTTGAAGCCCGTCATACCCAACACAGAGAAGCTCATTGCCGCAGGATCGGCCATCCTTGATCCGGGCCTTTTGCAAGGCGTCATGGAATTCCGACCAAGTGGCCGGCATCCGCAGGGAGACGGCTGTTTCATAGCCCTTGGGGCCGTTGTTGCTGATCTCCACTTCAAATATCTTCTTAGCCAAGGGTCATTCCTCCCATCGGCTCCTGCTCCGGAGCATTGGAGTGCTCTGTTTGAGGATAGAGATCATTCACCGCCTCCAGTACAGTATTCAAATCTCTGTTTCGGGCGATGTTCGCCAGATCCTCTGAGTGGCAGTATACCTCGCCGTCTCTGCCTACCGCGCAATGCGTCTTCTGCTTGCCCCGTATCTTCTCCGAAGTCACCTCAAGGCACCCATCCTCAATGATGCGTGTGGAGAATCCCTTTTCCTTCAGACGCTCCGACAGCTTCTCATAAAATTGCTCTGTTGCCTGATCCAGTTCCATTTCACATCCCCCCCATTTGAAGCGCATCCTGCTCGTAGGCTTTCGGGTCGGCGCCGGGAACATCCCATCCCGCAAGGCTTCCGATCTCCATAGCCTGCCGCTGAACAGAACTGACGCCCAGGTTTTCATTCAGCTCATCTGCCAGTTCCGCATTTCGCTCCTTATCGCCGGTATCCCAGTCCGAGAGATAGTAGCCGCTCTCGCCCCGCTTGATGCAGATGAGCTGGCCGGTGGTTTTCAGGATGGAAAAGCACAGCTCCGGCAGGCCCTCGGCCACCTTGGGGGCAAACCGTTCTTGCTCAGTCTGGATGCTCCAATCATCGCTCTGCCACAGATGGACATATAGCTCGCCGCCGTCCACTTCAATGGGCCGCTGCTCGAAGCCCTCGCCCCAGGCATCCGAAGCCTGTCCGGTGACATATTCTTTGAGCGTATCCAGCTCTTCGGGGGAGAGGGCGCCTGCCACACGGCATTCCGCCACACCCCAGAGCCGGCCATTCCGGCCTTCTGTGGTAAAGACCGCCGACTGAACCTTTTCGTTTACAGCATCATCCTCGCCATACCAGTGCATGAGGCCGCGCTTGGACTCCTCCGGCACACGATTTTTTACCAGGGCTGCCAGGACGCTCCCCTCATGATCCAGGAGCGTGCGGCCGTCCCACTCCTCGCTGTCCTCCGACATGTCCCCCCACTCGTCCCGTTCGTAGAAGTCAGCGGTGAGGGGCATGTACAGCTTCATAGTGGTGGGCTCAGGCGGCAGGACAGTGAAGCTGTCCTCTCCAATGATCAGGGCCAGACCGCTGCCATTGTCCCATTTCACATGGAATTGCCCAGCGTCATCGATGTTTTCCAGTGTGCCCATGGTACCGGACGGCACCGGGTGGTAGGGGTCTTTCATCTCTCTGAGCTTGATCCGGCTCCCTGCGGGGTACTGCTCCCGCAGAAAGGCCAGCCATTCTCTCGGCGGCGTGTTCATAGCGAAATTCCTCCCATGGTCATGCCCTCCTGGGGCGCATTTTCATAATCCTCCAGCGGGCGGGGGTTTTCCTCGCCGCAGAGGTCGTACAGGATATCATCAGCCTGTTTACGGACAGCGGGATCATCCGTCAGCGTTTCATACCGGAATCCGGTAGCGGGATGGTCCGGCAGTTCCTCCCGGATGCACTGGAGGTACGCCTCCGGGTCCGTATATTCCACCTGCTCGCCGCTGGCGAAGGAGACCCGGCCTATCACCGCAGGCTGCTCCGCCAAATTCTGCCGCTGGACACGGAGGTCGAAGGCCGTCAGATATGCCTGATAGTCGCCGGGAACAGGGTTGCATCGCAGACAGTAGCGGTAATTCTCTGTCTCTACGATATAGCCATAGTTGGCCGGCCAGCCGCCCACCTCTCCGCCATGGCCCCAACAATACTTGGTCATGCTGGCCAGATCTTTCAATACACTGGTTCGCAGCTCGTCCACGACCTCTTGTAACTCAGCCTTGAACTCAGGACTGTTCAGTTCCTCGGGACCTCGGGGCCACCAGGTGTGCCAGAACTCTTGTCCCCGGTGGCCGAAGTCCATTCGGACATGTCCAATGCAGCCAAGCCTCTGGTCCTCCTCCGGCGTCATGGCATAAAAAAGGGCCGCTTCATCAAAAGAAGCGGCCTTGATGGTAAATTTTCTATCGTCTTGGGGATATTCCAAAGAATGTTCTTCACAAAACTGTTCCAGTGTCATTTCCTCGCCCAACAGGTGGAACGCACTGTTGACCCGGCGTGAAGCCGTTTCCTTCCGCTTAAGGGGGGTGGGGGAGAGTACCGTGCCGGCATGATACCTGGCGGTTTTGTCCACCAGGGCAATCTTTACGTTGGGGGACTGCCGCGTGCCCCGCAGGTCATAGCAGTACCAGTCCTTGGGGATCGTATCCCGCTGGATCAGCCAATTGGTAAACAGCACAGGGTTCCCAAACAGCTCGGCATGTTGCATGAAGTCCGTTCTGATGTTGATGCTCATAGGATCACCTCCAATTTTATAGCAACAACAATTACCACAAGTCACTGGGAAAGTCTACTATTTTTCGGTATCTACATAGAAATCTCCATTCCCTGTCCCTGCTCCTGTTCCGGCAGCTGGGAGAGACCCATGAGGCGTTCCGGGTCCACGATTACTTCCTCCTCGTTCCTACCCAAGAATACGGCATAGATGTTCTCTTTTTTGACCTGCGCCTCATATACCGTGCCATTTTGACCAAATCGATGAGCAAACCACTCAGCAACCTCACGGTTCAACGTCCACGAAAGCGCCTTAACATTTTGAGCGTTGTAGTAGGTCACGCCGCGGTAGACCGTTACCACATCGTCCAGGCTCTGGAACAGCCCACGCTCCTCCTCATCCATCAGCATCTGAGGGTCGATGGAGCGGAACATGGCCAGCAGGCTCCTTTTGCTGAGATTCGGGTCATCGTTGGGGGATTCTGTGCTGATCCACGCATACGAGAGAAACAGGGCCGCGTCCTGCTCGCACAGATGCGGCGCCGCCAATTTCAAGTAACCCAACCGGTACGGCTTGGTGACCAGCAGGAGCAGCCCCGCGGCAGTCTCCGCTTCATTGATCTGCTGCCTCACGTTTTCCCTCCAGGAGTGGAGCGCGCCGGGATCATCCAGCAGATTTCCAGCCGACAAGCTGCCGTCCTCATTGCGGATACCGACCAGTCCGCTGTCAGTAAAAGGGTGCTTGACAACCAGCGGCGATAGTTTCGTTGGCTGGATATCGAACCACAGCAGTGTGTGAGCCAGCGTCTTCAGGGCGGCAAGGTTGGTCTCCGCGGGCCACCTCCGTTTCTTCCCGCTCATCCCACACCCCCCTGGCGGCGGTTGAAATACTCACAGCCGGTATTTTTCTTTCCCATGGCCGCACCCCGCTCAGAACACCTGCTGGAGCGGCGTCTGGCCGTCAAAAGGGCTGCTCAGGCGGCGCACCAGGCCGAACTCCGTCTGACGGACGCCGTCCTCTTTCATGGAGTCCTCACCAAACTGCTCGAAATCCATATAGCCGTCTATGACGCTGATCAGCTCCTCATCCGCTCCGATACGCCGGAGTACAGACTGTCCGTATTCATAGCTTCCCTCGGTGATCCGCTCATAGTCATCCAACTCCAGAGCAAGGCGCAGGGTGCCAGGGAAGTCCGCTGGCTGCTCCACCGACAGGACCGCCAGATATTTCAGCAGGTTTCCGTCCGGCATCTCCTGGATCGTCTTCGCCAGTTCGTTGGCGCTCTCCACGCTGACACAGTCCATAGGGAGGAGGCCGGCCAGAGGCTCCATCTCACACCTGGTCTGGTAGATGGCAGCCTGGGCAAAGTCCTCGATCCCAAGGCTCCGCTTTGTCATATCCAGCTGGATCTCCTCCGCTGGGAGGTCCAGGCGGTATCTGATCTGGCCGTGGAGCAGGTAAAGCTCAAAAATGGGTTTACTCTCTTGTGTCTGCCGCTGTCCGCCTTCCCGCCGCATCACATAGCCGCTGGGGGTATAGGCGCCGCCGTGGCCGGCAAAATACTCCGCGCCAATCTTGGCAAAGTCCAAATACGGCCACGCTTCTTTGGGAAACCGCCGGTCACCATGGATCTGGCCGGCAACAGCGACATATCTGCCCAGCTCCTCATCGGACCGCACATTGGGGACGAACGTGTACGCCTCCAACGAGTCTGAGACGCGGAGCACATCATCCAGGCTGCTAACGCTCTCTGCATCCAAAGCCCCGGAGAAGATATCCCGCTGCTGTTCGTCCATGCCGTCGATTTTCTCCGCCAGCCGGTTCAGCTTGTCAAAGGCGTCCGAATCGGTGAGATCGGCGCCTTTGAGGTGTTTGGCGAGGCTGGGGACGCCGCTGTCCACCCCAATGATCTGGACTTCTCCGGCATAGCGGCTGGCCGCGTCCAGCGCGGCAAACACTTCGTCCACCTCGCCAGAGGTGGTAGGGAGCCGAAGAGGGACGCTCTCATAGTTGCCCCCGCGGGCCAGTTTTATTGTGATCATGTAAGTCCTCCCATCTGCGGTCCCTGTTCCATCCGCTCTGCCGGAATATTCCGGGCCATGATCTCATTCATTTCCGGCTTTGTTCCCAGATAGGCCACATAGCCCTGGTCCCCGAAGAGGCCGCCGTCCCCCCGGACTCGGCGCTCTCCGTAGCTCTGGTAGTCGATGTAGTCCTCCAGATTTGGGTCCACCTCAAAATGGCCGGACTCCCGAATAATATACCGCCCATATTCCTCCGCGGTGCTGATGTCCGGTACCACCGTGAACTCATGGAGATTCTCTGCCAGGGACAGGACTTCCTCCGGCGTCTGGGGCCAGACTGTGTCGAAGACTGTATGGAACTTCTCCAATGCCTGTTCATCAAACGCTTGGAGGTATCTGGTCAGCGCGTTCAGGGTGTCCAGATGCTCATTTAGCGGGCATTCGTGCCCAAATATACCCCTAACCGCATCGCTGACCTCGGCAAGTTTCAGCGTTGCTGTACATTGTTCCGGCCTGTCTACGCCCAGCCGCCGCACAGCACGGCTGATTTTGCTCTCCGCGCAGGGAAAATAAAGCATTTCCTGTTGTTCCGGGCGTCCATCCGCAGAAAGCATGACAGAGACCGTGCAGCGTGTGTAGTAATACTCCGGGAGGTGGCGCCCGTCATAGTCTTGTGACAGCCTCATGCAGTTGTCATACACTACGCCATAGGGGGTGATGACTCCATCTCCGCTCTCTATCAGGAGCAGGGCGGTTTCAGTCCCGTCCAGGTTGTCCAGTTCCTCCATTCTGGCGCTTCCGCCATTTAGGGTCATGTAGTGGTTTCGTCCAATACTCTCCAGGTCGGAAAAATCCGTGATGACCGTGACCTCCTGACAGGAGAAGGTCAGGTTGATGAGGTCGACGATATTGGAATAGTCATAGCTGACAGCCGCACTTTGGAACTGTGCCAGCTCCTGGTCCGTGAAGCTGTCCAGCCGCTTGGCCAGATAGTCCAGCTCATCCAGGTTGACCCTGCTCCCCTCCAGCCGCTTCAGGATGGGCGGGCCATCCTGGACCTCCTGCACCTTGCAGTCACGGTTGACGGCATTTCCAATCTCCAGCGCCTCCAGCAGCTCCAGACAGTGGCCGTATTCCTCCTCCGGGATGGGGAAGGGGATGGTCGCCTCTCCGTATTCCGGGTGGGCGGCGTTGCACAGCACAGCCCGCATCATGCTCTGCCCTCCCGTCTGTCAAAGGCCAGCATGGCCCTGCCGTAGTGGGCGATCAGTGCCGCGTTCAGGATCAACTCCAAAGTCTTGTCCTCCACCAGCTTTCGGTCGCACAGCTCCGGAATGGTAATGGTCCTCTGGCTCTGCCAGATCCCCTTTGCGGCCTGGAACAGCACATACTCCTGTTCGCTGAGGGTCCGCACTGCTTTCCATTCTCCGATGGGTACGCTCCAGAACGCGAATATCCGGGGAAGGGCGCACTGTCGGAGCGTTTCTGTCGCTGTCAGCAGGTACATCGCCGCCAGCGCCCGATTGTTTCTCCGATGTCTGTCCAGAAACAGGGCGTAAAGTGCCAGCCGACTGGCATGGTCGTTGTCATAGTAGGCGATGGCCCGCTTGCCACTGAGGAGTTCCTGGATCCGCTCACCGAGCTCTGTTTCCCTCCACTTCCGGTAAAACTCGGCGGCCAGGGAGGTGTAGGTGACGGCTCCGGCCTCCACTCGTTCCTCCAGCCACGGGCAGACACCTTCTATACACCCTCCGCGGCGGTACTCCGTACAGTGCTTGCAGACAACATCTTCCGGCCGGTATCGGAACCGGCAGAGGACGGTTTGACCTCCGCCACGGGGGGAGAAGTTTGGCGGCGTCATCATCTGCCGCTCCAGCTCTGCCAAGGGAGTGTCCTTGAGAAAATACTTTGTCATGCTCCTGTCCTTTCCGGACCGAGCAGTGATCCCGAAAAAGGGTGCCCCAAAAGGCCGTTTCCCTCTGTGGAATCACGGCCTCGTCCTGTTTTATAATTTACATACAGTTACTTGACGCCCTTTTTGAATTGGGCAGAAAAACAGCCCCGGTGTGATTGTTCAACTATCACACCGGGGCCATTTTCTCTATTGGTCTGGTTTCTGAACTGCGCCCTTTATCTGGAGCTCTATGAAGTCAGAGCTGCTGTACTCGTCAATGCTGATGACATCGTCCAGGGGAACCGTTGTTTTGTCCTCCATGACCAGAACACGCTCAACCTCATCGATCCGCTTCAATCGTCCGGTCGTTGTAACATAGCGCCCGCCATCCTTTTTTCCGTCAGGCTGGAACCATGTCACCGCCACGTCTGGATGCTCATCGATCCGATCCATCAGCATCTGCTGTTTGAGGTCCAGAGCCGCTTTCACATCCTCATCCAGCTCTATGCGCCGCTCTGTTAACCGGGCAGTCTCCACGAGAGCTGCGCTGTGTCCGCTCAAAGCCGCAAAAGGGGCAAACTGGGCGGCACGGTCCGAGAGGGACATCCGGGAATGCCGCCTGGAGGTGGGGTGCGGCAGATTCAGCATATCGTCGTAGGGTCCCGTCATGCCTGATGTCCTCCTATGGTTTCATTTCGTTCCTTTGCGGTAGCGCCCTCCTCCAGATTCATGCCTTTGAGAATGGCGTTCTTCCCATATTTCTTCTTTATATCCAGCATGGTCTCCTGGATCCTCCGCTCCCGCGCATGGGTGGCGCTCGCCTCTGCCTTTTGTTTTTCTCTGTCCGCATAGTCAGTGAAAAGGTCCATCTGTTCGCACCCATCATCCATGGGGACAGCTGATTCATCCAGCAGGCGGTTGGCGCTGATGCTCAGCCGGCGGATCAGCAGGTCCCGATCCACGATCCGGTCATAGAGGCTGCAAACCGCTCTCAGCAGATCGTTGGCGGAGGAGGTGTAGTCAAAGTTTTCTGTGCCAACCGCGTGCTTGGGGATCTTCCGCCCGTAGCGGTCGGTGGTCACCGGCCCCTGATAGCGATGATTTTCCATGGATAGATTCTCAATATCGTAGCCGACTGTGAGCACCAGCTGATTGGTGGCCAGTCCCTTATCCACCAGGTCCAAGGCCAGAGTGTCCGCCATCTCCCGCACGACCAGTCTGGCTTTCTGAAACGTATAGGGGCACTGGAGCACCTGGCCGGAAACGATACTTTTATGCTCCGGCTTATACGCTTTTACATCCGCGATGGTGCAGGGCTCCCAGCCCCAAGCGTGGTCGATGAGCAGCTCGGCGTTGACGCCGAAAAGTTGATACAGCAGTTCCTCGTTATGGTAATCTGTCGGTTTTCCTATGGAGCAGCGGGCGATGTCGCCCATCGTATAGAGGCCGCTGCTCTCTAGCTTTGCCGCGTATCCTTTGCCGACCCGCCAGAAATCGGTGAGGGGGCGGTGGCTCCACAGGAGCCGCCGATAGGTCATTTCGTTCAGCTTGGCTATACGAACTCCGTCTTTATCCGCATGAACATGCTTCGCTACAATGTCCATGGACACCTTGGCCAGATACAGGTTCGTGCCCATTCCCGCCGCGGCGGTGATACCAGTAGTTTTCAAAATATCCAGGATGATGGTTCGGGTCAGTTCCCGTGCTGTCATCTTGTAGGTATCCAGGTAGTCGGTAATGTCCATGAACACCTCATCAATGCTGTAGGGATAGATGTCCTCCGGAGCAATGTATTTCAGATATACCTGATAGATCCGCGTGCTCCAATCGATATAGTGGGCCATCCGGGGCGGGGCCACAATGTAGTCCAGATCCAGCGACGGATCCCGCCGCACCTCCGGGTCATTCCAGGAGGAACCGCTGAACTGATGTCCGGGCGCGTTCCACCTGCGCTGGGCGTTGACCTCAGCGACCCGCTGCACCACCTCGAAAAGCCGGGCCCGTCCAGAGATGCCATAGGCTTTCAGCGAGGGAGTGACGGCGAGGCAGATCGTCTTTTCTGTGCGGCGTTTGTCTGCCACTACCAGATTCGTGGTCATGGGATCCAGCCCCCGCTCCACACATTCCACCGAGGCGTAAAAGCTTTTCAAATCACAGCAAACATAGGTCCGTTCTTTCATGCCCCGGCCACTTCCTTTCAAGTCCTGATATAGTGTGTGCCCTGTGATGGCCGCCCATTCTATCCACCTGACCGTGGGCAGCGCCCTTTTTGCGGAGCTTTCCCGGTTTGCATGAGGCATCCGCTGGACTTGGGGGATACCATTGATTATAGCACAAATGTTTCATTAGTTCTATGGGAAAATATATCCCGCAGATGACAATAACAATTGCTCCGGTTCTTTTTCGTGTTTCCACTTTTAGCGCCCTTTTTGAACGGTACAGGAGAAGGCCCAATCTACATTTGCATTGTCACGTCCGGTTGTTCCTCCTCTGCCATTGTCTCCAGTTCTCTTTCGTTGGACTGGCTGACCAGTTCCGCCAGATCTGGTACCGCGGACCTGATCTGCTCTGCCACACCCTCCAGCAGCCTCAGCCGTTCCGGAGTGATGGGATATACGCACTCCAATGTTTCGCGGACACAGCGGTAGACCTCGGCAAGCTGCTCATTGGTAAACAGACGGTGCTGATTCATGAGGCCGGAGCGGACACAGAAGTCTTGTTTTGCGGACAGGTACCCATTGGGGCCGCTTCCGGGGGCATAGTAATGGCCTTGCCACAGCCCGGTTCGACCGTAGCTCCACTCCCATGTGACAAACTCAACTCCGTATCTGCCGGGGTGACCGGCAAGCACAGCGCCATTAAACTCCGCCAGAAGCTTATAGTTCTCGCCCAATCCATTTGCTTTCAGGTCTGGGGCCTGCTCGATGAGTGTCATGTACTCCCTGACCACACTGGCAATATCTGCAACTTGGCCTCGAACCACTTCTGCTGCAGGGTCTGTAGTATCATCCGTTCGGAAGCGGATGCCGCCGCTCTCGGTGACTTGGCACAGTCTGCGGTCGTTCCATTCGATTGGCAGGAGACCATCCTCCACAGGCTGTACGCTGTAATCGGCTTTCTGGAGAGCAAGTTTAAGTTCCGCAAAATAGGTGTGCTGGGTGTTGTCCATTCTGATTCCATCCTTTCCTGGGCTTAGCGCCCTTTTTCATTTGCGCCGGAAAACGAAGAACCCCGGCCTGTTGATTCTCTGATACCAACAAACCGGGGCTCTATTTTTCGTATATAATTTTTCTGTTCTCGAGCGCCCTTTTGGACTTGAAAAAGGGCGCCCGCTGCTGCCTTGGGTTTCAAAAAGTCTAAATCTAGAGTTCAAGTCCATTTGGTTTAAAAAATTCCCGTTTGGCATCTTTTTTTGAACTTCAGAAATTTTGAAAATAAAAAAGCCGCAACACCTTGGCACAGTAGACTTACAGCCCACTATATCCAAATTGTTGCGGCTTTTTGGTACGGCCGAAGGGACTCGAACCCCCAACATTCAGAACCGGAATCTGACGCTCTATCCATTGAACTACGGCCGCATATTAAGAAGCATTTTCTCAATGCGCTCCGTTATTATAGCAGGGATCTTCCAAAATGTAAAGGGGATTTTTCACTTTTGGGGGATTTTCTTTCCCACGGGAGGGAGTTGCCCCGGTGTGAGCCAGCGGATGGAGGAGGCGCAGCGGGCAGGAGAGCAGACGGCGGCCCGCCAGCCGGGGCCGGAGAACAGGGTGAAGCAGACGGAACCGAAGGGGAGACAGGCGCCGGAAGGGAGGATCTGCCGGGGAAGGGGGACGGGGATGGCGGAGACGGGCCGAGTCAGACCCAGACCGGTGAATTTGCAGAAGCTCTCCTTCAGGGTCCAGAGCTGGGTAAAGGCCTCCGGGTCGTCTCCCAGCCCCAGCAGCCAGGCCCGCTCCTCTGGGGAGAGCAGGCGGTCGAGAAAAGCGGAACGCCGCAGGGTGATCTGCTGGATGTCCACCCCCACCTCGTCCCGGTCCAGGGCACACAGGGCCCGGGGTCCGCTGTGGCTGAGGTTGAAGCGGAGCTGGGGGAAGTCCGGAAAAAGGGGCTTTCCCCGCTTTCCACGGGCGATGGAGGGCAGCTGCTCCAGATCCCAGTGCTCCCGCAGTCCCACAGCCAGAAGCCCGTAGGCCTGGCTCCGGTGCGTCATGCCGTCCAATCCGTACAGCACCATGGTCCTCACCTCCTGAGAGGGATTTTACCACACCGGCCCCCAAAAGTCATGCCGAAAATCAGGACAGGTCGGCAAAGAGCACCCCGGCAGGCGGGAAAAAGGTAAACAGGAGGATCAGCGCCCCCAGAAGGAAAGCCAGGATTGCGGGGATGCGCCACCGCCAGCCCCGGAAGGGACCGGAGAAGCGGACAGGGAACCAGAATCCGAAGGCCATCAGCCCCAGATACAGGGCGATGTCCAGCCACAGGGCGTGGAGGGCGAGCGCCGCATGGAGCAGCAGGCCCAGGACCAGCATCAGGGGACACAGGATGACAAGGGACAGCAGCCAGGGGCGCATCCCGGTGGGACGGCCCCAGGCGAGGAAGGCGGATGCCGCCAGATAAGGCCAGTACAGGATCTTGATATGCTCCCACAGGCTCTCACAGACGGGAGAAAGAAGGGCGGAGAGGGTACAGGGAAATCTGGCATACAAAAAGTGGAGGCCCACGCCCGCCAGAACGGCGCAGACAAATACCGGGACGATCAGCTTTTTGGGATAAAACATGGATATGCCTCCTTCCATGAGAACGGTCCTGGAGCATTGTATGGCGCGTCAAAAAAATTATGCAGATGCCGCCGTATAATCCATGAAAAAGAAGGGGAGATTAGGAACGAGAATTTTTTGGATCGCGGAGGTGTGCCATGGATATGACGAATCAGGACTATGGAAAACTGGTCAACCAATACTCTCAGTCCTCCCCTCTGGGGAAAAATATGGTGTGGGCCTTTTTGGTGGGCGGCGCTATCTGTACCGCGGGGCAGGGGCTGTCCAACCTCTATCAGAACTGGGGGATGGATCAGGATGCAGCCGGCGGCGCCGTCTCCATCACCCTGATCCTGGCGGCGGCGCTGCTGACCGGGCTTGGGTGGTTTGACAAGCTGGCCAAGCGGGCGGGGGCCGGAACCCTGGTGCCCATCACCGGTTTTGCCAACGCCATGGTCTCCCCCGCTCTGGAGTTCAAAAGCGAGGGGCTGATCACCGGCACAGCGGCTAAGCTGTTCGTAGTGGCGGGGCCAGTGCTGGTGTTCGGAATCAGTGCATCGGTGCTTTACGGACTGATCTTGTGCATCTTCCGCGGATAATATCAGCAGACGCCGTCCCAATCGAGGGACGGCGTCTGCTGTGTGCGCAAAAGAAATTTTTGACAGTTCGGGAAGAGAACTCCCTGTAAAAAATGGAGGTCCCTGCGCCTGAGGCATTTCCGCATTTTCCATGGAAGGAGTGGAAGGTCCCGCCATGGTTTTTCGGCGGAAGGGATGGCCATAATGAGTGTGTGGACGGCGCCAAGGGCAGTCCACGACATGATTTTTGAAAACAGGGGGTGAAATTGATGGAGCAAGAGACAAAGCAGAAGCCATGGACCGGGATCGCTGCCGGGGTCCTGGTCCTGTGCCTGATCCTGAGCCTGGCACTCTCCGACGGCGGAGCGCGGGCGGCCTCGGCGGGGGCGGTGCTGGAGCTCCCCCGGAGCGGCGGAGGGGCTCAGCCGGTCTCAGGCGCCCAGGTGGGGGACAAGGTGGTCCCCCTGGGCCGGGCGGTGGGCATCAAGCTGTTTTCCGACGGCGTGCTGGTGGTGGGCCTGTCGGCGGTGGAGACGGACAGCGGTCCGTCCAGCCCGGGCCGGACCTGCGGCCTGAAGGCGGGTGATATCATCACCCACATCAATGGTCAGGAGGTCAACACCATCGAGGAGGTCCAGGACATCCTGGGTGATGAACAGGGGGATGCCATGACCCTGCGGGCCACCCGGAACGGAAAGCCGGTCCAGCTCTCTGTCCAGGCCATTCAGAATACCCAGGGCAGCTATCAGCTGGGCGTCTGGCTGAGGGATTCCATGGCCGGAATCGGTACCATGACCTTTTATGACCCGGACAGCGGGGTGTTCGCTGCCCTGGGCCACGGCATCAACGACGTGGATACGGCCACGCTGATGCCCATGGAGTCAGGGAGCATTATGTACGCTTCTGTGACCGATGTAAAAAAGGGAGAGAGCGGCGCGCCCGGAGAGCTCCATGGCAGCTTTGACGTGAACCGGGATCTGGGCGATCTGTATGCCAATACCAATCTGGGCATCTATGGCGTCCTGCGGGACGGAGCGCTCTCCCCTCGCGGGGAGGCTGTGGAGGTGGCCGCCCGGGAAGAGGTGCATGTAGGAGGCGCCACCATCCTGTCCAACATTGCCGGAGAGCAGGTGGAGGAGTATCAGGTGGAGATCACTCACGTTTACCCCGCAGCCGCGGGGGATACCCGGAACCTGATGGTGCAGGTCACCGACCCCCGGCTTCTGGAAACCACTGGAGGAATTGTCCAGGGGATGAGCGGCAGTCCGATCCTTCAGGACGGCAAGCTGGTGGGGGCGGTGACCCATGTCCTGGTCAACGATCCTACCCGGGGATACGGCATTCTGGCGGAAAATATGGTCTCCCAGTGTGTGTGGGAGGAGCAGGCCCAGGTCTCCTGAGTGCCGGCGTTCTGTCGAAAAAAGCGGAAGATACCCGAAAAGTTGATTTCCAAAAAATACCAAAAACATCTTGCGTATGCTGTCTGATTATGATAAATTATTGGTGACCGGTCGAAACCCCATAAGGGAAAAACAAGGGCAGGTGCGGAAGCCTGTCGGAAGGGATTTGATTGTGAAAATGGGTGCAAAACGGATTTTGGTCGCCGATACCGGGGAAGAATTTCGCCGGAGCTTTATCGAGACCGTGGCCAGCGAGCCTGACATCCAGGTTTTGGGAGAGACGGGAGACGGGCAGGAACTGGTCCAAATGGTAAAGGAGATGGCTCCGGACCTGGTAGTCATGGAGATCGTGCTGGCCCAGATGGACGGCATCGAGGTGTTGGAGGAGCTGGGAAAGCTGGAGCATCGGCCCAAGGTGCTGATCCTGTCCAGTTTTGCCAAGGGAAGCATGGCCGAGCTGGCCGCCGCCAAGGGAGCGGACCACTATATGACCAAGCCCTGCCGGGTGAGCACGGTGTGTGAGCGCATCCGGCAGCTGACCGGCGAAAATAAAAAGGAAGAAAATGGAGATATCCCCTATAATTTGGAAAATACTGTCACCTCCATCATTCACGAGGTGGGGGTGCCTGCCCATATCAAGGGCTATCAGTATCTGCGGGAAGCCATTCTGATCGCAGTGGCCGATATGGATGTCATCAACGCGGTGACCAAGGTGCTCTATCCTGAGGTAGCCAAGCGGTTCAATACCACCGCCTCCCGGGTGGAGCGGGCCATCCGCCACGCCATTGAGGTGGCCTGGGACCGGGGCGACTTGGAGACGCTGCAAAAATATTTTGGCTATACTGTATCCAATGTGAAGGGGAAACCCACCAACTCAGAGTTTATCGCAATGATCGCCGACCGGCTCCAGCTCCAGCAGAAGGAGATGTGATGCGGGGCGGCAACAGGCGGGGGATCGCAGGGAAAGATCCTCCGCTTGTTATTTTTTCCGCCGCCTGGTATAGTAGCAGGAGCGGCCCGGATGAAAGAGAGCCCGGGCCGGAAGATCAGGGAAGGGAGGTGGGAGTCCATGACGATCCGCTATCAGCCCAGGGGCGTGTGCGCCCGGCAGTTCGAAATCCAGGCGGAAGATGGAATCATCCAGTCTGTACAGGTGACGGGGGGATGCAGCGGGAATCTCCAGGGCATCTCCAGTCTGCTGAAAGGGATGCCGGTGCAGGAGGCGATCCAGCGCATGGAGGGGATCCGCTGCGGGATGAAATCCACATCCTGTCCCGACCAGATGGCCCAGGCGCTCAAACAGTTCCTGTAAAAAAGAAAGGTCCGCGGATCCCGTCTGTGAGACGGGCCCGCGGACCTCTTTTTTTGAATCGGTCGGCAGGTCAGCGGCGCCGCCGGCCATGATAGCTGCCCCGGCGCCCGCCTGCTCCGGCGCCCGCTCGGTAACGGCGGCGCTTACGGAAGACCAGCAGGCGGAGCAGGACGAGGACGGCCACGACCAGGACTGCGGCCAGGATCAGCTTCGTACCGGAGTTGGCAAAAAACTGACGGATCTGCTCCTGCCGATAGAGCAGCTCGGAGCGATCCACAGAGGTGGTGGCCACCAGGTCCAGGGTGCCGAATACCTCCCCGTCGTAGGTGAGGGTCATGGTCCCCATCACCTGCCCCTCCTTCACCGGGGCCTCTACCGTGTCTTGGAACAGGGAAATAGTGGGCTCAATGGCCTCCAGGTCCATATCCACCGGGAGGGTGCGCTCCAGGGTGCCCACCGGCTTGACCAGGACTTGGTTGGCGTCTTGGGACAGGGTGACGTTCACTGCGGCCACGGGGGTGTCCTCCTGGGAGATGGTGGTGCGCTGGAAATTCCGGAAGCCCCATTTCAGCAGGGCGGTGCTCTCCGAGAACTGCTTCAGGTCGGTGGAGCCATCCTCCCGGACCGCCGGCTCCGCTCCCAGGATGACAGCGATCAGATACTCATCCCCGTCCACGGCGGCAGAGACCAGGCAGCGTCCCGCCTCCGGCGTGGTACCAGTCTTGACGCCGATGGCCTTGTCATAGACATAGCCCATGTAGTGCCAGTTGGAGAGGAGGGCGTTGGTGTTGTAGAACTCCCGGGGCTCAGACAGGTTGGTGGCGGGGACGGTGTAGACCGAGGTGCCCACCACCTCCCGAATCAGGTCGTGCTTCAGAGCCTCGCGGGTGAACAGGCAGATGTCGTAGGCGGTGGTGTAATGGTCGTCGTCGTGCAGGCCATGGGTATTGGCGAAATGGGTGCCGGTGCAGCCCAGCTCCCTGGCCCGCTGGTTCATCAGCTCGATAAAGGAGGCTACGTCGCCGCACACGGCCTCGGCCAGGATGTTGGCCGCCTCGTTGGCGGAGGGGAGGAGAAGACAGTACATCAGGTCCTTCACCGAGATGACCTCCCCCGGCTTCAGGTTAGCGGTGGAGCCGTCGGCGGAGAGGTCGAACTGGGAGGTGCTGCTCACCGTGATCATCTGATCCTGGGACAGCTCGCCCCGGTCGATGGCCTCCGACACCAGCAGGGCGGTCATCACCTTTGTGATGCTGGCCGGGTAGGCCTTCTCCCGGGCAGCCTTCTCGTAGAGGATCTCACCGTAATTGGCGTCCATCAAAACGGCATGGCGGGAGGTGATGTGGGGGGCGTCGGCCGCCAGGGCGGAGAAGGGGGCCAGCAGGGTGAGGGCCAGCACAAAGGTGACCAGCAGGGAAGAAAGACGATATTTTTTCATAGGAAAATCCTCATATTTATGATATACTACCATCAGCGCGGGAGCAGAGCGCTCCCGCTCCTGGTGAGATTATAATTACAATCATTATAGCAGGATCTGACGAATTCCGCAACAGCTAGGAGGGAACAACTTGGCCGCCATGACCAGATTTGACAAGATCGTTCTGGGGCTCACCGCCGCCTTTCTGGTGGTGACGGGGGGCTATTTTGTCTCCGGACAGCTGGGGGAGGCGGAGTACCAGGTGACCGTCTCAAAACAGGTGCCTGCGGTCAGCGCCTCCTTGCCGGAGGTGGAGGACGGCTATCCGGACAGCCTGCTGGAGGGAGAGGTCATTGATCTGAATACCGCCTCCGCAGCCGACCTGACCCGGCTGCCGGGGATCGGGGAGAAGCGGGCCCAGGCCATCGTGGACTACCGGGAGAGCAGCGGCCCCTTCCAAAGCGTGGAAGAGCTCACTGAGGTGAAGGGGATCGGCGAGGGCATCCTGGCCCAGGTATATGACTATGTGACAGTGGGGGGACCGGACTCACCCGCTGAGTAAGGAGAAAGACGCAATGGCAAAGATTCTGATCGTGGACGACGAGCGGGTGCTGGTAAAGGGCATCAAGTTCAATCTGGAGCACGAGGGCTACCAGGTCCAGGACGCCTATGACGGAGAGGAAGCGGTGGAGCTGGCCCGGGAGGGGGGCTTCGACCTGATCATCCTGGACGTGATGATGCCCAAGATCGACGGCCTCCAGGCATGCATGCGCATCCGGGAGTTCTCCAATGTGCCCATCATCATGCTCACCGCCAAGGGGGAGGACACGGACAAGATCATCGGCTTCGAGTGCGGGGCGGACGACTATCTCACAAAGCCCTTCAACATCTTGGAGCTGAAAGCCCGGGTGCGGGCTCTGCTCCGCCGGGCCGGGGCTGCCCAGCAGCAGCGAAGCGGCAATGAGCTGGCCGCAGGCCACATTATCCTCAACACGGGGGAGCGGACGGCCAGCCGGGACGGGGTCTCCGTGGAGCTGACCGCCAAGGAGTTCGACCTGATGGAGCTGCTGATGCGCAACCCTGGCCGGGTGTACAGCCGGGAGAACCTGCTGAACGTGGTTTGGGGATATGAGTATATCGGGGATTTCCGCACCGTGGATGTGCATATCCGCCGCCTGCGGGAAAAGCTGGAGCTGGACCCGGCCAACCCGGAGTATATCCGGACCAAGTGGGGAGTGGGGTACTATCTCAGCGCCCGTGGCCCGCGCCGCCTGGAAAACGTTTGAGGAAAGGCGTGTGGAAGAGATGTCAAAGCGAGAAGAACAGGGCAAGCAGGGTGAGCCATCCCTGGAGGAGCTGGGCCATGGAGTGGGATCGCCCTTTTGGGGGGAGCTGCACAGCTTTCTTCGGGAGTCCTATGGGGTCTCCCCCACTGTGGAGTACAGCGGGTGCAGCCTGGCCCCCGGCTGGAATGTAAAATATCGAGCCAGAGGACGAGCGCTGTGTACCATCTATCCGGATACCTGCACCTTTACCTGTATGATCTCCATCGGACAAAAAGAAGCCCCGGCAATGGAACTGGCGCTCCCTGGTCTGACCGCCTATGTGCGGGAGGTCTATCAGAATTCCAGACCCAGCCGAATGGGGCGCTGGCTGATGATCCGGGTATCGGGACCGGAGATCCTGGAGGATATCAAAACATTGCTGCGGATCCGGATGCCGGTCCGGGGAGCGGGAAACAAAGGCTGAAAATATCCGGCTTGCGGGAAAAGGGAGGGAGCGCTGTGCGGGAGGAAAAGAAGAAAAAGAGGGGCAGAGTTCCGTTTTTTTCCTCCATCCAGATGAAATACGCCATGAGCTACCTGGCCATCGTGTCAGTGGTGCTGATTCTGCTGAACACCTACCCGGTGCTGGCCTCCCAGGACCTGCTGTTTGGCTCCAAGCGGGATTCGCTGAAGAGCCAGGCTGCGGTGATGGCCTCTGCCCTGATGGAGCTGGAGCTGCTCACCTCGGACCAGGTGGAGCGGGTCATGACCATGCTGGACAGCAGCGGCCTGACCCGGGTAGTGGTCACCGACCCCGCAGGGCTGATTCTGTACGACAGTACCCAGCCCAGGGAGAAGCGTGGGGAGACAGCGGAGACCGCCCCGGTCCAGGAGGAGCCGGAAGAACCCCAGTACCGCTATGCCCTCTATCAGGAGGTTGTGCTGGCCCTTGGGGGGAATGACGTGACCTGCTCCGAGTTCAGCGGCCAGGTGTTCCGTTCCACGGCGGCGGTCCCCATCGTGTACCGCAATATGACCATCGGCTGCGTCTATATCTGTGAGGAGGACGCGGTCCAGGGCGCGCTGCTGTTGAACTTACAGAAAAATTTGCGGAGCATCTCCCTGGTGGTTGCGGCGGTGACCCTGGTGATGAGCCTGTTTTTCGCCCAAATGCTCTCCTCCCGCTTTACCGCCCTGCTCAGCGCCATCCGCATTGTGGGGGAGGGGGAGTATGGGCACCGGCTCCAGCCCTCGGGCCGGGACGAGCTGGCCCTGCTGGCGGAGGAGTTTAACCAGCTCACTGACCGTCTCCAGACCACGGAGGAGGTGCGCCGGCGCTTCGTCTCCGACGCCTCCCACGAGCTGAAGACCCCTCTGGCCTCCATCCGGCTGCTGGCAGACTCCATTCTCCAGAACGAGACCATGGACCAAGTGACCCTGCGGGACTTCGTTTCCGACATCGGGACAGAGGCAGACCGGCTGACCCGGATCACCGAGCACCTGCTGGCCCTGACCCGGCTGGACAGCCTGCCGGCGGCAGAGACCTTCCCGGTGGACGTGTCGGCGGTCACCCGGCGGGCGCTGTCCATGCTGGCGCCGGTGGCGGACGCGGCTGGGGTGGCCCTGGGATCCAATTTGAAGGATAAATGTGTGGTCCAGGGGACGGAGGACGACCTATACCAGATCTGCTTCAACCTGCTGGAGAACGGCATCAAGTACAACCGGCCAGGCGGCCGGGTGATGGCGGACGTGTACCGGGACGGGGACCAGGTCCTTCTGGAGGTATCGGACACGGGGGTGGGCATCCCGGAGGAGGACATGCCCAAGGTATTCAACCGGTTCTACCGGGTGGACAAGGCCCGCTCCCGGGCCGCCGGCGGCACTGGGCTGGGGCTGTCCATTGTCCGGGACACGGTGCGCCGCCACGGGGGATGGGTCACCGTCCGGGCCCGCCAGCCGGAGGGCAGCGTGTTCACGGTGGGCTTTCCCGCTGTGCCGGAAAAACGGAAGGAGGGAGACCGGGGATGAAGCGGTGGACGATGTGCCTGCTCCTGGGGCTGCTGCTCCTGCTGGGGTCCTGCAGCACTGCCGCGGAGAAGGGCGGATACCAGCTCTATTTCGCCTCCGGTCTGGAGGACGGCAGCGCCATCCTCAGCGAGCCCTACCAGGGGGAGGCGGACCCGGGCCCTCGGGAATTGATGGAGGCTCTGCTCTCCGGTCCCACGGAGGAGGAGCTGAACAGCCCCTTCCCCAGCGGGGTGTCCCTGCGGAGCTGGGGGCTGGAGGAGGGGGTGCTGGTCCTGAATCTGTCGGAGCAGTACGGCGGACTGACGGACATCTCCCTCACCGTGGCCGACTACTGCATCGTCCTCACCATGAGCCAGCTGGACGGAGTGGAGGCAGTGGAGATCAATGTGGCCGGGCAGCCGGTGAGCTACCGGAACCACCAGATCCTGACTCGAGAGGAGGCGGTGCTCTCCCAGCCGGGGCAGGGGCAGGAGGCCCCGAATGAAGGGGCTTGACAAAACGGGCGGACCCGTTTAATCTAAACTACATTGTACCGAAGAGCGGCGCCGCCGCTCCGGAGAGAAAGAAGGAATCAGAGCATGAGTCACTATCAGATCGGCACCAACTGCCTGCATGCGGGCTACCGCCCCGGAAACGGGGAGCCACGGAATTTCCCCATCGTCCAATCCACCACCTTCCGCTATGAGACCAGCGAGGAGATGGGCAAGCTGTTTGATCTGGAGGCCAGCGGCTATTTCTATACCCGCCTCCAGAACCCCACCAACGACACCGTGGCGGCCAAGATCTGCGCCCTGGAGGGAGGCACCGCTGCCATGCTGCTCTCCTCCGGCCAGGCGGCCTCCTTCTACTCCATTTTCAATATTGCCTCCTGCGGTGACCATGTGGTGTCCTCCTCCACCATCTACGGCGGCACCTACAACCTGTTTGCAGTCACCATGAAGCGCATGGGCATCGAGTTCACCTTCGTGGACCCGGACTGCACCGCCGAGGAGCTCAATGCGGCCTTTCGGCCCAATACCAAAGCCGTTTTTGGGGAGACCATTGCCAACCCGGCCCTGACTGTGCTGGACATCGAAAAGTTTGCCGATGCGGCCCACAGCCATGGGGTCCCCCTGATTATCGACAACACCTTTGCTACCCCGGTGAACTGCCGACCCTTCGAGTGGGGGGCCGACATCGTGACCCACTCCACCACCAAGTATATGGACGGACATGCCCTCCAGGTGGGGGGGGCCATCGTGGATTCGGGCAACTTTGACTGGACCCGCTATCCAGACAAGTTCCCCGGCCTGTGCACCCCGGACGAGAGCTACCACGGCGTGACCTACACCGAGCGGTTCGGCCTGGGCGGCGCCTATATCACCAAGGCCACCGTCCAGCTCATGCGGGACCTGGGCTCCATCCCCTCCCCCCAGAACTGCTTCCTGCTGAACATCGGTCTGGAGACCCTTCCCCTGCGCATGGCCAAGCACTGCGCCAACGCCCAGGCGGTGGCGGAGTACCTGGAGAAGCACCCCAAGGTGGCGTGGGTCAACTACGCCGGCCTGCCGGGCAACAAGTATTATGAGCGCGCCCGGAAGTACCTGCCCAACGGCAGCTGCGGCGTGGTCTCCTTCGGGGTCAAGGGAGGCCGGAGCGCAGCGGAGACCTTCATGGCCGGTCTGAAGCTGGCTTCCATCGCCACTCACGTGGCCGATGCCAAGACCTGCGTCCTCCACCCCGCCTCCTCCACCCACCGCCAGATGAACGACGAGGAGCTGGCCGCGGCTGGGGTAGCCCCCGACCTGGTTCGCTTCTCAGTGGGCATTGAGGATGTGAAGGACATCATCGCGGACCTGGAGCAGGCGCTGGCCGGGGTGTGACAGGCGTCCCAGCTGGACCCTGAATGCCGAAGGATGGGAAAACTGCCGGAGCCGGATCTTCCGGCTCCGGCGGGACCAGAAGGAGGGACTGTCATGGCAAAGGAAACAGTTTTGCTATACAACTGCGGGGGCGATGAATTTAAGACGCTGCGGGCGCTGCTCATGATGCTCCGGGTCCGGGTCCGCATGGTGGAGCCTTCCCGGTACCACCTGCCCCTGGAGCAGGTGGCCGCCGGAAAAGGCGAAGAGGACCCGAAACAGCAGGCGGATATCCCGGAAGCGATGATGGTCTTCTGTGACCTGGGGCCCGGCAGGCTGGACCAGCTGCTGAACACCATGCGCAGGACGGAGTTTCCGCCTGTGCTCCTGAAGGCAGTGCTGACTCCCACCAACCGGACGTGGGATTCCCGCCAGCTCTGGCAGGAGCTGCGCCGGGAGCACGAGGCGATGCGGGGCGGTCAGGAAACCCAGTAAAAATCCATTGACAAACCCCTGTAAAAATTGTATAATAATCAAGCGGTTCTGAAAGAGCCGCTGATTTGCGGCTGTGCTGGAATTGGTAGACTGGCAAGCTTGAGGTGCTTGTGTCCTATGGGCGTACGGGTTCGACTCCCGTCAGCCGCACCACCAGAAAACCCCGAAAGTCCTTTGAGTGCAAGACTTTCGGGGTTTTACTATTTCTGTAAAAGGCGTCTTGGGCATGATTGCGCATCTTTCTTTTAGTCGTGAGATCAAGAAGTCCCCTACCGCCTGACTGGCCGCTGCCTTGGATAGGCATAGATATTTAGAGTGGTGGATACCTGAAAATGGCCTGAATTTGCAGCTGCGGTTTGTCCATCGGCACGGGAGTTTATCAGTAGAACTGCATTGAGATGGCAGAAAGCACGGACGACAAGAAAAAAGTATAGAAAAACGAAGGCCCGTGAGCACGACTTGTCGTGCCCACGGGCCCTTTTTCTATAGGACAGAGGGAAGCCGGGATCAGTTGTTGATGCCGGTCCACTGCTCGGAGCCGCCGGCCTTGATGTGGCCGTGGCTGTTTGAAGCCTCCATGATGGGGTAGAAGGCCCAGTGGCTGCTGTTCAGGTCAGAGAAACTGACCAGCCGGTCCAGGCTGCGGTCCACGAAGCTCTGGTCCGGGGTCCGGCCCAGCATGTGGTTGACGATCACGGCCACCTCGGCCCGGGTGATGGAGCCGCTGGGGCGGAAGGTGCCGTCGGGGTAGCCGCCGATCCAGCCGTACTCTGCGGCGCTGGCCACGTAGGGGTAGAACCAGTCCTGCGCGGACACATCGGGGAAGCTGCACCGGGCACTGGGAGCCATATCGGCGAAGGAGAGGGCCGCCGCCGCGAACTCAGCCCGGGTGATGGTGCTGTTGGGGTGGAAGGTGCCGTCAGGATAGCCGGTGAACATGCCCAGGGAGGCCAGCGTCTCCACCGCGTCAGCGTACCAGGCGCCGTCGGGCACATCGGAGAAGGAGACCGTGGCGGGCACATTCTGGTCATTCAGAAGGGCGTAGAACATCTGAGCCACCTCGGCCCGGGTCATGTTCCGGTCAGGGCCGAAGGTGCCGTCGGGATAGCCGCTGAGGTAGGCGATGTGGTCCCGGGTATTCAGCCAGCGGTCCACGCCGTTCAGCTTCTGGCTGGCGGTAAAGACAGCGGTGATGGTGTGGTTCTTATGCACCTTCTCGAAGGTGTAGCGGCCCACGGCTCCCACGCTCCTGCCGTCCACCAGCACGTCCGCCAGCTCATAGCCCTCGTCCGCCTGGATGATGAAGCTCTTGTTCCGGTCATAGGCCACCTGCACCCGGCCGTCCGGGCTGATGGAGCCGCCCTCGCCGGCCGTGGCGGTGATGGTCAGATAGGTGATGCCGCCGTCGTCATCGTCGTCGTCATCATCGTCACCGCCCTCGTCGGTCTCCGTAAAGGTGACGCGGATGGTGTGGTTCTCCGTCACCTCCTCAAAGGTGTAGGAGCTGCGGACACGCTCACTGTCTCCGTCCACCCGGACACGGTCGATCTCATAGCCGCGGTCGGGGTCAAAGTCAAAGCGCTGGTCCCCGCCGTCCGGGACGAACACATCCCCCTCCGGGTCGATGCCGCCGCCGCTTCCGGCGGAGGCTTCGATGGTCCAGTAGGAGGGCTCGTCGGGCACGCCGTCTTCGTCCTCATCTGCACCGAAGTAGGCCACCACTTCGCTGTCCTCCCGGATATCCTCCAGGGTCCAGCTGCCGGTAAAGGCGTTCTCCGGGTCGTTGTTGGAGTAGACCACATCGCCGTTGACGGTGATGTAGTCCAGGGCACAGCCGTCCTCGGCGTGGATGGTGAAGGGCAGATCATCTCCGGCGTCTACGGTCGCCTCGGTGGGATCGATGGAGCCCTGCTCCTCGTTGTCCGAGGAGGCGGTGACGGTGTACTGCTCCTCCTCCGGCTCCTCCTTGTCGTCGGGCACGCCGTTGTCATTCTCGTCCTCGCCGAAGGTGACCACAACTTCGGCCGCTTCCTGAACATTTTCCAGCGTCCAGGTGCCCTCAAAAGGAGCGGTTATATCGTCGTTGGTGTACTCAGTTTTACTGTTCACCTGGATGGTGTCCAGGGCATAGCCGTCCTTGGCGTCGATGGTGAACTCCACGTCCTCTCCGGCGTTTACGGTCTTGCTGGTCGGATCAATGGAGCCGCCCTCGCCCTCCACGCGGGCGGTGACGGTGTACTGGGTCTCAGTGACATCGGGCTCGCCGTTGCCGTCCTCGTCATAGCCCCAGGCGGCCCAGACCGCCTTGTCCTCATCCATAGCGACAGAGGTCACGGTGTCGGGGGCGGTGTCCTCGACGCTGTAAATGGTTTCGTGGTCGCCCTCAGTCATCCAGCCGATGAAGAGGACGGGGACAGATGTACCGTCCAAATCGACTGGATCATGGGTGGGCGCTTTATCCCTCAGCTGATATGTTCCAGAGAGATCCTTGACCTCAAGGGTGTCTTTTCCATCGTCGAACGCGCCGCCGTTGGCGTGGTAGGTCAGGGTATAGGCGGCCTCCGGCTCGTTGGCGTCAGGCACACCGTTGTCGTCCTCGTCCAGACCGAAGGTGACAGAAATCGTGTGATCCTCCGTCACATTGGAGAAGGTGTAGGAGGCCCACTTTTCGGCCACACCAGTGGGGAGGGAGCCGCCGTTATTGGTGAGGACCTGTTCACCTGCTTCGTCCGCATCAATGGTAATGGTGTCCACGGCGTAGCCGCTGGCGGGGGCGATGGTGAAGGTGACGCTTCCTCCATCGGACACATAGGCTTCTTTGGGATTGATGGAGCCGTTGTCCCCGGCGGTGGCGGTGATGTGGTGGTCATCTTCGGTGACATCCGGCTTGCCGTCATCGTCCCCGTCCAGGCCCCACACTGCGTAGACCGTCATATCGCCGCTGATGGTCAGGCGCGTGGAGGTTTGGGGCAGAGCATCGCCGCGCTCATAGACTTCATTCTGTGCGGAAGTATCTGTTGTCCAGCCGATGAACAGCACCTGATGGTTATCCTGCCCGGCGTGGGTGGGCTGATACTCGTCTGTGGATTTCAGAGTGTGTCTGTCCCCGTCGTTCAGGCCGGTCTCCGTCTTTTCGGTCGTGCCCTCACTGCCGAAATATCCGCCGTTGGCGTCATAGGTCAGGGTGCGGTCATATTTGTCCGGAGTGCCGTCTCCGTCATTATCACTAGCAAAGGTGACGGTGATGGCGTAGTCGGACCGGACATCACTCAAGGTGAGGGTTCCGCTGGTATAGCCGGGGATGTTGTGCTCCCCGTCGTTGGGGTAGGTCTTAGTTTCCACTGTGGAACCACCGACATCCTGCTTCACAATGGTGACGGTGTCCAGGGCGTAGTTTGTATCGGGAGTGATGGTAAATTCGGCATCCGTCCCGGCGATCACATAGCGGGTCGGGGGCGTGATGGAGCCGTTGGCCCCGGCGGAAGCGGTGATGGTATAGGACTCATCCTGCACGTCGGGTTTGCCGTCGCCGTTGGTGTCATAGCCCCATACGGCGTAGACGGTCTTATCCTCCGAAGAGACATCCACCGTGGCGGCGAGGATGCTGGGATCATAGTTGTCATTCAGGCCGTAAATGGTGTCATTATCGGTCAGAGACCAGCCCACAAAGGCCACCTTTGTACTGTTATCATTCGCATGGGTGGGCTTGAACTCGGCGGTGGTGTTCAGCCTGTAGCGGTCCTGCGCCGGGACCGTCTCGGTTTTGGTCTCATCACTGCCGAACGTGCCGCCGTTGGCGTTATAGGTCACGGTGCGCTTGTCCTCTGTAACGTCGGGATTGCCGTCACCGTCGGTGTCGTAGCCCCAGGCGGCATACAGGGTGGTGTCGGCGTTGACAGTGTAGGGGCTGAGCACGGTGGTGGGGGCGGTATCGTTGGCGGACAGGATCGTAGTGGTCTTGTTAGTTGCATCCGTCCAGCCGATGAAGGCCACTGCGACGCTGCCCACGGCGCTGTGTGTGGGGCCGCCGGCCAGGGTTACCTGAGTGCCGCCTGTGATGTTGGGCTGGGCAGACGGGACATTGGTCACACTGCCTTGAACTGCGTTGCCGTTGTAAGTGAGGGTAAAGCTTCGCTGAGAGGGGTCATAAGCGTGGCTGACGGTAACAGACGCGGCTATATCGCCAGTCGAGTCATACACGACCCGGCCCTGTGGGGTGGTTGTATATCCGGGATAAGAATTTTGGTAAGTATCTTCGTAGCCCGCAATTGCCGTCTCAGTCAGCTGATAGGCGGTTCCCGCTGGGATACCGGAAACGGTCGCGGTCTGGCCGGGCTGGAGCTGGAAGGTCCCATCGGAGTTCAGCGGAGTCTCTGAGCCATCCCCGATCTTGACTGTGACAGGGGCCTTCTGGGTATCCAGCTTCCCATTTACAGTTCCCTCCGGCGACACGTTGTAAAGCTCCAGCGTGTAGGTGAATGTGGGCTCAGAACTGGGAGCACTGCTGCCAGTGGTCGTATTTACCTTCACCGTCAGCGTCCCGGTGGGGGTCTTTTCGGTGCGCAGGCCGTTGTTGCCCAGATGGACGGTGACTTTGGTGTCGTCCACATTATAGACCGGATGGCGGTAGTGGACAGCGGTGCCGGTCGTGTTGCCGGTCTTGGCGGCGTTGCCGTCGGACACCCGGCTCAGCTTGGCGGAGCCTTCTTTGATAGACAGGCCGCCGGCGTCATCCACTACATGACCTTGGAGCGCCCTGGGGTTGAGCACCAGATGGTAGTCGGTGAGCAGGTCGGCATCAAGCTCGCCCGTGTCCCCTGTGTCTTGCGCCTGATAATACCGGTGCTCATAGAAGAAGGCGGCGCCTTGGCCTTTATGCGCCTCCTGAGCGCGCACGATATTATAGGTCGTTCCATCGATCACAACGGTCCCTCGCTCGGGAATAACAGTGGACTGGAGCAGGTGTTCCAGGGCCTCCTGGTGCGTCAGCAGCTTCTGGCTGCCGCCTGCAACATTGTCCACCAGCACATACAGGGGGGTGTCCTCGGTGTAGTGGTAGAAGGCGTTGGAGGCAGCGGGGGTAAAGACGGCGGTGGCGGTGCCGTACTGAGCGTCATCCTTGGCGGCGGCATCCCAGGCGTTGCTGTAGAAGCTGGTGGTGCCGTCTTTGGAGTGGGCGATCAGGTAGTCATTGTCGTCCTGATCGAATGTGACGGTCTCATCCCAGTCCACCGAGTAGAACAGGCGGATGGGGTAGGCCTCCTGGTTCTGCTGGATGGTGTGGGTGGTCTCACCCAGGGCGTTGGTGGCGCTCTCGGCGGTGACGGTGCGCAGGGGGATCAGGCTGGCCGGGACCTTCCAGGTGAGGGTCTGGGTGTCCCCGCCTGGTGTGACGGTCAGCTCCAGATCAGACAGGTCGGCCGCTCCATAGATCTCGTTGCCCTCCACGGTGCCGGTAAAAGTGTAAGTAGCGCCGTTGTCGCTTGTTGTGGCCTTGACCGCGTGGTCTCCATAGAGCACGGTGGGAGCGCCCACCACCTTCATATAGGGGCCCAGCTCATCGGTAAAGGTGATGAAGCCGCTCTCCCCGCCGGTGCCCGGTGCGCCCTCAGGGGTCTCAGTGGGGGAGGTGGGCGCCTGAGTGGCAATGTCGTTTGCGATCTCATCAAAGATCTCTTTCCATGCCTCTGCGTTGTCGACATCTGTTACCTCGTAGTACGCGTCGTTGTAGGCGAGGCTGGTGACGGAGGCCGGGAAGTTATTAAATGTAACGCGGTCAGTACGACTTGCACCTCCGCCATATCTCATGATATCAACGCTGGTGTTTGTTTTATACTCGTTGAAATAATTATTAAAATCATTGGCGTGCGTATTGGAGGAGAGCTCCCCCTTGGGGTTCAGGCAGAGACGGGCCAGGTTGGGGGCGTCTGCGCTGCCCGGATTTACGCCGATGGTAATAAATGCCCCGTCGTGGGCGTAGTGATCGGCGACCTGTCCCTTTACATAGGCAGCGGTCATCATCATGGCGAAGGACTGGGCGTGGCGGGATTCATCACTGCCCGCACCATCTCCAACTACAAATTTTTGGATATTATTACTGTTAGTTGTTGGGGGAGCGGTGATGTTGGTATCGCCGTCCTTCGGCTCGCCCTCAGAGAGCAGGATGATCTGGGGCGCCCGGTCGACCTGGGCCCCGCCCACCCTAACGGTGGTGCCGGCATTGAGAAGCTGCTGTGCGCCCAGATAAATACCGGACTGGGTGTATTTATCGGTGCCGGAACTCTGCCGATCGATATCAAATGTATTTTCAACGGGATTTGTACTGCTGTTGATCCCATAAGCGGTTACTTTGCCGCCAGTTCCTATGGTGTTGGGATTATAATTAAAATAGTCAGCTTGCGCCCCGTTCTGATAGTGATCCAGAGGCAGCAGCACAGAGGCGTAATCGGAATATCCGATCACCGCGACCCGGTTGTTGGGATTTGCGGCCATCAGGGTGCGGATAGCGGATTCTGTCGCGGTCAGCATGGCTTCCGCTTTTGCATCCGGGTCTCCCATTTTTGGCGACATATCCAGGATCAGCACGGTGTCGATGGGCACGCTGACCCTGTCCACAATGGTGGCCGCCGAGCCCAGGCCGGACAGGGCCACCAGAAAGTCGGCGACAGCCTCTTTCTCCACCGTGTTGTTCGTCAGCCCCGTTATAACGGGGCCGGGCAATGTGATATCCTGGGTGGACACGGACTTGTCCGTCCAGATGCGTCCGATGTCCTTGGTGGTCAGGTAGGCGCTTCCGCCCACACCGAACAGGTCCTCCCAGTCGGTGTAGGTGGTCGTGTCCGCGACCGGAGCCGGGTCCGGGTCCGCCGCCAGGGCCGTGCCGGGCAGCAGGCTGAACAGCATACAGACCGCCAGCAGCCAGCTCAGCGGCTTTCTCAGTTTTCGCATGTCGCATTTCTCCTTTTCTCATCTCGAACAGAGTGTAGTCAGCCCGCCCAGGGCGGGCGGTGTGTTCAGGCGCCCCTCACCTCCTGACAGCCGCCCCAGCCGACGGCGGCCTGTTCCGCCTCCAGCAGGCGCTCATGGGTCTGCTCCACCAGCTGGGCCACAGTGGCCTCGATCTCCGCTCGGGTGGTGTAATACAGCTTCCGCAGGCAGCGCGGGTTGCCCTTTTCCGGGGGGACCTGGGCATCCCGGCAGAGCCGGCGGATGCTGACAGAGACCCCGGCCCGGCCGCAGGGGCGGCCGGTGCGGGTGACAAAGATGGGGCCGGAGGAGATCCCCCGCCTCCGGGCGTAGTCCAGCAGCTCCCTCCGGAGGCAGTCGGGCAGGCGCTGGGGCATCGCCTCCCCCGGGAGGAGCAGGACCCCCTCGCCCGCCGCCTCCACTGTCACCTGTTCCAGCTCGTGGACCGGCAATCCGGTGGAGGTGAACAGCTTGATCAGCAGATAGACCCGCTCCTGTCTCAGAGCCCGGGCGGTGGACAGCAGGCGCAGGTATTCGCTCCGGGTCAGCTCGAGCTGGGCATCCCTGCCGCAGGAGAGCCGCCCCGTCAGCTGGAACTCCCTACAGCCCAGCCACTCCAGGAAGCTGTTGGCCGCGGACACGCTGGTGTTGACCGTGCTGGGGGAGTATCCCTGGTCCAGCAGCTGCTCCCGCCACTGGCGCAGGGTGCCCCGGCCGATGCGGCCGCCGGGCAGGGCGGCATACAGCAGCTCCAGCTTCTTTCGGTAGGAGGATACTGTGCTGGGGTTCCGCCCTCGTTCCCCCAGGCTGGACAGATAGGAGCCGATCTGCTCCCGGGTGACCGTGATCCCCTGTGTCTGGGGCTCCTGCAATGCGTTCTCCCCTTGGGAGATGCGGCTCTCTTTCGTTACCCCATACGACCCCCTCCCATTTATAGACAGAATCGTTCTTCCGTCATCAAAAATATGCGGGATAGAGCGGCGTTGACAGTTTCCTCCTTTCCAGGCAGAAGAAAAAAGTGTCTAAAACATCAGGATTTTCTGAAAAAAGGCACGACAAATCAGGCCAAAAAGAAAAAATGTTTTTTGGCCTGATTTGTCATGCCTGAATCCGGAAAAAAGATTGATTTCTATTTCAGAAAATGGTAAAATATAAACTACTCCAATTATGTATTTTGAAATTTTGGAGCAATTTTAATGACAGAAGAACGATTTTGTCATAAGCTAGGAGATCAGCCGCAGCTGATCCAGGGTCCGGGCATGCTCGGCGCCGGTGGAGATGAGGTAGATGCGGGTGGTCTCGATGCTGGAGTGGCCCAGCACGTCAGCCAGCTTTGCCACATCCCGGCTCACCCGGTAGAAACACCGGGCAAACAGGTGGCGCAGGTTGTGGGGAAAGACCTTGGACGGAGCGACCCCGGCCGCCCGGCACACCCCCTTCATCTCTGCCCAGATCTGCTTCCGGGACATGGGCCTGCCGCTTCTGGTGAGGAACAGCTCGCCGGAGGTGATTTTTTTTTGCCGGGCGTACTTCTCCAGCTTCCGGCACAGCTTCCCCGGCAGAAGGATGGTGCGGATCTTCCCCTTCAGGGCGATCTCCGTCCGGCCCTCCCGCACTGCCTCCGCCGTGATATAGCGCACCTCGCTGACCCGGATGCCGGCGGCGCAGATGGTCTCCATGACCAGGGCCAGGCGGTCCCGGCCCAAGGTGCGGGCGGTGTCCAGCAGGCGCTGGTACTCCTGGCGGCTCAGCTCCCGCTCCTCGCTCTGAAAGAGTCTGCGCTGCACCCGCAGGGCGCGGACACGGCAGTCCTCCAGGCCGATGAAACGGAGAAAGGTGTTGAGGGCGGCCAGCATGGAGTTGATGGTGGCGGGGCGGTAGCCGGAGCGGACCAAGTGGGCCTTCCAGCCCGTGACCGCCTCCCGGTTCACCGGCGCCCCCGCCAGCCACTCCAGAAAGGCCCCTGCGTCCCGCAGGTACTTCTCCACTGTCCCCGCGCTCCGCTCCTCCTCCGCCAGCCTCCGGGCAAAGGCAGACAGATGTTCCTGGGGCACATGGTGATCTTTCATACAAAAACTCCCCTTTTCTTCCAGTGTGGTACTATTTTACCGGAAACGGGGGGCGTTTATCCGAAACCTAGGGGAAGAAAAGGAGGAAGGCTGTTCAATTTGCAGCCCAACCTCCGGCACCGGACACCCCTTTTTATATATAAGGTATGAAAATGCCGGGCGGGGGAGAAAAATCGTTGACTTGAATATCCTGGGAGGGTATGCTATACTCAACTTTGTATGAATCCACGGAGGGCCCGGGCCGCACAGCATACTGACAGGGGGAACTGCCGGTATGCTGTTCTGCATCGGGACAGGGGAGCCGGGGGCTCCGGCCCCGGCAGAAGGGGGAGGCAGCGTGCTGCGCCTGTTGTCCAATCAGAATTTTAACCCTACCCGCCTGATCGTGGTGAGCTTCGGGGCCATCATCCTGCTGGGGACTTTTCTGCTCCACCTGCCTATCTCCGCCCGGGACGGGCAGTTCACCCCCTGGCTGACCTGCCTGTTCACCGCCACCTCCGCCACCTGCGTCACCGGTCTGGTCCTGGTGGACAGCGCGCTCCACTGGACTCCCTTCGGTCAGGGGGTGATCCTGGCCATGATCCAGCTGGGCGGGCTGGGATTTGTCTCATTGATCAGCCTGATCCCTCTGCTGCTGCGGCGGCGCATCGGCCTGTCCCAGCGGCTGGCCATCGCCTCCGCATTTAATCTGAATGGGATGTCCGGGGTAGTGCGGGTGGTGCGCCACGCCCTCATGGGTACCTTTCTGCTGGAGGGCTGTGGTGCGATCCTGCTGGCTACCCGCTTCGTCCCGCTCTTCGGCTGGGGGCGGGGGCTGTGGTACTCCATCTTTCACAGCGTGTCCGCTTTCTGCAATGCCGGATTCGACCTGATGGGGGAGCACACCGGGGCCTTCTCCAGCCTTGCGGGCTTCCGGGAGGACCCGGTGGTGCTGGGCACCATCGGGTGCCTGATCGTGCTGGGCGGCCTGGGCTTTTTTGTTTGGGAGGACTGCCTGGAGCATCGGAGCTGGCAGCGGCTGTCCTTCTACTCGAGAATGGTGCTTGCCGTCACCGGGGCGCTGATCCTGGGGGGCTGGCTGTTCTTTCTGGGGGCAGAGTGGAACAATCTGGAGACCCTGGGTGGTATGACGGCGGGAGAGAAGGTGGGCAATGCCCTCTTTCAGTCGGTGACCCTGCGCACAGCAGGGTACAGCGTTCTGGACCAGGGGGCCCTGCGGGAAGGGGCGGCTGCCCTGTCCGTGGTGCTGATGCTGATCGGGGGCTCCTCCGGCTCCACCGCCGGCGGCATCAAGACGGCCACCGCCGGCGTGCTGCTGATCTCACTGTGGGCGGGCCTGCGGGGGAGAGACCAGGTGGTGCTCCGGCGGAGGACCATCCCCCAGGCCCGGGTGCTCAATGCCATGACCCTGACCCTGGTGGTGACCTGCCTGTTCCTGGCCGGGTCCATCGCCCTGACATTGGCGGACGGGGTCCCCTACCTGGCTGCCGCCTTCGAAGTGGCCTCGGCCATGGGGACCGTGGGGCTGACCATGGGGATCACCACCGGCTTGTCCCCGCTGAGCCAGGGAATCATCATCGCGATGATGTTCCTGGGCCGGGTGGGCGTGCTGTCCTTCTCCATTGCGTTCCTGATCCGGGACCGGGGAGAGAATAAGATCCGCTACCCCAGTGTGGATGTGATGATCGGCTGAAGGAGATGTCTATGAAAAGCTTTTTGGTGATCGGACTGGGCAGATTCGGCACATCGCTGGCCTGTGAGCTGTGTGCCCTGGGCCACGAAGTGATGGCGGTGGATCTGCGGGAGGAGCGGGTCCAGGAGGTGGCGGGCTCTGTGACCCACGCCGCCGCCGGAGACGCCCGGGACCCGGAGGTCCTCCGGGCCCTGGGAGCCAGGAACTTTGACTGTGCTGTGGTGTCCGCAGGGGACGACGTGGGCACCAGCGCCCTCATCGTCCTCAACCTGAAGGAGCTGGGAGTGCCCCAGGTGGTGGGCAAGGCCCGCAGCGCCGTCCACCACCGGGTGCTGGAGAAGATCGGCGCCGACCGGGTGGTCTTTCCGGAGCAGGAGATGGCCCTGCGCCTGGCCCGGAACCTGGCCAACGGGGACATCCTCAACTTTATCGAGCTGTCGGAGGAGTACTCCATCATGGAGTGCCGCTGTCCCCGCCAGTGGCAGGGGAAGAGCATCCGGGAACTGGACGTGCGGGCCAGACACCGCCTGAACATCATCGCTATCCGCCGGGGGGGCGGCATGACCATCTCCCCCGGAGGTGAGTACGCCCTTCAGGAGGAGGACGAGCTGGTGGTGCTGGGACGGAACGAGGATATCAGAGAGGTGGAGCGGCTGTGAGAGAGGAGTGGATCACCAGCCGGAAGAACCCCCTCCTGGTCCAGATCCGCCGCCTGGCCTCCAGCCGCGGCGCCCGGCGCTCAGCGGGGATGTTCCTGGGGGACGGCGTCAAGCTGCTGGAGGAGGCCTTGAAGTGGGGAGCGCCCCTGGAGACGGTGGTGTACTCGGAGGGGCTGGACGGGCCGGAGCTCCCGCCGGAGGTGCGGACGGTCCGGGTGCCGGAGGATGTGATGGCCTCCATCTCCCCCATGGAGTCCCCCCAGGGGGCGCTGTTCCTGTGCCGGATGTGGGACACCGCCCCGCCGCCCCGCCTGGAGGGCGGGCGCTATCTGGTGCTGGACGGTCTCCAGGACCCGGGGAACGTAGGCACTATCTGGCGCACCGCCGATGCCCTGGAGGCGGACGGCCTGCTCCTGGTCCACGGATGTGCGGACCCCTTCGGCCCCAAGGTGGTGCGGGCCACCATGGGGGCCTGTTTCCGGCTCCCGGTGTGGGAGACCGGCCCGGAGAGGCTGGCGGACCTGCTGGAGCGGTCAGGACTGGCGCTGTACGCCACCGCCCTGCGGGAGGATACGGAGGATATCAAAACGGCGGACCTGAGCCGGTCCGCCGTGGTGATCGGGAGCGAGGGGCGCGGGGTCTCGCCGGAACTGCTCGCTATGAGCCAGCGGGCCCTGAAGATCCCTATGCGGGAGCGGTGTGAGTCCCTGAACGCCGCC
>ERZ857521.826-NODE-826-length-42823-cov-4.204405_pt1 | contig 42823 bp, 46 predicted proteins | sample MGYA00519701_ERZ857521 | MGnify/ENA primary metagenome ERZ857521 (study PRJEB31778, sample SAMEA3449346) | human gut metagenome | biome: human gut; feature: human-associated habitat; material: faeces | place: United Kingdom | collected 2010/2012 ...
TGTGGAGCCATGTGCGGGCACATCTGGAATCCTGGTGCGCCGTCACGGAGATCGGTCTGCGCAACGGCACCCTGGAGGACTGCGCCGGGTGTCCCTACACCACCTGCCTCCACTTCGGCGAGCGGGGCAGCTGCTTTTACGGCGGCGTCATGGTGCAGGAGGTATACCCTGCCATCCGGGACGCCGATGCCGTGGTGCTGCTTTGTCCCAACTACAACGACGCCCTCTCCGCTAACCTCACCGCCGCCGTCAACCGCCTGACGGCCCTCTACCGCACCACCTCCTTTGCCCAAAAGGCGGTGTTCGCCCTGGTAGTCTCCGGCTACTCCGGGGGAGACATCGTGGCTTCCCAGATCGTCTCCGCCCTGAACATGAACAAGGGCTTCTGGTTGCCGCCGCAGTTCTGCCTGCTGGAAACCGCCAACGACAAGGGTGAGGCGGAGCGGCTGCCGGGGATCGAGGAACGGGTAGCGCGATTTGCGGAAAATATCTGGCAGCAGCTTAGCGCATAAGGAAAGAGGACGCACGGGTAGCCGTGCGTCCTTGTTTTTACCACCAGCAAAATACATCTTCAATCTCCACGGTATTCCCGTCCTCTGCAGTGACGGAATACGCCCAATCCAGAGGCGCATTTTTCAATTCCGTGATAAAGTAACGCTCTCCGTCTTTCTCCTGCCAATCCGGCGCAACCTCCTGGCTCCAGGTCGTCCCATTGTCCGCCCGGGCGTGAATGGTCAGCGTTTTCACCGCAGGGTCATCCACCTGGCCGAACACATAGGTTGCACTCGTTTTCACGTGCTGCCAAACACCAAAATAGGGGTCTTCTCCCTCCCAGGTCTCCACAATGCCCCATGCTCCGGTACTCCATCCGCCCCACAGGTAGAACTTCACAGGGCAGAAGAAAAGCGTCCGCTCCCCAACGGAAAGCGTAAGCCTAGCCGGTCCCGTCCCTATCGGATTCTCCCCCCGGATCCACATGACCGGTTCCAGCGTCTCGATGCCCTGCTCCTCTGCTCTTTCCAGAATCGCCTGTTGGGGAAGAATTCGGTAAAATCCTGCAGTCGATGATACCAGAATGACCACCACCAGCAGCAGGGCATACAGCAGAGCACGGCCTCTGCGGCTGTTATGAAGGCGTTTTTTCATGTCACCACCTCCCAGCGGATGGGGACCTGCGCCTGGAAGACCTCTCCATACCGCTCACAGCTCACAGTCACGTAGGGATCTCCCTCCTGCACGGGAATGAAATACCGATACTCGGCGACACCGCCCGCCTCACTTCCCCCGCCGCCCAAAATCTCCTGGACCTCCCCGCGATAATCCACCGCCGTAACGGTGCCTCTGGCAGCGGAGCGGAAAGGGTTCTTGTCGTACCAGCTCATCCAGACGGAGACCTCGGGATTCCCATTTGGATCCTTTTTTGCTTCGGCGGCATAGATATACCAAATATCATCTCCCATAGGGACCCGGATGTCCAGGATCTGCCCGCCGGGGCCCATTTCCTCCAGCCGCCACTCCAGCGGTTTCCGGACCTCCAGATTCTGCCTCAGTCCATACAGGGAGGGGTTCGAGCACAGCACCACCGCGCACACAGCTACAAGCGCCGCCAGCAGCACCCGGCTCAAAATCACCCAACCCCAGCCGGTGTACTGTTCATTCAGCTCCCGGCCCACCTCTGCGGGGTCCCCCATGGCGGAAAGAGTCCGCTCCTCCGCCAGTTCCGGCGGGTAGTCCAGTTCCAGGAGGTCCGCCATGTGGTCCTCGATATGGCCGTCGATCTCGGCACGGATGGCCTCCCGCTCCCGCCGTGTCACGTGGCGCAGGGCGGAGAGCACCGTCTCCGTATATTCTTTTCGGGTCATGGATGCCTCCTCTCACCAAGGCCAGTATGCCTCCTGATCCTCACAGGAATCATATTCTGCCGTGATGGCACCGCTGCTGTCGTAGGCCGTTGCATGAAGATAAATTGGGCCATACAGGGCTTCTTTTGTATCAATGGCTTCCTCCACATCTGCCGCCAGCAAAACATAGCGGTAATTTCCGGCGGTTACCCACGTGTCGTGTACCGTTGTCAGCTCCATCAGCTCCACACCGGTTCGTTCTTCCGTCTCTTCCTGCCGCTCACCCGGTGCCCAGATGGAAACTACTACCGTTTCCACATTGGGGTCTCCCACCCGCAGGAAGCCCTTGGCCAGAAAACCTGTCCCCTCCAGTGTCACGCTGCCGCTCAGGGCTGTTCCATGGCAGTCATAGGCATAGTCAAAGTCTGGCCGCCACCCTGTCAGCAGATGGAACGATGTACCGGAAAGCAGCACCGTATCGCCCTTGTGCGATATGCTGACCAATCTCTTTTCTCCGTCTCTCTCCGTGTACCATTTCCGACAGACAAGATCTGTTGAGCCGGTATTGCTGGCCTCCTCCGCCAGATACCGGGCCTGGGAGGGCAGGAATATGTAGAGCCGGAAAATACTGGTGAGACACACCAGGATGGCCAGAAGCAGCCCCCACCGCGTAGCCGTTCTCCTGCGGGTGGGCAATTCTTTTTTATGATGCCGCATCTGCTTCCCATTCCCCTCAGCACAACGGGATCTCCACCCGCACATCATAGCCGTTCTTCTGATACCAGGCCGCTATGTACGTGTCTTCCCGCGTCACCTGAATATTGATCCAATCCCGATACCGCTGATCCCTGCTCAAATCCTCCGCATTTTCTTCCGTCTCCGTAGTAAAGGCCAGATCCCAGAGCAGGCTCTCAGAGGGAACCCCCAGCCAGCGTCGGTCGTAATTGCAGGCCCAGACACTGGCCCGGGCCGTCCCGTCTTCCTCAAAAGCCATGGCCCCCACCCGATAGATGTACAGTACGTCATTTCCCACCTCTGCCCGGATATCCAAGTCTTTGGTGTAGACATACTCCCCGTGATTGTTCGCGAACGTGTACCGGTAGACTGCCCGTTCCGGATCCGTTCTGGCTGCGATATTCCGCCAGATCAGCTCGACATCGGATATAGTCAGCAGCGCAATCACAAACAGCGCCGCCGCTAGAGTCTTTGCTGCCCGTCCCAGAATCACCCAACCCCAGCCGGTGTACTGTTTATTCAGCTCCCGGCCCACCTCAGCAGGGTCGCCCATGGCGGAGAGGGTCCGCTCCTCCGCCAGTTCCGGCGGATAGTCCAGCTCCAGCAGGTCCGCCATGTGGTCCTCGATATGGCCGTCGATCTCCGCCCGGATGGCCTCCCGCTCCCGCTGCGTCACATGGCGCAGGGCGGAGAGCACCGACTCTGTATACTCCTTTCGGGTCATAGGCTCAGGCCAGATTCAGCCCCGGGCTGGAACGAAGCACCGCGTTGACAGCTCCGGAATAGGTCTTCCAGGCCTCCGCCTCCGTCTTCAGGGCCGCGCCCCCCTTCCGGGTGAGATGATAATACTTCCGCATCCGCCCTGTGGGGGCCTCCTGCTGATAGGCCTCCACCAGGCCCTCCCGCTCCAGACCATGGAGCACCGGGTAGAGGGTTCCCTCCTTCATCTCGAAGGTGCGGTCTGACCGCCGGGCCAGCTCCACAATCATCTGATAGCCGTACATGTCCTCTCCCGCCAGCAGCGAGAGCACCAGCAGCTGGGTATGTTCAATGGCTTTCTTCTTTTGCATATGGCACCTCCTGGGCAAAAATTACCTAGAATCTCTATGCTCATTATACATAGAGGTTCTAGGTGTGTCAAGGGCAAAAAAACAGACCGTCCAAGCGGTCTGTTTTTTCTCAGGATTCGTGACTTTCCGTTGCTGGTACGCTCATTTCCAGAAGCTGGCGGCCGTAATCGCTCAAGTAAGGATCCAGGGTATCATAAGAGATCAGAAAGACCTGGGATCCTGCCGCATAATAGGCCAGCTCATAGGGTGAAAACCCTACGCTCATGCCATCTTTTCCAAACGTCACGGCGTAATCGTCCCAGGAGGCCACAACTTCCGGATAGTTGTCCCAATAGGCTCCCTCCAGTTCAGCCCCGGGAGCGATCCGCTCTTCAGCCTGGCGGATGATCTCATCCCGCACGGCCTCCATAAAGGCCTTGCTGTCGGCGGACAGCGCGTCCGGCGTCAGAAATGTCCCGCTGTCCAAGTCAAAATTCCAACTCATCAGATAGCTGTTGGGATGGACGCCGCCCCAATAGGCCGCGCTGGTGGCCCCGATACTGATGAGGGATCCCGTCCGGTACGCTGTATACTCCAGTTCCTGCCAATAAGGACTGTCCCAGGAAAGGCCCTCTTCCTGCTTCCACGCATAGTCTGCCTGGGCGGACTCCATCAAATTTTCGTCTTCGCCCCGCCAGGAATCAAACTTTTTATTAAAAGTCTCTGCAATTTCCATGGCGCGCGTCTCTTCCGGTGTGGCAGCCTCCGTCACCTCCGTTCCATCCTCCCGGTAGCAGCGCAAAACGGGGAGTTCATAGTCGTAGGTGGCCAGCTTTGTGCCGTCCTCCGCCTGATAGATGCCGGAGACATAGCTGTCCTCCAGGCGGTATTCCACTTTGGATTCCCTCGGGGGCAATGGATCCGCCGCTGCATTTTTCACATTGGTCATACTTCCGCTGGAACAGGCGGCCAGAATGCTCAATGTCAGCAGCAGTGCAAAAATATTCACCATAAAAACGCTCCTTTTGGGGATTTCCCGGGAAATCAGCAGATCACCGGCCCTTCCCGCCACTCCGCTCCGCCGGAAGCGGCCGCAAGGTTCGGATATGCCAGCGTATAAAGGTCCGTGGATCGCGCCTCCAGCTCCAGCAGCTGCTGCGCATCCGTGGAAAGGCGCCGGACATCTGCGGGCTTGGTGAGCACCGGGAGAGACGCCGTGTGCCGCATTCTCCCCAGCAACTCCCGGCCCCGGGTATTGGCCGCCAGCACCCGCAGATATGCCATCCGCTCCGGCAGCTTTGCGGGCGTCAGGCCCAGATAGGCCCACAGCACCATCCGGCGCAATCGGGCATAGGGATAGCGCCGAGTCTTGGCGGTGCGCAGAAGTTCTTCCAGGGTCGAGGCAGTGCGCGCCGCTTGATACAGGCGGTTACAAAGGCCCTCCCGCCCCGGATCCAATGCCGCAAAGTCTGCCTCCGTCATGCTCCGCAGCCGGGCCAGAACTGCCCGCTCACAGGCGGAGGCCAGTACCGGTGCCCGCCCGGCGGCCTCCTCTTCCAGATAGGCCTGTCCCATGGCAGGCGGCAGCAGCTTCAGCGCCCGCTCCCGTTCCCCGCCCGTCAGCAGCGCCCTCAGGGCGGAGGCGGAGGGATGCTCCCCGGAATGCAGGGCACCGTCGTGGGCGGCCCCCCTCCGGGACACCGTCAAAACGTGCATGGCGCTCTTGTGCCGGAGTAGTGCCTTACAGTATTCCACACCTAAAATGTTGTTGGGAGAAACCAAAAGGTTCCCGGTTTCCGGCCCCAGCAGGGCCGATACCGCCCGCTGCCGGGCGGCGGCAAAACTGTCCCCCGCTGTCAGCTCCCGCCGCAGCAGGGCGGGAAACTCCCGGCTCATCAGCGCCCCGGCCACCTGCCGCAAAGCCGCAGCATCGCCGCACTCGCTGCCAAAGGCCAGGCAATCCACCAGGCCCGTAGCCTGGAGTACCTGCACCCCCCCGTCGGCAAACCGCTCCGCCGGAGCGGCAGCCCAGGGCAAGGGAATCTCCAGCACCAGATCCACACCGCTCTCCACAGCGGCCCTGGCTCGCTGGTGCTTACGCAGCAGGGCAAAATCTCCCCTCTGGACAAAGTTGCCGCTCATGGCGCAGATCACAGCGGTATCCGCCCCCAGACGGGCGCGCACCTGTTCCAAAAGATACAGATGGCCGCTGTGCATAGGGTTATACTCTATTATAATACCTGCAGTTTGCACATAGTTCACCCCTAAGCAGTGACAAAAAAATGACATTTCGGTAAAAATGGTAGTTGTAACCTGGGAAATCTCTGATATAATTAAACTGTGAGTTTCCGTAAACATACGGAAACACGTTTTCTTTACATTTTATCTTAATACCGGGAGCGCCGCAAGGTTTTTCCCAAAAGAAGAAAGAGGAGTCTGAAACCATGAACATTCTCGTCATCAACGCAGGCAGTTCTTCCCTGAAGTACCAGCTGCTCAATCCCGAGACCGGCGTGCTGCTGGCCAAGGGTCTGTGCGAGCGCATCGGCATCGACGGCAAGTTCACCTATAAGCCCCAGGTGGAGGGCAAGAAGGTGCTGGACGCCGTAGACGTGGCTATGCCCACCCATTCCGAAGCCATCCAGGCAGTGCTGGACGCCCTGGTGGACAAGGACAACGGCGTCATCGGCTCCATGGCCGAGATCGACGCAGTGGGTCACCGCGTGGTGCACGGCGGTGAGGCCTTCAACAAGTCCGTTCTCATCACCGACGAGGTCATGAAGGCTCTGGAGGACTGCATCCCTCTGGCTCCTCTCCACAACCCTGCCAATATTACCGGCATCAACGCCTGCACCGCCGTCATGGGCAAGGATGTGCCTCAGGTGGCTGTGTTCGACACTGCTTTCCATCAGACCATGCCCGCCAAGGCCTACATGTATGCTCTGCCCTATGAGTATTACGAGAACGACAAGGTCCGTCGCTACGGCTTCCACGGCACCTCCCACAAGTATGTGGCCGGCCGTGCCGCCGTTATGCTGGGCAAGAAGCCTGAGGAGCTTAAGCTGATCTCCTGCCACCTGGGCAACGGCTCCTCCGTCACCGCCATCGACGGCGGCAAGAGCGTGGACACCTCCATGGGCTTCACTCCTCTGGCCGGTCTCCCCATGGGCACCCGCTCCGGCGATCTGGATGCCGGCATCCTGCAGTATATCATGAACAAGTACAACATGAATATCGATGAGATGCTCAACATCCTCAACAAGAAGTCCGGCGTTCAGGGCGTCTCCGGCGTCTCCTCTGACTTCCGCGATCTGGAGAATGCCCACAAGGAGGGCAACGAGCGGGCCGGCCTGGCTGTAGACATGTTCAACTACGGCGTCAAGAAGCTCATCGGCGCCTATGCCGCTGCCATGGGCGGAGTGGATGCCATCATCTTCACCGCCGGCGTGGGCGAGAACTCCGCCTCTCAGCGGATGGCCATTGCCTCCGGTCTGGAATTCATGGGCGTGAAGATGGACGCTGAGGCCAACAACACCCGGGGTAAGGAGGCTGTCATCTCCGCCGCCGACTCCAAGGTGAAGGTCCTGCTGATTCCGACCAACGAGGAGCTCATGATCGCCATGGACACCGCCGCCATCGTCAAGGGCTGAGAATTTTCAAATTTATAATTAAAACACCAGGGCCGCAGGCAAATGCCTGCGGCCCTGGTGTTTTCCCTATCACGTCTCCGCTCCCGTAGAGGTGGTACCCGTCTCGTCCAGCTCCCGCAGGGCGGAGATGGTACCCAGGGGGGTTCCCAGCTGGGTCAGCAGAAGCGCCGCCCGGGCCAATTCCTCTGCCGAAAGGCTTCGGGCTATGGACAGCGCCAGCGCCTCAATGGCAGCGCTCTGTTCCAGCGCGTCCACGGCCATCCCTCCCCTCTTTAGGACAGTCTATGCGCAGGAAGGGGCTGGCTTGCTCACTTTTCTGCCAGAAGTCCGGCGAAATAGTCTCCTTGTGTGCGCAGGTCGGTCTGGCCGGTGTATATGAGCAGCAGCGCGCAATTTTCACGGCGGGCTACCACACACTGGAAACCGTCCTCCCCAGTAAAATCCCCTACGCCGGCACTCCACCAGAAGTCGTCCAGTCCGGGGACCTCCATCTGGGCCACCCGATCTTCACTTCCATACCGCTTCAGTGTGTACAGCAGTTCCTCTTCCACCCGCTCCGCCAGCTTCTCCGTACGCATACAGTAATAATCCGTGCTGGCGAACATCCAGCGGCCATTCGGCAGGCACGTTGACTGATGGGTCCAGTACATCTGCGGCGCCGGCCACAGGGACTTGCCCTCTGCAGAAAAAGAACGCAGCTCTTCCAGACCGTCCAGTTCCCGCAGATCCGCATACACCACCTCCGGCAGGACGGCTTGACCGCCCTCTTCCATGGCAGGGATGGTAAAGCGCAGGCTAGTGCCGCTATGCAGGAAATAAACTGCCACATAAATCACGATCGACAGGATCTTGACGCTCTGCGTCACATATTTCTTCAGCTTCCAGGGGCAGGGGCGTTTCAGGGGCACCCCGGCGTTCAGGGATCGCAGCAGCCGGCGCATCTGCCGCACATCCAGCACTTCCAAAAAGAGCCCGTATCCCAAAACGATTACCAAGAGGATCCACTCCCCCGGCAGGGCACGCTGCAGCTGATTGATTAACGGCATGTCTCCGGCGCCCCAAATCCAGGGATAGAGGAAGATCACCACAAGCAAAAGCAGGATTCCCGGCAAGCGCAGCAGGCGGAGGCGCATCTTCCGGCGAAGATAGCCATACCCCATCCCCTGAACCACCGGATCCGTGTCCAGCTCTGGGGCAGTGGGGTCATCGCACTGCCAGACGTGAAATGTCCCTGCCAGGGTACAGACATACTCCCACCCCATCTCCTGATAGGTCTCCATCATCTCCCTCTTTGGCCGTCCCTCCTCCCGCAGCAGAGGCTGGAGCCGATAGCGGCAGGGGGCTGCTCCCTTCCAATGGAAGATGCCATAAAGGCCTTTGAACCGGATCAGGCGGTACCCCTCCCGGGCCCGCTCCTCCAACCAGGATTCCAGCGCCGCCACATCATAGGTCCCCACAGGACGCAGTTCCTTATATTCCTGCTTTTTCCGCAGCTCCGACATATCCCATTTCTCCTCTCTACTGCTGCAAAAGCCCGGCCAAATAGTCCCCGGCGGTGCGCAGGTCGGTTTCCCCCTCATACTCCACCAGCAGCACCTGCCGTCCCAGCCGGGCCACGGCATACTGGTAATACTGGTCCTCCCCCCACCAGAGGCCATCGAGGTCATCGGTCTCCACCGCCGTCAGGGCGGGGTGTCCGTCCACTCCAAAAGAGGCAATCCGCCTCTGCGTCAGTTCCTTCGCCAGCTGCCTGGACAAACCCTCCGTCAGCAGACGGTAGTAGGTGGTCTCCACCCAGGATTCCACCGGGTAGGAGTCTCCCTTTCCGACTCCAAGAGACCGCTGCCGGGTCTCGTACATCCGGGGACACAGCTCCTGGACCTTGGTTCGGCAGCCCCAGAACTCCGTCTTCTCCGCTCCCTCCAGAGCCGCCAGATCCACATAGACCACACCGGATCCCGGGTCATGATAACTGTCTCCGGCGTCCCAGCCCTCTTTCAAGCTGCTGCCATTCATTGTGGAAAAGCCGCTGAAAAAATGCAGGAAAAGCATCCATCCCAGCGCAACTGCCAAGACCCGGGCCAGCCACTTCTGGTGCCGGTAGGGCCGGGGACGCTCCAAGGGGATCCCGGTGCAGAGGAACCGCAGCAGCCGGCGCATACTGAGCACCTGACAGACCATAAGCGCCACTACCAATACCGCCGCCAGCGTCCCCGCAGTCAGCTGTCCCGGTGCAAAATCCTCCAAGGTATCCAGCAAAGGCGTGGATGCCAACCCGGAGAGAAGCAGATACTCCCCAGCCAGCACTGTCAGCAGCACCAGATCCAGCACGATGTTCCGGTGCATCTTCCGCCGGAGATACCGGTACCCCATCCCCTGGACCACCGGGTCCGTATCCAGCTCCGGTGCGTCTGGATCCTCACACCGCCAGACGTGGAAGGTCCCCGGGATGGTTCCGGCATACTCCCAACCCAGCTCCCGGTAGGCTTCCGCCATCTCCTCCGGCGGCCGCTTTTCCTTTTTGAACAGGGGCTGCATCCGGTACCGGCAGGCGCAGGGCTCCGCCTTTTCAAAGACGCCGCTCCACCCTGTCATGCCCACCAGACGGTAGCCCTGATGGGCCATGTCCTCCAGCCAGGTCTCGTTGGCCGCCACATCATAAACGTTGGCGGGCCGCAGCTCTTTATATTGCGCATCCTTTACAAAGCATTCTTCCGTCATGACTGCGGCACCTCTCCAAATCGCTCCAGGGCATCGGCAAACACATCCAACTTTTGGCGTAGATCCAGGCTCCCGTCATACTGGTATTCCAGCAGCTGTCCCCCGCTGCGGAGGAGCAGGAACTGCACGCCACCGTCGAATTGGAACAGCCACGCCCCGTCCAGGGCCGGGTGGGAAAGCATCTCCATCTGGCCCTCCCACTCCGCTGACTGCTCCACCCAGGCCGTTGCCATCCGCTCCGCCTGGAAGGGCAGCCACATGCGGTAATACTTCGTCAAGACAAAGGGCGGCTGGTCAAAGTCCCCCTCACTGCTCCACCAGGATTCCCGGGCGGCAAAGTTCTGAATGCGCAGAGCCTCTGCTTCCTGGCAGGGCGGTTGGTCTCCCAACTCCGCCAGGGACACATAGGGCACCGGCTGGCCGAAGTTCTCTACGGGCTCAAAGGGATGAGACGATGGCTGGAACAACAGTATCACCCGGGACAGGAAGAACACCGCCCATACTGCCAGGACCAAGGCGGAAAGTGCCCTGGCCCCCCGGTAGGGTCTGCGGTGGGGTTGGGGTACGCCGATCCGCAGAGCCCGAATGTACCGCCGCAGGCACCACTCCGTATAAACCGCCGCAGGCACAACGGCTGCCACGGCCGCCCAGCCAAGGAGGGTAGACCACTAGGGCGTCCAGTGGTCCACCTCACGGAGCAAAGAGGTCCCGGAACAGAACGTCCATGCCAGAAGCGCCAGAATATATGCCAGCAGGATGGCCCAGATGCGAAAGCCCCTGCGCTCCATCCGCAGCAGGAAGTGATAGGCACACCCCTCCGTCTCCGCCTCCGTGAACAGCTCCGGGGTCTCCGGGTCGTCGCAGCGCCAGATGTGGAAACTCTTCCGGATTGTGCAGACGTACTGCCAGCCCAGTTCCTCATACAGCTCCCGCCGGTGCTGGTCCGGGGCTTTCTCTTTTTGGATGATGGGCTCCAACCGGTACCGGACCGCTTTGGGCTCGCCCCGGACAAATACCGGCAGGATGGTATACTCCGAGAGGAATTCTCCTTTGGCAGCCTGATCCTCCAGCCACGCCTGGACAGCCGGGATATCATAGGGGAATACCGCCAGGTGCAGTCTTGTTCCGCTGTTCATACAGGCCCCTCCTCTCTACTGCAGCTCCGCCAGCACAGCGGCGTAGTCGTCCAGATGGTCCGCCAGGCCCTGTACGCCGAAGGCCCCCACATAGATCACCGCTTTTCCCCGGCAGGCAATGAGGAAGGTATTGTACTGCGTCCGGGCCAATGTCACATAGTCCATGCCCGGGACCTCCGGCTCTGTAAACTCTGCCTCCGGCCAGGCCGCCCGGACCTGTTCCACCTGCTCAACGTAGAGGGGCTCCGCCAGGGCGGAAAATCTCAGCGAGTAATACTCACTGAGGATCCGGGGCTCGCCGCTGCCGCTGTAGGTCTCCCAGAGATCGCTGTGGATTGGGGATAAAAACGAGGGATTCTCCAGGTGGACATCCGAGCTTTGCCGGCTCTCATCCAACGCGGGGTCCAGCTGATAGCCCATCAGGCGGGGCGGCTCCGTATCATGCTGCGCGCTGGAAGTCCCCAGCTGCCAGAAGGGATATCCCACCCAAAGGACATAGAAAATTATCAGGAGCGCGGTGCCCACCGCGGCCCGGCGGCGGTTCTTCTTCCAATCTCCTGTGTGAGTCCGGGGGAATCCCGCCGCCATCTGGCGGCGCATGCGGCGCAAGCCACCCAGCGCCCGCACCGTCTCCCACGCCAGCCAAGGCAGCAGCACAGCGGCAAACACGATCTCCGCATCAGTTCCCAGGATCAGATCCTCCACCGGGGTCTCCGACCGGAGCAGCCGGACGCCAAACACCACAAAACAAACCAGCAGGAACAGCCAGCTGAGCACCAGCCCCCGCCGGGTCCTTTTCAGCAGCTTTTCCACCAGCCAGTTCTCCGCCACCGGATCCGTCTGCAGCTCCGGGGCATCCGGATCCAGGCAGTAAAAGATCAAGAACTCTCCCATAGGGCACAGGCGCCGCCAGCCCAGCTGGGCATAGAGCTCCTCCGCCGCCTCCTGCCGATCTTGCGTCCGGCCCCCCAGAGGTTCCAGCCGGAACCGGCAGGGCCGGGGCTCCCAGCGCTCAAAGGTTGCAAAATGTCCGCCGCACTTTTCCAGAAGCCAGCCCTCCGCCGCCATATCCTCCAGCCAGTTCTCCATCATGCCCATGTCCCAGCGATTGTCCGGGATCAGACGCCGAATACGGTTTTTCATGCCTCACTCCCCCTCCCGTTCGCCATCCGCCACGCAAAGGCGCAGCCGGCTGAGTTCCTGCCGGAACAGGGCCCGGCCACGGTCCGTGATGGCATAGGTGCGCTTGCGGCCCTCCACTGCTGTTTCCACAATGAGGCCTTCCTCCTGGAACTTGGCCAGGATCGTATATAGGGTCCCTGGGCCCAGAGGTACCCGGCCCACCGTGGTATCATCCACGTACTGCACGATTTCCGCGCCGCATCGCTCCTGATGCAGCAGAGAAAGCAGCACGTAAAACATGCTCTCCGTCAGCACCTTCAGCGGCTCCTTGGCCACGGCCTTCACCTCCTGATATCGAGACACGATATTCTCTGATTACAGAGTAATATCGTGTCTCGATATTGTCAAGCACTTTCTTCCAAAGCAGCAGTTTCCTCTGCTGGCAGGTTTTGTGGGTTGTCTCTTTTGCCAGTTTTCTGTATTATTTTTTGTGACACTTCACAAGAGAGGACGAATTACATGAAAAAGCGAATCCTATGCGGACTGTTGTCCGCCGCCCTGCTTGCGTGTACAATGCCTGCCCAAGCCGCCAGAACCACTGTCCCCGTTCAGATCGACGGGGAACGGCTCCAGGCAGTCTCCTACCTGGAGCGTGGCGTCACCTATGTCCCTATGCGCACCTTTTTGGAGTCCCTGGGAGATTGGAGCATCTGGTGGGACGCCGGCGCTGGAGAGGCGGCGGCGGTCTCCGGCTCCACCTCCCTCCGGGCCGATCCGGCAGCGGATACCGTCACCATCCGGGGCAAATCTTATACCGGGAAGGTCTGGGTGGAAAACGGCCGGACGTACATCCCCCTGCGCATTGTCATCACCGCCCTGGGCGGCCAGGTGGCCTGGGACCGCTACATGAGCGGCGCGGCTGTCACCTCCCCGGGGGCGGAGCATGACGCCTCGGATCTCTACTGGCTCAGCCGCATCATCCACGCCGAGGCACAGGGTGAGCCCCTCACCGGCAAAACGGCCGTGGGCAATGTGGTAATGAATCGGGTGGAGAGCACGGACTTCCCCTCCACAATCCCCGGGGTAATTTTTGACCGGGTAAACGGCGTGCAGTTTCAGCCCACTGCCAACGGTGCCATCTTCAACACACCTTCGGAAAAATCCCTGGATGCTGCCCGGCAGGCTTTGAATGGTGTAAAGCCGGTGGGTGAATCTTTATACTTTTACGCCCCCGCCCTTTCCCAAGGAGCCTGGATCACCGCCAACCGGGTCTATTACACCACCATCGGCGGCCACCGCTTCTATCTGTAAACCAGGGGATTTGACTTTTCCCAGGCCAGCAGTTACAATAATGGATACGGAATAAACCGTTTCGCGGTTTATTCGCGCGGTGCAAGCCGTGCATCTGAAGATAAAGGAGTCCTACCCATGCTCTTTGATCAGCGTCCCAGAATCCATTACCGCGCTGCACCGGCCCGTGAGGTCATCTGCCAGCTGCGTTTCCCTACCATTCTCTCCATCAACAATGTGGAGCCCGCCGACTTTCAGGAGGCGATCCGGGATCAGTTCCCCCAGTACGCCCGCCGGCAGGATCAGCCCGCCCCAAAAGTCACCGGACTGGGCGGCCCCTCTCCCCGGGTGGAGCAGCAAGCTCCCATCACCAACTATCACTTTCTCTCCGCCGATGGGCAGTGGAAGCTGAACCTGACGGAAAACTTCATTGCCCTGTCCACACTGGGCTATCCCGGCTGGGAGGAATTTGCCCGCCAGCTGGACCGCCCCCTAGCGGAGTTCATCCGGCTTTATAAGCCCGCCTTTTTCCAGCGGGTGGGACTGCGGTATGTGAATCTCTTTTCCAGGCAGGCGCTGAATCTGGAGGGTACCCCCTGGTCGGAACTCATTGCTCCCGCCTACGTGGGGCCTTTAAGGGAGCCGGATGTGCGGGAAGATCAGGTTTTGAACCTGGGCTGTGATCTGCAGATCAAGCTGGATTCCAGCTGCCAGGCCAAGATCCACGCCGGTCCCGGCCGGATTAAGAGCAACCGGCCTGACGCGCCTCAGGATCCGGAAGTTAAGTTTATCCTGGACATGGATCTGTCCATGGGCGGAAACACCCCCTGCACCCTGGCGGCAGGCGCCCTGGAAACCCTCCACGGCCACGCGGACCGGGTGTTTGAGGGAGCCATTACGGATACCCTGCGGGAAGCCCTGGATCCCGTATAATTACGCATAATTTCCTGCATAAAGCAGCCGGTAAAATGTGGAAACCCTGCATTTTACCGGCTGTTTGTGATTTCTACACGAAAACGAATGTCTTTGTGGGGCGAATTTGGGAAAGATTTAACATTGCGCTAAAGCAGTGAAGTTCGGTATCCTTATTATACTGTGTAAAAGGTTTCTGGGAAACCAAATTGGAAATGAGGGATACTGGTATGTTAAAAAGCGAATATCTGCAGCGGGTCTACTCCCAGGTAGTTACCCGGGATCCCGACCAGCGGGAATTCCATCAGGCGGTTCTGGAAGTGCTGGAAAGCCTGGATCTGATCGTTGACAAGCACCCCGAGTACGAGCAGCACGGTATCATCGAAGCCTTTGTGGAGCCGGAGCGCATGATTTCCTTCCGGGTGCCCTGGATGGATGATGAGGGCCATGTACATATCAACCGCGGCTACCGCATCCAGTTCAGTTCCGCCATCGGCCCCTATAAGGGCGGCCTGCGGTTCCATCCCACGGTAAACCTGTCTATTCTGAAATTCCTGGGCTTTGAGCAGATTCTCAAAAACAGCCTGACCGGCCTGCCCATGGGCGGCGCCAAGGGCGGCGCCGACTTCGACCCCAAGGGCCGCAGCGACGCCGAGGTCATGCGCTTCTGCCAGAGCTTCATGACCGAGCTCTACCGCCACATCGGCCAGTTCGTGGATGTGCCCGCCGGTGACATCGGCGTGGGCGCCCGGGAAATCGGTTTCCTGTTCGGTCAGTACCGCCGGATCCGCGGCAGCTATGACGCCGGCGTCCTCACCGGCAAGGGCCTGGCCTTCGGCGGCTCCCTGGCCCGGACTGAGGCCACCGGTTACGGCCTTTGCTACCTGACTGAGGAGATGCTCAAGTGCATGAAGGGCGACAGCCTGGCCGGCAAGACCGTGGTGATCTCCGGCTCCGGCAATGTGGCCATCTTCGCCACGGAGAAGGCCATGCAGCTGGGCGCCAAGGTGGTGGCCCTCAGCGACTCTAACGGCTATATCCATGATCCCCACGGCATCCGGCTGGATGTGGTGAAGGACATCAAGCTGGGCCACCGCGGCCGCATCAAGGAATATGCGGAGCGTGTTCCCGGCAGTGTGTATCACGAGGGCTTCCGGGGAATCTGGACCATCCCCTGCGACGTGGCTCTGCCCTGTGCCACACAGAACGAGATCGATGGCGATATGGCCCAGACCATCGTGAAGAACGGCTGCATCGCTGTGGCAGAGGGTGCCAACATGCCCTGCCGTCCCGAGGCCATCCGGGTGTTCCAGGACGCCGGGTTGCTGTTTGCTCCCGCCAAGGCGGCCAACGCCGGCGGCGTGGCCACCAGCGGTCTGGAGATGAGCCAGAACAGCATGCGCTTCTCCTGGACCTTCGAGGAAGTGGACAGCAAGCTCAAGACCATTATGACCAATATCTTCCACAACATCTACGATGCCTCTGTGGAATGCGGCGTCCCCGGCGACCTGGTGGTGGGCGCGAACATTGCAGGCTTCCTGAAAGTTGCCGGCGTTATGCTGGCTCAGGGCCTGATCTGATGAATGACCGGCGCACGATTTCGTGCGCCGGTTTTTTTGCGGACTTTTGAAGAAAACGGGCATTCCGCCTCGTATCAATAAGCAAGACAACCGTAACATCCCGTGCATTTCCCGCTCTTATTTGTAAAGGAGACGGAAAATGTTGCAAAACCATGAATTTTACAGGAGGACGATTGACAAGCAAACATGGATTCTGTATGCTATAACCGTACTAGATGAACTAATACGGTTGATACAGTTGTTGTGTGCCGTCCAGGAGCGGCAAGGAGAGAGTGTATGAAAATTCTGATTACATCAGACTGGTATGCCCCCACCGTCAATGGGGTGGTAACATCTGTCTTAAATCTGCAGCGTGGGCTGGAGGCTATGGGCCACGAGGTTCGGATCCTGACCTTGTCCGAAACCGCCCACTCCCGCACAGAGGGTCCGGTTACGGCCATCGGCGCCATCGGCGCCGGGCGCATCTATCCCGGTGCCCGTCTGCGCGCCGCTCCCGGGACGGAGCTCTTACAGGAGCTGGTGGCTTGGAAGCCGGATATCATCCATACCCAGTGTGAGTTCTCCACGTTTTTGATGGCCCGCAAGCTCTCCGCTCTCACCGGCGCTCCCATGGTGCACACCTACCACACCATGTACGAGGACTATACCCACTACTTTTCCCCCAGCCGCCGGTGGGGCCGCAAGGCCGTGTCCGTCTTCTCCCGGTGGGTGGTGAACCAGACTGCCTGTGTCATCGCCCCCACCGTGAAAGTGCGCCGTCTGCTGGAGGGCTATCAGGTGAACCGCCCCATCCATGTGATTCCCACCGGTATCGATCTGAGCCGCTTCTGCCGCCCGGTGGATGAGATCCAGCTGAATGTGCTGCGCCGCAGCCTGGGTATCCCCGCAGAGGCCTTTGTGATGGTATATGTGGGCCGTCTGGCCGAGGAGAAGAACATCAGCGAACTGCTCCACCAGACTGCCGCCCTTTCCGATCCCAGCGTCCGGCTGCTGCTGGTGGGAAACGGCCCCTACCGCGCCGCCCTGGAATCCCAGGTGCAGGCGCTGGGTCTTACGGAACAGGTGATTTTTACCGGAATGATCCCCCCGGATCAGGTGGCGGACTATTACCGGCTGGGCAATGTGTTCGTCAGTGCCTCCTCCAGCGAGACCCAGGGGCTGACCTATCTGGAAGCCCTCTCCTCCGGCGTACCGGCCCTGTGCCACCGGGATGAATGCCTGGAGGGTATCATCCGGGACGGGCTCAACGGCTGGCAGTATCAGGACAGCGCCCAGTTCCGCAAGCACCTGCAAAAACTCATGGAAGATCCCGCGCTTGGTGTCCAGATGGGACGCAGCGCCGCGGAACTGGCCCAGCAGTCGTTTTCCTATCAGGCCTTTGCCTCCCGGGTAGCCGCCGTCTATGAACAGGTATTGGGCGTCCATCCCCGCTCTGCCGGAGCTGCCTGATTCCAAGCATAAGGAGACCAAGCCATGCCCAAATTCATCAACAAGACCACCATCAATATCTGCTCAGCCGTAGGCGTCGTTTTGTGCGTGCTGTTTGTTGCCTACGGCCTGAAGCATCAGCTTTTCACCTCCCAGGACGCCCTGCGCCAGTTCGTGGGGGCCTGGGGCGTGCTGGGCATTGCCGCCTTCATTCTCTTTCAGGCGGTGCAGGTGGTGATCCCCATTCTGCCCGGCGGGCTGGGCTGCCTTGCCGGCGTGGTACTCTTCGGTCCCTGGATGGGCTTTGCCTATAACTATACCGGTATCTGCCTGGGGTCCCTGGCCGCCTTTGCCCTGGCGCGCCTCTACGGAAAGCCCGTTTTATCCGTGTTGTTCCGCCAGGAAACCATTCAGAAATACGAGGCCTGGACAGACCGTCACTTTGACCGCTGGTTCGCCGCCGCCATCTTCTTCCCGGTGGCACCGGACGATTTCCTGTGCTGGCTGGCCGGCACCACCCGTATGACCCTGCGGCGGTTTTCCGCCATCATCCTGCTGGGAAAACCCGCCTCTATCGCGTTGTACAGCATCGGCCTCAACGTGATCTTTCGGTGGATCTCCGGCTTGTTTCCCGCCTGAGCGCGGAGATTGGAGGCATATTTATGAGCGTACAGCTGTATACCGGCTCGCTGTCCCTGGTGCGCAAAAGCGGCGTGGGACGGGCCGTGGAGCACCAGAGAGAGATGCTGCGCCGCAGCGGCATCGACGTGACCGTCCGTCCGTCTCCGGACGCCCGGGTGGTTCACTGCAACACCGTGTTCCCCGATTCCCTGGCCGCCGCCCTGTGGGCGAAGCTGCGGGGAAAAAAGGTGGTTTTCTACGGCCACTCCACCATGGAGGATTTCCGGGATTCCTTCCGGGGCTCCAATTTCCTGGCGCCGCTGTTCCGGCGCTGGATCATGCTCTGCTACAACCGGGGTGATGTGGTCATCACCCCCACCGAGTACTCCCGCCGCCTGCTGACGGACTACGGGGTCCGCCGCCCGGTCTATGCCCTGAGCAATGGTGTGGACACCGGGTTCTTTGCCCCCTCTCAGGAGCGCCGCCGGGCCTTCCGGGCCCGGTATGGCCTGCGGGAAGAGGACAAGGTGGTTATGTCCGTAGGACACACCATTGCCCGCAAGGGCCTGCCGGAGTTTGTCCAGCTGGCTCGTTCCCTGCCGGATGTGCGCTTTTTCTGGTTCGGCCACACGCCCCCGGAGCTGATTCCCCGGAACATTCGGGAAGCCATGGACAATGCTCCGGAGAACCTCTGCTTCCCGGGCTTTGTGGAGCGGGAGGAACTGCGGGATGCCTACTGCGGCTGCGACGTCTTTGCCTTCTTGTCCCACGAGGAGACGGAGGGCATCGTGGTACTGGAAGCTCTGGCCTGCGGCATCCCAGTGGTGCTGCGGGACATCCCCGTCTATGAGGGATGGCTGACCCACGGCGTACAGGTCTACAAGGCCGGAGACGACGCCCAGGTTCTCCGGGAAGTGTCGGGTTTGCTGGACGGCTCTCTCCCCTCCCTGGCCGAAGCGGGCCTGCAAACGGCCCGGAGCCGGAGCCTGGAGGCTATGGGAGCTCTGCTCAGAGGCATTTACGAAAAGGAACACCTCCCTTACGATACCCCCGCCCAGCTTCTGCCGGATCAACTGGCCAGGAGGCAGACGGCTATGCTCCCGGGCAGCCGACACCGGATGGGATAATAGGACTCTCTGTCATACATCCATGGATACCGGTGCCCCTAAGGGGCACCGGTATTTTTCACAGAATCAAACGAGGCGGACGCAATGCGTCCGCCTCGTTCAGCTGGCAATTCGGCAATGTTTTGATGTTGAATTATTTCTCGATGGGGAACTCCACCGCGCCGGCAGCACCGGCGGCGATGGAATAGCGGGGGAACACCACCACAGGCACACCATCGTCCCGGATATAGAACGAGGTGTTCTCATCCACAGTGGTGAAACCGCCCTGGTCTGCGGGGAAGAAATAGGTGAAGCCATTTTCATCCACGCTGGCATCAATCTGCGCCTGGATGGACTGGTTGCAGATATTCACCCAATCCTCGCCCAGGAGATCTTTCAGGGTGATATCCCGATCATTCTCCAGATCCAGGTTGTAGAAATACTGCTGGTTATAGGCATTGAAGGAACCCTGGAACAGGTCCACCACAAAGGATACGGTGGTGTCCGTCTGACTCTTGATCTCATAGTCCACGATGACATCCATCTGCCGCTGTTCCCATTCCTCCTCGGTGCCGCCGGTGGCCAGGAATGCCTCCTTATATTCCGCGAAGAGTTCCTTGGTCTCGGCCAGGTGCTGATCCACCCGCTCCTGGATCTCGGCATTCACCTTGTCCGCCAGATCACTGTCCGCCTCGATCTCCGGCACGGAGACCTGGTAATTGGTCTGACCCTGGGTGGTCTCATAGCTGCGGACGGTCAGTACCTGAAACACTCCGCCCAGCACTGGCACGTCGGCAGCAGCGGCTGCAAACGTCGGGGACAGATTCAGTCCGCCCAGCAGCAGGGCAAAGCAGGCTGCCACGGTACCCACAGAGCGCCACGCCCGGCGGGCACCCACGCTCCGGCGGTGTGCTGCCTTTCCCTGGCGGATCCCGGCCTGGACACGGTCCGCCAATTCTTCGGGGATGGGAATCTGCTCATAATCATTTTTCGCGCTGGTCCACTTATTCATAAAATTTCCACTCCTTCCATAGACACCCTGAGCTTCTTCAAACCCGTATACAAGCGAGTCTTGACCGTACTCAGGTTCCAGCCGGTGACGGCGCTGATCTCCTTGAGAGACAGTTCCTCGTAAAACCGCAGCTTTACAATGGTCTGGATCTCCGGCGGCAGGGCATCCACCCTGCGGGAGAGCGTATCGTCTGCCGGCAGCGGATCTTCATAGCTGCCGCAGTCCAGGGCATCGGGGGGCACAAAGGTCACCCGCTTACGCTGGCGCAGCAGGTCTGTACAAGTATTTACCAAAATGCGGTAAAACCAAGTGCGAAGGGCCTCCGGCTCATGCAGGCTATCTTGTTTTTCCAGTGCCCTGCAGACAGCAGTCTGTACTGCGTCCAGAGCCTCTTCCCTGTCTTTGAGATAGCTGTAAGCCAGACGGTAAAACCGCGCCTGGTTTTCCACAAGGAAAGCAGTTAATTGATCTTCCAGAATTCGTGCCACAATGAGGATCCTTTCTTCTCATTCTGTCTATTAGACGCATCAGCCACGGAAAAAGTTTTACAATTTCCGTTCAACAAACTGGAATTTTTATTAAGAAGGAAAAAGCCCCGGCGCATGCGCTGCATACGCCGGGGCCGTTTTCAGTTTTCGAAAGCGGTCTGATTCTCAAAGGCCCCGCCAGGCCTCCGGCCGCAGGCGGCTGAGGTCATGCTCCGCCGCGTCGATAGTGCGCAGCATGGCCTCCTGGTCCTGATTGAGGGTACCCTTGAGCACCAGGTAGTTGCTGGCGTGATTCATACGGAACACACTGCCGGGGCTGTCCAGGTTCTCCACCAGGAGGCGGGTCTCCTCCAGGACCTGAGGCTGGGTGAGCAGTTGGAACTTTCCGGTGTGGACCCAGTCATAGAGGGGGGTCTCCGGCTCCACCATCAGCGTCAGCATGCCGATATACTCCGGATTCATGGCGTTGAAGGCTTTGGCAGTCTCCACAGCGTGGGACTCCAGCAGTTCCGGGCCGCCCAGGCCGGTGATGGCGGTGACGGAGAGGGCGATGCCGTTTTTGCGGACCTTCTGCCCCATCTCCACGATCTCCGCGGCCTTGTGTCCCTTGTTCATCAGCTCCAGCACCTGATCGCAGCCGGACTCCAGGCCCATGTAGACCATGGTGAGTCCTTTCTCCCGCAAGGTGCGCAGTTCCTCATCCGTCCGGATGCGGATGCTGGCAGGAGAGGCATAGCTGGTGACCCGCTGACACTCCGGGAACAGCTCCCGGATGGTATCGAGGATGGTGTAGAGCTCCGCCGCCCGGCGCACCAGGGCGTCGCCATCCGCCAGGAAGATCTTATCCACATACGGATAGACCTGCCGGGCCATGCGGAAGTCCTCCAGCACCTCATCCAGCGGCCGCAGGGCGAAGCGTTTTTCCTTGTACATGCTGCAAAAGGCGCAGGTATTGTGGCTGCACCCGTAGGTCACCTGGACGATGAGACTGCGGGCCTCAGAGGGGGGACGGTAGACGCTGCCGTAGTATCTCATACGCCCAGCTTCTCCAGGGCCGCCATGCGCAGGCAGGTGCAGAACACCGCCACGGCCTGCTCCAGTTCCTCAACAGGGGGCAGGGAGGGTGCGATGCGGATATTGGAATCCTGGGGATCCTTGCCGTAGGGGAAGGTGGCGCCGGCGCCAGTCATGGTGACGCCCGCCTCCTTGCACAATGCCAGGGTCCGCTTGGCGGTGCCGGGCATGGCGTTGACGGAGACGAAGTAGCCGCCCTTGGGACGGCGCCAGGAGGCGATCTCCAGGGGGGCGATCTCTCGGTCCAGGGCGTCCACCACGCAGCGGAACTTGGGGCCCAGGATAGTGGCGTGCTTCTTCATCAGCTCCAGGGTGTGGGCCTTGTCCTTGAGATAGAGGACATGGCGCTGCTGGTTGACCTTGTCGAAGCTGATGACCTGGACGGTCAGGAGCTTTTCCATATAAGCCATGTTGGCCTCGGAGCAGGCGAAGCAGGAGATGCCCGCGCCGGGCAGCGTCACCTTGGAGGTGGAGGCGAACTCAAAGACCATGTCGGCGTTGCCGTACTTTTCGCACTCGCTCAAAATGTCCGGGAAGGGCACGTAGTCCCCCTCAAACTCATGGATGCAGTAGGCATTGTCCCACATCAGCAGGAAATCCGGGGCCGCAGGCTTCATAGAGGCGATGCGGCGGATGGTCTCGGCGGAGTAGATGATGCCGTCGGGGTTGGAGTACTTGGGCACGTTCCACATGCCCTTCACCGCCGGATCGGCGATGTAGCGCTCCACCACGTCCATATCCGGCCCCTCATCGGTCATGGGGACGGTGATGAGCTCGAAGCCGAAGGACTCCGTCACCTTGAAGTGGCGGTCATAGCCGGGGGCGGGGCACAGCCACTTCACCACCGGCTCCTTGCACCAGGGGCGCTCGCTGTGCAGCAGGCCGTGGGTATAGGCCTTGGCAATGGTATCGTACATCAGCTGCAAGCTGGCGTTGCCGCCGGCGAACACCTGCTCGGGCTTGCAGCCCAGGATGTCCGCAAACAGCTTCCGGGCGGCAGGCAGGCCGCAGAGCTCACCGTAGTTGCGCACGTCCACACCATCGGAAACATAGTCCTCAGGCTTCTGCATCAAACCGAAAATATCGCTCACCAGGTCCAGCTGCTCCTTGCCGGGCTTGCCGCGAGCCATATTCAGCTTCAAACCGCGGGCCTTGAGATCCTCAAACTCCCGCTGGAGGCTCCGATACTCCTCCTGCCGCTCCTGAACGGACATCTGCGCGTATGCTTTCATGGTAAAACCATCCTTTCTCTGGCGGATTTTTTGCTTTCATCAGTATATCGAGTTTTCCCGGAAGTTGCAACCGCTATTTCGCGCCGCTCTCCGAGCACGCTTAAATCAGCGGGCCCTCCGCGTGATCCCGGAGGGGAAGCTCGGCGAAGATCTGGGCCTCCAGGGACTCATACTCCCCGGGGCTGCGGGAGCGGCGCATCTTCTTGTCGATGCGCTCTCCGCCCTCAAAGAGATGGATCAGGTAGAACCAGACCTCCTTCATCCGCTGGGCGGCGGTACCCACCTGGCCGTAGAACTCCTGATACTCCCGGTAGAGCTCTGCCGTGAAGCGCTGGAGCTCCTCCCGGGTGGCAGGGGCGCCGCCCCGGATCTTGCGCAGCAGGGCCGGGTCCGCCACCACCGCCCGCCCGATCATCACAGCGTTCACTTGGGGAAATTCCTGTTCAAAAGCCCGGCAGTCCTCCACCGTCAAAAGGTCGCCGTTGTAGCACACGGGATTGCGGCTCCCGACAGCGGCCGCCGCGAACACGTCCCGGTGGATGGGGCCCTTGTAGAACTCCTTCTGCACCCGGGGATGGATGGTGAGGGTCTTGATGGGATAGCGGTTGAAGATCTCCAGCAGGCGGGGGAATTCCTCCGCTTCCCGGATGCCCAGCCGGGTTTTGACGGAAACCGGCAGGCGGACAGAGGCAAACACCTCCTCAAAAAAGCGGTCCAGCTCCTCCGGATTGGCCAGAAATCCCGAGCCCTTTCCCTTGGCAGTGACGGTGCCGGAGGGACAGCCCAGGTTCAGATTCACCTCACCGTAGCCCATCTCCTCCATCACCTGAGCGCCCCAGAGAAAATCCGGAGCCCGGCGGGTCATGATCTGGGGCACCAGGGGCAGCCCCACGTTGTTGGCCGGATCCAGCTCCCGCAGGTCCCGGCGGGTGATGATGTGCTGATCAGTGGGGGAGAAAAAGGGGATAAAGTACCGGTCCGCCCCGCCGAACATCCGATGGTGCACCCGGCGGAATACCGCCCGGGTGATGCCGTCCAGAGGGGCCACGTCGTAGCGCTCGATCATACCAGCTTCTCTTCCCATTCCGCCGGACGGAAGCCCGCCAGCACGAAGTCCTCTCCCACCAGCAGGGGGCGCTTGACCAGCATCCCGTCAGTGGAAAGCAAGGCGATCTGCTCTGCCTCCGTCATAGTAGGGAGCTTGTCCTTGAGCCCCAGTGCCTTGTACTGCAGGCCACTGGTATTGAAAAATTTCCGCAGGGGCAGTCCGCTGCGCTGCCACCAGGATTGCAGTTCCTCTTCGGTGGGATTCTCCTCCTTGATGTCCCGCAGGGTGAAGGAAACACCGTGCTCCTCCAGCCAGGCCTTGGCCTTCCGGCAGGTAGTGCATTTGGGATAGCAAAGAAACAGCATGGCCGTTTTCTCCTTTACAATGTGTTATGATTTCCGCTTGCCAGTATAACAAACCGGGACCGCTCCATCAAGTCCGAAAACGCCCCGGAAAGCAGCTGCTCTCCGGGGCTTGCGCATTCAATAGGCACTGATCTCCAGGGAATCGTCGTCCTGGCCCTTTTCGATGGCCCGGATCTCCACATCATAGCCCAGTTCCGGACTCACCGTCACATGGACCCGGTCCCCTACCCGGCGCCCCAGCAGGGCCTTACCCACCGGAGACTCTTTGCTGATGCGGTTTTTCAGGGCATCCTGGCGCAGCGTGGTGACGATCTGGATGGTCATCTCCTTTTTGATCATCTCATTGAACATGGTCACCTTGTCGAAAAGCCCCACCGTATCATCCCCGGACTCCGGGGCAATGACCTTGGCAGTGCGGATCATCCGCTCCAGATAGCGGATGCGGCTCTCGTTGCGGTTCTTGGCCTGCTTGGCGCACTTATACTCGTAATTCTCGCTGAGGTCGCCGAAGGCCCGGGCAGTCTGCACCTCTTCGATCAGCTGGGGCCGCAGCACCCGCACCCGGTGGTCGATCTCCTCCTGCATCTTCCGGATATCCACCTCAGTCAATTCGTCATACATGAAAAAACGCCTCCGCTGTTGAAATGGCACCCCACACCGGGCGCTTTACTTGCACCATTGTATACGCTTCTACGCCTTTTGTAAACGCCTCCGGCAGCAAAAGCGCCCCGCCGGAAGGTGGGGCGCTGTCCGATTCAATGCATGTGCTGGCGCAGCCGCTCCAGGTTTCCCTCCATCAGGGAAATATAGGTCGCGCCGTTTTCCAGATCCTCCGCCGAGACATTGTGGCAGGTGTGAAACAGGGCTGTGTCCGCCCCCGCCGCCTCGGCGATGCTGTCCGCCACCAGATGGTTGGAAAACTCAATATACCAGACAGTGGAGATTCCCTCCTCCCGCACCTTATCCGTCAAAAAGGCCACGGTGGCAGCAGAGGGCTCCGTCTGGGTGCTGCAGCCGGGGAAGGCCGCGTAGTAGTTGATGCCGTACTCCTCGGCAAAATAACGCAGGGGGAACCGGTCGCCAAAGACCATGGTCTTATCCGTCACGCCGTCAAAGAAAGTACGGAACTCCCCGTCCAGGGTCTCCAGCTGTCCGGCGTACGCCTCCGCGCCGGCAGCGTAGTCCTGGGCATGGGCGGCATCCAGCTCCTCCAGCCGCGCCCCGATGGCACGGGTGATGGCGGCAGCGTTCCTGGGAGAGGTCCACACGTGCTCGTCATAGCCCACTACCGCTCCCAGGTCATGGTCATGATCCTCGTGTTCGGCCTCCATCCCTTCCACGGTCTCCTCTTCCAGCAAGTCCACACAGTCGATCATCCGCATGGCCTTGTCTGAGGCACCCACAGAGTCCAGGATCGTATCCACCCAGGCGTCGGACTCTCCGCCCAGGTAGATAAACAAGTCGCACTCCTCCACAGAGACGATATCCACAGGTGTGGGCTCATAGGAGTGGCTCTCCGTTCCCGGAGGCAGCAGCAGTGTCACATCCGCGTGCTCACCCGCCACCGCCCGGGCAAAATCATAGGCCGGGAACACGGTGGTGACAATCCGCAGCGATGCGTTCTCTCCCTCCGTCGGGCTCTGCTCCCCTCCGGTGCCGCAGCCCGCCAGCAGCAGGCAAAGAGACAGGGCAGAGCAGCACAGGGCAATCCATCTTTTCAAGTTGCAAACGCTCCTTTTCAATTTGAGAACTTTTTTCAAATTGAAACTATACCACAGCGTCCTTCAAAAAGCAAGTAAAACCCCCTGTGCCGTTTCATCCAGTTTATAGTAGCCCTGCCCAGCCTGCTCCCAGGCCCAGCACGGCGGAGAGGGCGATGAGTCCGATGGGATGCACCCCCTTGCGGGAGAGCACCATCATCAGTGCAAAAATCGCCACAGAACCCCAGAAAGGAACAGACAACGCCGTTGCCCACGCGATTCCCTGGGGAAACAGGACTTCCTGGCCCACAGAGAGCACGGAAGCACCGATGAGGCCGATGACCGCAGGCCGCAGTCCGTCCATAGCGCCCCGCACCAGGGCACTGTGCTGGAATGCCGCAAAGCACCGGGCCACCAGGAGGATAATCAAAAACGAGGGCATCACCACACCCAATGTGGCGCACACCGCCCCGGGGAATCCCGCCAGCTCTGCCCCCACATAGGTGGAGATGTTCACCGCGAAAGGCCCCGGCGTACTCTCACTGACGGCCACGAAATTCACCAGAGCCTCCGCCGTCATCCAGCCCCGGATCTGCACCTCCTGCTGAATCAGGGGCAGCATGGCATAGCCTCCGCCAATGGTAAAGAGGCCGATGCGGAAGAAGGTTGCAAACAATTCCAGGCAGATCATTGGGCACTCCTCCCTTTTTTCCAATACAGCCGCACCAGACCGGCCGCGGCACAGCCGATCAGGATGTATATGACGCCGATGCCGCTGAATGCCGCCAGCAGCAACGCAAGAGCCATCAGTGTCCAGGCAAAGCCCCCCTTGGGACACTGGCGGTACATGGAGAGCAACGCCTTCACCAACAGAGCCAGCACCCCTGCCCGGATACCCCAGAAGGCGTACTGCACGGCTTTGAGGGCCTGGAACTGCCGCAGGACAAAGGACAGGGCAAAGATGACGGCAAAGGACGGCAGCACCACCCCCAACGTGGCACAGGCCGCTCCTAGAAAGCCTCCGGTACGGTACCCCACAAAGGTGGCGGTGTTGATGGCAATGGGCCCCGGGGTGGACTCCGCGATGGCCACGATGTTCAAAATATCGCTTTGCTCTATCCAGTGCCGCTTTTCCACCACCTCCCGCTGGATCAGCGGGATCATGGCGTAGCCGCCGCCAAAGGTAAAGGCTCCGATCTTGAAAAACGTCCCAAACAGGCTTCCCGCCCGGCTCAACTGCTCTTTCATCCCCACCGGCCTCCTCCGTGGCTTTTCTTTCTGCATCCAGGATAATCCCGGTGATGACATCCATCAATTCATATGTTAAAATAGAAAACATAATTTTTTACTTATGAAAGAAGGTGCCGTATGACCATTCGCCATCTGGAGATCTTCAGCGCGGTATGCGCCAGGGGCAGCGTGACCCAGGCGGCGGAGATCCTGAACATGACCCAGCCTGCTGTCAGCCAGGCCATCCGGGAACTGGAGGTATTCTACGGGGTCAAGCTGTTCCAGCGGATGAACCGCCGCCTCTACATCACCGACGCAGGCCGCAGCCTCCAGCAGTACGCCGACACCATCCTCTCCCAGCTGGAGGAGTCGGTGCATGTGCTGCGGGACGCGGAGGCCGGGGGCAGCTGCCGCTTCGGCGTCCATGTGACCTTGGGAGAAACCCGCCTGGCTGCCATCCTCACTGCCCTGCGCCGGCAGGTGCCGGAGGTCCAGATCCGCTCCTACGTGTTTAACTCCGCCAGGACGGAGCAGATGATTCTGGAAAACCGGCTGGACTTTGCCGTAACGGACCACGTCACCCTCTCCCCTGCCTGCCTTGCCCAGCACCTGTGCACGGAGGATCTGTGTGCCGTATGCGCCCCCGCCTTCCCGGCGCCGGAATGTCTGACCTTAGCAGAACTGGTAGACCAACCCCTGCTGCTGCGGGAATCCGGCAGCGGCACCCGCACCAGCTTCGACGCCGTAGTGCAGACCGCCAACCTCTCCGTCGAACCTCTTCTGGAGAGCGTCAGCACCCAGGCCCTCACTGCTTGTGCGGAGGCGGGGTTGGGCATCGCCGTTCTCCCCCGCTCCCTGGCAGCCGGATCCCTGGCCCGGGGTTCTTTGCGGGAGATTGACCTGGAAGATGCCCGGTTTTTCCGGCAGTATCATCTGGTTCGCCACCGGCGCAAGTATCTCACCGCCGGGATGCAGCGGGTCATTGCCGTAATCCGGGCAGAGCTGGCCGGTGCGGATTGACAAAGCCCCCCAATTATCCTACTCTGAAATCATATAGAAAGGATGTGGCAGCATGACCAATACAGTTCTGGAAAAATTTCACCGGGGGGAACCCTCTCTGGGAACCTTTACCCAGATGCTCAGTCCCATCGCCGCGGAGATTTTGGGCTATACCGGTCTGGATTTTGTCCTCATCGACATGGAGCACGCCCCTTTGAGCGCCCAATCCGCCGGAGAGCTGATTGCCGCCGCCCGGGGCAGCGGCATCACGCCTCTGGTCCGGGCCCGGGAGATCTCCCGCAGCGCGGTGCTCCAGCCCCTGGACGCCGGGGCCATGGGTCTGGTGGTGCCCTGCGTGGAGACGGTGGAACAGGTGCGCCAGCTGGTGCAGTGGGGCAAGTTCGCCCCCACCGGAAACCGGGGCTACTGCATGACCCGGGACGACGGCTGGGGCTTTGCCCCCGGCGCTGCCCCCACGTTGGAGACGTATATGGACGAGAGCAATCGGAAGACACTGCTGCTGCCCCAGTGCGAAACTGCCGGGTGCCTTGCCCGCATTGAGGAGATCGCCGCCATGGAAGGTGTGGACGGCATCTTCCTGGGGCCCTTTGACCTGTCCATTGCTCTGGGCTGCCCGGGACAGTTTGATACTCCCATCATGCGGGAGGCCACGGAGCGGGTCGTGAATGCCTGCCGGAAAAACGGAAAGCTTGCCATGGTGTTCTCCGGCTCGCCGGAGGCCACCCGCGGCTACTGGAAGCAGGGCTTCCACAGCGCCGCCATGGGGCTGGACACCCTGGTGTATATCCAAGCCTACCGGGATCTGGTGTCCCGGACGAAATCCGAAGCATAAAAAAGGAGCGGGACATCCCGCTCCTCTTTTTTTACCGCACACCTGCCGGCCCGTTATTCGCTTTTTTCTCCCGGCTGCACATGGAGGCCGAAGTCCTTTTCCACGCTGGCGGTATCCCGGTGGAGCATAGTCTCCATCACCCGGATATCGCTGTCCACATCCAGGGCGTCCGCCTTGTACAGCTGATCCAGCTGATGCTCAAAGCCCTCCACAATGGCGTCCATGGTGCCCTCGATGCGGCTTTTGGCCTGGCGCAGGTTCTCACCCTCCACACCGGCATCCTCAAACTGGGCGTAAGAGTCCAGCAGCTTCTGGGTTGTGGGCAGGTAGTAGTTCAGGAAGGTATCGATACGGCTGCGCTTGCGGGGATCCTCCTCCACCGCCTGGAAGATCTTCCGTGCAATCTCCTCCAGCCGGTCGATCTTGGCGGAGAGCACCGGGTCGTCGATATCGTCGTTGGCCCGGCGGATATTCCGCAGGATGTCTGCGTACCAGGCCTCCTCCTGCTCCGGCGCTTCCGTCTTGGCAGCCTCTTCCTGCTTCACCCGCTCTTTCTTCACTTCCTCCGCTCCCTTACGGCTGCAGAAGAGGTATCCCAGTTCCAGATTGAGATAGGCACTCTCACCGAAGTAACCCTGTTCGATCATCTTCTGCAGATCCTTTTCCACCTGGCCGGCAGAATAGCCCAGGGTACGGACGGGCTCCTCCATGGCCATGGCCTCCCGGCCTCCCAGCACCGCCAGATACTTGTTGTAGCGCCGGAGGCTCCGGTCCATGGAGACACCGCCCACCAGCATGGCAATGCCTGCCACCGCCATAGCCAGCGCCGCCAGCAGATCTTCCATATACCAGGTGTCGATCTCCCCCAGCCAGATCATCATATCCAGGGGCTCCCAGCAGGCGATAAGGCCCACCGCCGCCACTACTACACCGGCGATCTTCAGCCAGCGGGCGGTGGAGGCCTTCTCCGAGGGGGACTTTGTGACCTTGCGGGCAGCCCGGCGGGCCTTGCTGGGCTGGGCATTCTCCGAGGCTTCTCCAGAATCCGGCTGATAAGGGATCTGGGTGTTCAATGGCGGCGGCGCCACCCGCTTTTTCTTCTCGTCCTTGCCAAAGAGCTTGAAAAACAGCAAAATCAGCGCAATGGGCCACAGGCCAATGGCAAAAAGGATGACAATGAGCACCCAGCTTCCCGCGTCGCTGTTTTTCTTGTTTCTCTTCGCCGCCACAGCTCACTCCCCCTTTTTCTTCAGCTTGTGCTTGTTGCCCTGTTCATCCATCACATAGGTGTGGTCCAGCTGGCCCTGCAGGTTCCCCAGCACGGAATCGATATATTCCCGGCGCAGGGCGGCCCGCTCCTGTTCCTCCCACTGCGTCAGTCCCTCGGGAGACCGGGCTTTCCGGGAGAGCTCATTGATCCGGTCGATCTGCTTTTGATCCATACGATCCTCCTGTCACACGTATCGCTTGACCACGATGGAGATGCGCCCCTTTTTGGTGACGCCGCCCACCTGGGCCAGCTGAAATTTTCCAAAGCCCCGGGCGGAGACGGTGTCCCCCTCCGAGAGCAGCTTGTCCCCTTTCGTACACTCCCGCCAGTTCACCTGGACACGACCGCTGGCAATCAGCTCCGCTGCCTTGCCCCGGGCCATGCGGAACCCTGTGGAGGCCACGGCGTCCAGCCGCAGGGAGGAAACCGTGTCCCGCACCTCCTCAAACCGGGCCTGGGGGATGTGCAGTTCTCCAGCCGTGATCTCCGTGACGTGCAGCCGGGCCCGGCCGGCGGAGTCCCAGCTTTGCAGCAGAAACTCCGCCACGCTCTCCAGCACGATAAGGTCGCAGCTCCCGGGGCTCACCAGAATATCCCCCACCTTCTCCCGGACGATGCCCATGCCCATGAGGCTGCCCAGGATATCCCGGTGGGTGAGGCCGTCCTCCTCCCGGAAGGCCACCCGCAGGCAGCGCAGGGGGCTCTGGCTCTCCGCGTCCTCCGCCTCCAGCCAATCCGGCAGGAACAGCAAAACGTTTCGCTCCGCCTCCGGATACCCGCCCAGGGAGACGAAGGCGTTTTCTCCTATACCTGCCAGACGCAGGAGGTCCAGCGCCTGAAGCCGCTGCTGGGGGCTGAGGAAGTCGGTGCAGGCGGGGATATTGCGGCTGCGGGCCTGCTCCGCCCGGTCCAGGATCTTGGCCAGCAGCAGCCGGTCCTCCCCCAGGGCGCCGCAGCGGTCCAACAGCTTACTCTTCTCCATGTCCCAGCTCCTGCGTGCGCACCAACTCCGCGTAAGCGCCGTTTTTGTCCATCAGCTCCTGGTGGGAGCCCAGCTCCGCAATGCGGCCGTCCTCGATGACAGCGATGCGGTCGGCGTTGCGCACGGTGGAGAGCCGGTGGGCGATGATGATGGTGGTACGGCCCTTGGCCAGCTTTTCAAAGGTCTGCTGGATCCGGGCCTCGGTAACGGAGTCCAGGGCGGAGGTGGCCTCGTCCAGGATCAGCACCGGGGGATTTTTCAAAAAGATCCGGGCGATGGAGATCCGCTGCTTCTGCCCGCCGGAGAGGAGGGTGCCCCGCTCTCCCACATAGGTGTTGAAGCCCTCGGGCATGGCCACGATGTCGTCATAAATCTCCGCCAGCTTGGCGGCATGAGCCACCTCTTCCTCCGTGGCGCCGGGGCGGCCGTAGCGGATGTTCTCCAGAATGCTGGCAGCAAAGAGGAACACCTCCTGCTGCACCACGCCCACGTTCTGGCGCAGGGATTCCTGGGTCACCTGCCGCACATCCTGTCCGTCAATGCGGATGGCGCCGGAGGTGACGTCATAGAACCGGGGAATCAACTGGCACAAGGTGGACTTTCCGCCGCCGGAGGGCCCCACCAGGGCCACGGTCTCGCCGGGTCGGATGTGGAGGTCCACATCGTGGAGCACCGCCAGATCATCCTGATAGGCAAAGCTCACATGGTCCACGTCCACCTGGCCGGCCACGTTGGCCAGCACCCCGGCATCCGGAGCATCCTTGAGAGCGGGCTCCTCCCGCATCAGCTCCACGAACCGGCCCAGGCCCGCCGTACCGTTGGCAAAGAGCTCGGCAAAGTTGGAGAGTTTCCGAATGGGGTTGACAAAGGTGGTGATATAGAGGCTGAAGGTAATGAGGTCCACGGTGTCCATCTGCCCCTGCATGATGAAAAAGCCGCCGGCGGCGATGACCGCCACAGAGAGGATGGTCAAAAAGAACTCCATGGATGCGTTGAACCGGCCCATGGCCTTGTGAAACTGGCGTTTGGAGGTCTTAAAGCTGTTGTTGGAGACATCGAACTTCTCCATCTCCGCCGCCTCATTGGCGAAGGCCTTGGCGGTGCGGATGCCGGAGAGGCCGGATTCGATGTCGGCGTTGATGGTGGCGGTGCGCTGCTTCACCCGGCGGGATGCCTCGCTCATGGAGCGGCGGCAGCGCCAGACCACCAGGAAGAAAACGGGCAGAATTAGCGCGATCACCAGCGCCAGACGCCACTGGATGGTGAACATGACCGCCAAGGCACCCACGATGGTGACGCCGGAGATGAAGATGTCCTCCGGACCGTGGTGCGCCAACTCTGTGATATCGAAGAGGTCTGCGGTGAGGCGGCTCATCAGCTGGCCCGTGCGGTTGCGGTCATAATAGTCAAAGCTCAGCTCCTGCATGTGGCGGAACAGGTCCCGGCGGATATCCGCCTCCACCAGGATGCCGAAGGTATGGCCCCAGTAGCAGATCACGTAAGTCAGCAGCGCCCGCAGGGCAAAGGCGCAGAATACCACCGCCATGACGGCGAAAAAGGTGGCGTAGGCACTCTGGGGCAGCAGCTCATACATGCACCAGCGGGACACATAGGGAAACGCCAGATCGATCAGGGCGATCAGCAGGGCGCAGAACATATCCAGCAGGAAAAGCCGCCGGTGAGGCATGAAATAGGACAGGAAGATCCGGAAATGGGAGCGTTCCTGGAACTCTTGGGTAGTCATGACTGTCTCCTTGTTTTTCGGTATTGGTTTGCCGTTTTATCATAGCATACTTCCGCCCCCGGCGCAACAAATCTCCCCGGATGCCGTAACATCCGGGGAGATTGCACACATCTTTACGAGTTGGCCAGATAGTCGCCCTTCATGTATCCGGCGGTATCGGCACCGCCGCTGCCTGCGAAGGTGATCTGATACCAGCCGTCTCCGGCGCTTTTCACGATCTGGACGCTGGCTCCGTTGGAAACGGTGGCCAGGGCCTCATAGCTGGTGCCGGGGCCGGAGCGCACGAACACGCCGTTGCCGCCGTTGACCACCACCGCGGCGCCGGCTTTCAAGGCGCCGCCCGTGGAAGAGCCGGTGGAAGTGCCGGCAGACGTGGAGGTACCGGTGGAGCCGCCCTTGACGATCACCACGCAGGTGCCCTTGGCGGAACCGTCCGTCAGGGTGATGGTGGCCCGGCCCGCCGCCACGGCGGATACCTTGCCGTCGGAGGAGACGGTGGCCACCTTTTCATCGCTGCTGCTCCAGGTATACTTGCCGTTGCCGCCGGAGGCCGTCAGCGGAATGGGGGCGTCGCCCACGGACATGGTAAACTCCGTCTTGGGGGTACCCAGATAGGACATGGTCAGCGTCTCCGGGAGGCTGTCCACATCCGAGGGCGTAGTGGTAGTCTCCTGGTCTGTATCTTCCTCACCGGTCTGGGAATCCGTCTGGCCGGAGGGATCCTCATCGTCGGGCATCACGCCCTCTGTCTCCCCTTCATCTGTGATATCCGGCTCCACAGGGGTGATCTCCTCCGTCTGCTGGGAGGTATCCCCCTCCCCAGCAAGCTTGTCCTGGATCTTGTCGCCAAAGAGCAGATAGACCAGCAGAACAGCCATAATGATAATCAGCACTACCAGAATGGGGCTGAGCAGATTGGGCTGCTGTCCTCGGGACGCGGCCCGCTTACCGGCCCGGTGGCCGCCCCGCTGGATCCGGCCGCCGCTTTGCAGAGCCTCTTCCTCCTCACAGAACGGACACTTTTTATAAGTCTCCGAATATTTCTCCCCACAGATGGGGCAGCGTTTCATAGCCAAAGGGATTCCTCCTCCCGGATGTCAACAATTTTACAATTTACATAATATCGGCTTTTTCTCGCCCCGTCAAGTCCGCATGTCGATTTTCCGGGAAAAACCGCAGCTTGAAAAAACGAATGCGCCGGACACACGGTGTCCGGCGCACAGGGGCTTGTTAAACTCCGCCAAAGTGGAATACCACACCCACCACTGCGGAAATGACAATGAAAATAATGGGATGCAGATTCTTAGTGGGCTTGACCCAGTTGGTCAGCACCAGAATCACCGCCGCCAGGGCCAGAGCCGGCCAGTTGAGGATATCCGTCAGGCCCATGCCGCTCTCCAGCGCGAAATGGTTGATGATCCCGTCACCGGAACCCAGGGATTCAATGTGGGTCAGCACTTCCAGAATGATGGTGACGCCTGCGGCGCCGATGAGCCCGGTGGAAGCCGGACGCAGGCCATAGAACCCGTTGTTGACGTAGCGGTTCTCCCGGAAGCTCTTGAGCAGGGCCGCCACAATCAGGATCACGATGATGGAGGGTGTCACTTCACCGATGGTGGCGATCACCGCCCCGGGGACACCCCCGATGGTGAAGCCCACGTAAGTGGCCATGTTGATGCCGATGGGCCCGGGAGTGGACTCCGACACCGCCAGCATGTTCATAAGATCCGCGTAAGTATACCAGCCGGTGGACTCCCCGATGTCCTGCAAAAAGGGCAGGGTGGCCATGCCGCCGCCTACGGCAAAGAGGCCTGTCTTGAAAAATTCCCAATACAGCCGAATGAAAATCATGCCCGTTTGGCCTCCAATCCCTTGAGAATGATCCCCAGCAGCGCCGAGCACAGCACGAACCACACCGGGGAGATATCCAGAAATACACTGCCCAGCAGCACTACTACAAAGATCACCGCCGTGCGCTTATCCACCACGGATTTTTTCATCAGACGCACTGTGGCGTTGAAGATCAGCACGCACACGCAGGCCCGGATGCCGGCAAAGGCATTCTGCACCCACGCAAGATCCGCAAAGTTGGTGATAAGGCCCGCCAGGATGGAGATGATCACCAGGGAGGGAAATACCATGCCCAGCGTGGCAAAGATACCGCCGGAGAGGCCCTTGAGCTTCTGACCCACAAACGTGGCTGTGTTTACTGCGATGATGCCGGGAGTGCACTGGCCGATGGCGTAGTAGTCCACCAGCTCCTCCTCCGTGGCCCAGTGCTTGTTCTCCACCACTTCCCGCTGCAAAATGGGAAGCATGGCCGCGCCGCCGCCGAAGGTCACCACGCCGATCTTGGCGAATGTCAAAAACAACTGCAAGTAAATATTCATAGCATCCTCCCCCGCGCCTCACCGCGCAGCAAATAGCGGCAGCCCCCTTTCAGAGGCTGCCTGGCCAAAGTCTCCTTGCGGACTTTGGTTTCACACATATCCGTACAATCCCCGGACAGAGACCTCCCCGGAGCGGATGGTCTTCCGGTTTCCGGTGCCGTCTTCCACCACCAGACCGAACTCGTCATCGATCCCCATGGCGGTGGCGGTCTCCTCTCCGGAAGGTCCCTGCAGCCGGACAGTCCTTCCCAGATTCACGCAGTCCCGGCGATAGACCTCCAGGTATGCCTGAAGATCGCCTGTCCGCAGGGCCTTATACAGCCGATCCAGAGCCCGGATCTCCGCCGCCGCCAGCGCCGGCCGGGACACGGCCGTTCCCAGCTCCTGACGCAGCGATGTAGCCACCTGCCGCAGCTCCGGCGGAAAATCCTCCTCTCCCTGCCCCACGTTAAGGCCGATGCCCACCACCAGATACTGCATCCGGCCGGTCTCCGCCTCCAGGGAAAGCTCCGTCAGGATGCCGGAGAGCTTCTTGCCGTTGAGGACCGGGTCGTTGGGCCATTTGAGCATGGGACGCACGCCGCATACTTCCTCCACGGCTTCGCACACCGCCACACCGGCCAACGCTGTCACAGGCATCAGCCGCTCCGGCGGCAACTCCGGGCGCAGCAAGGCGGTCAGGTAAATACCTTGTCCGGCAGGCGATTCAAAGCGGCGCTCCATGCGCCCACGGCCAGCCGTCTGGCAGTCAGCCACTACCACGGTGCCGTCCGCCGCCCCCGCCATAGCCAGCTGCTTGGCATAGGTGTTGGTGGAATCCACCTGATCCAGGCAGTACAGGGTTCCGCCCACCACTTCCGTCTTTCCCAGCAGGCCCCGGATCTCGGCTTCCGTCAGGGCGTCCGGCGTCCCTGCCAGGCGGTAACCCAGCCCGGTCCGGGCCTCAATGGTGTAACCATCCCGCCGGAGGGCTTCCACCGCCTTCCAAACCGCGGCCCGGCTGAGGCCCAAGCGGCGGCTGAGCTCCTCTCCGGAGGAAAAACTCCCCTGTTGGCTGCGCAAAAAATCCAAAACAGCTTGACGGCTCATGGCAGTCCCCCCTGACGCATACCGAATTAGTTTAACACGATCTTTACCTTTTGTAAACCCGACTGTCCCATCCCGCCGGCAGCTTTCCCCAAAAAGCGGATCCATGGAGATTCCATGGATCCGCTTGTGGGTCTGCTGGTTCAAATGCGCTTGTTGGCATGGAGGGTCTTGATGACCAGCAGAGTGCCGATCATCAGCACAATAGAGATAGGCAGGGCAATGAATGCGTTGGGGATAAAGCCTGCCACGATGTAGCTGACACAGCTCACCACCGCTGCGGTGATGGCATAGGGCAGCTGGGTGGACACGTGGTTGACGTGGTCGCACTGGGCACCGGCGGAGGCCATGATGGTGGTGTCGGAGATGGGAGAGCAGTGGTCGCCGCACACGGCGCCGGCCATGCAGGCAGAGATACACACAATGGCCAGCGGGTTATCCATGGGGAAGACATTCTGCACAATGGGAATCAGGATGCCGAAGGTACCCCAGGAGGTGCCGGTGGCAAAGGCCAGCAGGCAGCCCACCACAAACACGATGGCCGGCAGGAACATCTGCATGCCGTCAGCGGAGCTGCGGACGAAATCCCGGACAAAATACTTGGCGCCCAGAGAGTCGGTCATGGCCTTCAGGCTCCAGGCAAAGGTCAGGATCATAATGGCGGGAACCATGGCCTTGAAGCCCTCGGGGATGCAGTTCATCATATCCCGGAAGGTCATGGACTTACGGATGAGATAGTAGATAAAGGCCACCACCAGGGCAAAGGCGGAGCCCAGCATCAAGCCCACAGAGGCGTCAGAGCTGGAGAAGGCATCCACAAAGCTGGTGCCGGAGAAGAATCCGCCGGAGTAGATCATGCCGATGACGCAGAAAATCACCAGCACCACGATGGGCACCACCAGATCCATCACCCGGCCCTTGTCCTCCACCACCTCGTCATCCATCATGGCGTAGGGGTTGGAGCCGGAGAAGAGATCGCCGTTTTCCACGGCGTTCTCCTCAAACTTGCCCATGAGGCCGAATTCCGTTTTCATGAGCACCATGCCCACCATCATCACCACCGTCAAGATGGCGTAGAAATTGAAGGGAATGGCCCGGATGAAGAGGTTTAGGCCCTGGCCGTCCTCAGCAAAGCCCGCCACAGCGGCAGCCCAGGAGGAGATGGGGGCGATGATGCAGATGGGGGCGGCGGTGGCGTCGATGATGTAGGCAAGCTTTGCCCGGGAAACCTTGTACTTGTCGGTAACAGGCCGCATGACACTGCCTACCGTCAGACAGTTGAAATAGTCGTCGATGAAGATCAGGCAGCCCAGGACGATGGTGGCCAGCTGGGCTCCCACCCGGGACTTGATGTGTCCCTGGGCCCAACGGCCGAAGGCCGCGGAGCCGCCCGCCTTGTTCATCAGGCACACCATGGCGCCCAGGATCACCAAAAACACCAGGATACCCACATTATAGCTGTCGGACAGCACGGAGACGATGCCGCTCTCGAATACATGGAGGACTGTCCCCTCAAAGGAGAAGTTGGAATACAGCAGTCCGCCCACCACAATGCCGATGAACAGCGAGGAGTATACCTCCTTGGTGATCAGGGCCAGGGCAATGGCGATCACCGGAGGCAGCAGGCTCAGGGCCGTGTTGAAAAAATGGCTGGGAGACTCCACATAGCCGGTACCACCGCAGGTGGCGCAGACATTGCCGCCGCCGCAGGCGGCGCACTCCGGATCCAGGCCGTAGCACTCCATACAGGCGGTGCTGCCGCCGCAATCGGGACATTCAATCATCTTGGTGCCGGCTTCCTCCGTAGGATCTCCGGCGGCGAAGGCGGTCACGGACATGGCCGTGGCCAGCAGAACCACCAGTGCCAGCAGAGGCAGCAAGCGGCGCAGGTTCTTTCTCATGATACTCTCTCCTCACGCAAAAAATAAAGCCATGATATCCATCATGACTTCATACAGGCACCGGGGAAATCCCCATGGGTCATGACAGCGCTCCACCTTGGGGGTGACAGTCCGCCGGATGTTCTCCGACGGCCCGGCTCTTCCCCGCCAGGCAGCGGAGCAGCGCCTCGGCGGTCTCCCCTTTCCCGTCTCCCCCGGTGTCCTGCCGTCGGAGAGGGGTACTCTTGAAGCCCGCGCCTCTATCATGGGTCTGGTTGCCTGTTCATTATACAAGATATCTCAAAAAAGTCAACCATTTCCCCGTATTTTTTGTGTTTTTTGCGATGTGTGAAACGAGCAAGCGCCCGTCCCGGGGCTCCGGGGCGGGCGCAGCAGCTGTAAACTTGTCCGCTTAATACCGGCCCAGAGAGGCAGCGGTATCGGAGTTTGCGGTCTTACCGAAGTGGAAGTCGTTGCCGGGCAGAATGGCGTTGAGGGCAATACCGGCAATGGCGGCGATGGCCAGGGAGGTGAGGGTAATGGAGACCTCGCCGATGTGGAAGGTCAATCCGCCGGTGAAGCCCAGGCCGCACACCAGGATGACGGCGGCAATGATGAGGTTGCGGGAATTGGTGAAGTCCACCTGGTTCTCCACCACATTCCGCACACCGATGGCGGAGATCATGCCATAGAGGATAAAGCTGACACCGCCGATGATGGAAGAGGGGATGGAGCTGACAAACGCGGCAAACATGGGGCTGAAGGAGAGGACGATGGCATAGATGGCAGCCAGCCGGATCACCCGGGGATCATGGACCCGGGAGAGCACCAGCACGCCGGTGTTCTCGCCGTAGGTAGTATTGGCGGGAGCGCCGAAGAGGCCCGCCAGAGCCGTGGCGATGCCGTCGCCCACCAGGGTGCGGTGGAGGCCGGGATCCTCGATGAAGTTCTCGCCCACGGTGGCAGAGATGGCGGACATATCACCGATGTGCTCCATCATGGAGGCGATGGCGATGGGAGCCATCACCAAAATGGCGGAGACGTCGAACTTGGCGATACTGCCGGAGAAATTGGTGATAAAGGGCTGGAAACCGATGATGCTGGTACCGGCCAGGCTGGAGAAATCCACCTTACCGGCCACAAGCGCCACAATATAGGAGCCCACCACACCCAGCAGGATGGGGATGATCTTGATCATGCCCTTGCCCCAGATGTTGGCCACGATGATGATGGCCATGGCCACCAGGGCCAGCCACCAGCAGGTGGAGGCGTTGGACACGGCGGAAGGAGCCAGGTTCAGTCCGATGAGGATGATGATGGGGCCGGTGACCACCGGGGGCAGGAAGCGCATCACCTTATGGACACCCACCGCCTTGATGATGATAGCCAGCACCACATACAAAAGGCCAGCCACCACGATGCCGCCGCAGGTGTACTGCAGCTTTACCGCCGGATCCATCCCGGCGTAGATGCCGCTGTCCATAGCCGCCATGGCCTGGAAGCCGCCCAGGAAAGCGAAGGAGGAGCCCAGGAAGGCAGGCACTTTCATCCGGGTACACACATGGAAGAACAGCGTGCCGAAGCCGGCGAAAAACAGCGTGGACTGGATGGACAGGGGCAGGCCGTAGCCCTGTACCAGGATGGGCACCAGCACTGTGGCGCCGAACATGGCGAACATGTGCTGCAATCCCAGAATCAGCATCTTGGGCGTACCCAGGGTTCGAGCGTCCCGGATGGGCGCCTGGGCATTTTTGCTCTGATTTTCGTTCATGAAAATCTCCTTTCTTTTTTGACACACACCGCCCCCAGCGGGGCAAAAAAAATACCGGCACCAATGCCGGTCAAAGAGAAAAAAGAAGCTGGGAAAAGGACGCCGTACCGAACTGATGCAACATGTCTGTCCCCTCCCCTGCTATTTTGCCCTATTATACAAAATGGTATGCTCTTTGACAAGGCCGGATTTCCATGCGGAGCATCCAAAAAAAAACTCGAAAATTGTAAAAAATGACGGGATTACTCCCGTCATTTTAAAAATTTTTCCAGTTTGGTCTCTCCATAGACCGGGATGCCGCATCGAGCCAGCAGCTCAGCTGTGACCCCATCACCAAGGTGCATCCTCCCAGAAAAAGTACCATCATAAATACTGCCACAACCGCAGGAGGGGCTGCGCTCTTTCAGAATCGCAGCTTCACATCCCATAAGGTGGCAAAGGCGCAAGGCCTCCTCCGCTCCCCGGCGGTACTGTTCCGTCACATCCTGTCCTTCTCGGGTGACCACCCGGTCTCCCCGCCGCTCCGCAGGCGGCCGGGGGGTAGACAATCCCCCCAACTGCTCCGGACATACCGGAATCAAAGTATGGTGCCGGGCCAACACGCCCGCCAGAGGGTGGGGTTTGGATGCCCCATCGTAGCGGCAGCGGCACCCCAAAAGGCAGGCTGAGATCAAAATCCGCACGCTCTTACCTCCCCAGCATGGCCTGGTGTTCACGCATCAGCTCACTGTAAAGCCGCACAGCGTCCCAGTTGCGGTTGTGGGCTGTCAGCACCGCCTTCAGGCACTCTGTTCCCACACCGGCCAGCCGCAGCGCTGAGAGCAGCGTATCCATCTGATCCTCTACGCCGCAAAGAACCATCATCCGCCCGCCCAGAGCACCGCCGGCATAGGGCGGCTGACCGCCGCTTCGCTCCGTATCCAGCCCCGCCAGAATTCCCAGGGGCGTATTGTAATCCCGGCGTCCCACCGGCACCACCGCCGCGCCGCAGGACTCGGCAGCAGTTTCAACCCGCAAAATGGATGGCAGATCCTCAAATCCAAACAACAATAATTTCGCAGCCATCACATTTCCTCCTCTTCCGGTATTTCCCGCCGCTCACACGATCCGTTTGCCGTCCAGCACTGCCAGCACCAGCTTCTCCCCCTCATATTGCAGCTTCAGGGAGAAAAAAGGCGCATCCGTGTCCAGCAGATGCAAAAAGATCTTGTCTCCCTCCCACAGGGGAAGGGACAGCAGCTCCGCCTTTTTGATCCAGGCCAGCTCCCCCTCATCGCACGCAATGGGGGTGCCGGTCCAGCCGGTGGCGGTAAACAGGTGCATGTACTCCGTGGGCCACTGGTCAGAAATAAACGTCACCAGTCCCCGGTATCGGTAATCTGTCAGAGTGAGGCCGGTCTCCTCCCGGGTCTCCCGCAGCAAACAGTCCTCCGGGCTCTCCTTGTCCAGGAACTTTCCTCCGACACCGATCCATTTGTCGTGGTTGAGATCGTTTTTCTTCTTGACCCGGTGGAGCATCAGGTACTCGTCTCCCCGCTCCAGATAACAAAGGGTCGTGTTGATCATGGATGCCTCCTCTTTCCTGGGAACCGAGAATCCACCTCCGGCGCCCATGTGTCACAAACTCTTTTTGCTATTATAATCAAAAATGCTTCAAAAGGAAACCTCTTTTTTTGAAAGTATTGTGATTTTTCCACAAACAAGCAGCCCATGGAAGCAATTTCCACGGGCTGCTTGGGTTTTTGGCAGTTAAAGGAAACTTATTTCCCGAAATTACGGATGGCCTTGAGGATCTGGATCACCACCATGCTGCCAAAGGCCAGGCCCACGATGGCGCCTACCAGAGCCGCGGACAGCTCCGCCACCTGGAACAAAGGCTCCAGCGGCGGCACCAGCAGCACCGCGCCCAGCAGCGCCGCGCCGATGACAAAGGCGCCCAGCAGATACTTGTTGTCCCAGAAGCGCCGCTTGAAGATCACAGGCACGGCAGCCTTGCAGTTGAAGCCGTGGAACAAACGGCTCAGGCACAGCGTGGCAAAGGCCATGGTGCTGCCCACGGCGGCACCGCCATGGGAGAGGCCGATGTGGAAAGCGGCAATGGTGGCTGCAGCGATCACCAGGCCCTCCACCACCACGTTGGTGAGGAACTCCCGGGTGAGGATCCCCTCCGTCCGGGGCCGGGGCTTCTGGTGCATCACCTCATCGGAGTGGGGCTCCAAACCCAGCGCGATGGCAGGCAGGGAATCCGTCAGCAGGTTGATGAAGAGCAGATGCACCGCAGCAAAGGGCACCGGCAGTCCCAGCAAGGAGGCGTAGAGCACCGTCAAAATCCCGGCGGCGTTGCCGGAGAGCAGGAACTGGATGGCCTTTTTGATGTTGGCATACACGTTCCGGCCGTTCTTCACCGCCTTGACGATGGTGGCAAAGTTGTCGTCCGCCAGCACCATACCGGCGGCATCCTTGGCCACCTCGGTGCCGGTGATGCCCATGGCCACACCGATATCCGCC